>Ga0136557_1000721_pt1 | contig 24161 bp, 21 predicted proteins | sample AntRauTorckE6832_FD_104796 | JGI IMG/M metagenome (GOLD analysis project Ga0136557, IMG submission 104796) | Saline lake microbial communities from Rauer Islands, Antarctica - Metagenome Torckler E6 #832 | ecosystem: Environmental > Aquatic > Non-marine Saline and Alkaline > Saline | place...
TAGCTTTATGAAGCTCCCATGCTACGCACAGGCCGGAAATACCCCCGCCCAAAACCAATATTTCGTTTTCCTTGCCCATCATCATCTTCTACAATTTAACCATAGAGTTCATTGAAGAACACAGAGGTTCTGATTTTTTACTTCCGTGTTCTTTGCTCTCTGTGATCGAAAATTTAAGCAACAGCTTCAGCCGGTTTTAGCATATCTGAGCACCAGGTTTCCAATGCATCGATCCAAAGATCACTATCGTTCACGCAGGGAATAAGAATCAGATCTTCTCCGCCTGCTTCCACAAAATCTTCCTTACCACGAATACCGATTTCTTCCAGAGTTTCAATACAATCAGAGATAAATGCAGGGCAGCAAACCGCTACTTTTTTAACTCCTTCTTCTTCAGCTAACCGTACTAATTCAGCATCGGTAGCAGGACTTAACCAGGGATCGATCCCCAGCTTAGACTGAAACGCAAAACTGTAATTGAAATCTTTGCTATCAAGATCTAAATATTCTGCGGCATTTTGTGTTGTTTTCACATTTTGGTGGCGATAGCAGAATGTATGTGCAGGAGAATTAACGTTACAGCAATCCTCACACTTCAAACAATGGTCGCCGGTTATATCTCTTTTCTTGATATGTCGTTCCGGAACACCGTGGTAAGAAAACAACAGGTGATCAATATGATGCTCTTCAATATAAGGCCGGATACTTTCTCCAAGGGCTTTTACATAGAGAGGATCATCATAAAATGCATCCTTAGTTATCATCTCCAGATGCGGATATTTGGTTTGCCAAACTTCTTTGGCCTTTTCTATGACTGTTTCGGTAGTAGCCATCGCATATTGGGGATAGAGCGGAATCATGAATACTCGTTTCAGGTCCGGATTTTTTTCCATCAATTCATCAAAACCAGCTTCTATAGACGGGTTTCCATAGCGCATTCCCATTGAGACCGGAACTTCATCCCCCAATCGCTTTTGCAGTTTATCGATCACCTGTTGGGTGATCACAATAAGCGGGGAGCCTTCATCCCACCAGATCAGTTCATAAGCCTCAGCTGATTCTTTTGGTCGAAAAGGCAGGATTATGGCTTCTACAAGAAATTTCCTCAGGGGAGTTGGAAGATCAATTACTCTTTTGTCGGTTAAAAATTCCCTCAAATATACTTTAAGATCAGCGGGTTCATAACTATCGGGTGAACCGAGGTTAACTAATAAAATACCTGTTTTAGATTGTTCCATGCCTTTTTTTAATATATGTTCTGCTACAATCGAGCAATAAGTTTATTTAATATGAAGAAAATATGAATTCCAAGAAAAATGGACCTGTACTGATCATTGGATGCGGTTGGTTAGGGAAAAAATTAGGTTCTCACCTTATCTCAAAGAAGTTAATTGTCTATGGCACTACTCGCTCTTCTTCAAATTTTTCTGAGTTAAATGCGCTTGAAATCAAGCCTGTAAAGCTTGAATTACCTTCTGCATCCCTTTCCGATATCCGCCTGCCTGATGTAAAAACAGTGATCATCTCCATTTCACCCGGTCGCGGGGAAGATCGAAATGATTATCCAAAAATAATTGGACAACTTTCTCAGGTCTTGGCTGAAAGAAACGTTCAGATCATCATGTTTAGTTCCACGTCTGTGTACGAAGATACAAAGAATGAAGTCACAGAATCAGACGCAAAACCTGACGAGAAAAGTAGTAATGCAATTATTGCAGCTGAAGGCGCTTTAGTTAAATATTCTCCAGATGCTGTAATTCTAAGGCTCAGTGGTTTATATGGAGAAGACCGTCACCCGGCCAAATATATGGCAGGTCGAAAAAATATTGCCGATGGTGACTCACCGGTTAACTTAGTTCACAGCGATGATGTAATTCAGGTAACCGCCAAAATAATTGAGAAGAAGGTCAAAGGTGAGATCTTCAATGTATGCAGCGAGAGTCACCCTGCCAGATCAGATATCTATACCACGATTGCTGAACGACTTGAATTGAAAAAGCCCACTTTTGAAGAAGGTGGCTCAGACAGTAAAAAAGTTTCTTCTGAAAAATTAAAAAAACAACTGAAAATAAAGTTTCTTCATCCTGAACCATCAGAATTTCTGGCAGATTAATTGGCTTTGAGTGTGCCTTCGCTTTCCAGCATCTCCAAAGTTTCTGCTGCATGACGTAAATGTGGAATAAAAATACTGCCTCCTACAATGAGTGCTACATTCAGTGCATCCACGATCTCAGCTTTAGTTGAACCTGCTTTGGCGCATTGCTCAAGATGATAATCAATACAGTCGTTACATCGGAGCACTGCAGAAGCTACCAACCCCAATAACTCTTTCGTTTGAGTTGAAAGCGCGCCATCCCGATAGGTATTAGTGTCCATATTAAAAAAGCGCTTGATGCCTAAATGATCCAGGTCCATCACTTTTTCATTTTGAATTTTTCGCTCTTCTCTGAATTGTTCTAATCTGTTTTTGTCTGACATATTTTTTATTGAATTACAGCTGAATCTCACGAGGACAAAATAGGAAGTTTTTTGGGTGAATGTGTTGGGGAATTTATCGAGGACTTAGTAACTCCTCTCTCTGCAAAATCAGAGAGCGGCAGTGCTTGAAATGGTAACTTCATATAATTCTACGCAATCCATTTTGAATCCTCCTCTACTTACTTATCTTTTTGTGCTTTTGAGATTTAGTAGTAAAAATAATGTTCTGGAATAAAAAAGAGTCAAAACATAAACTGGTTGTGATCGGAGATAGTCTTTCTCAAGGCTTTAATAATGGAGGGGTGTATCGTACAGATATGAATTTCCCGTCTATGTTGCACAAATGCTTTGATCCCAAGCCTGATTTTGATCAGCCTTCATTTACTGCTCAAGCCGGAATACCGCTTAATATCGAAGTTTTAGTTCGGGGATTGTCTGAAGAATTTGGGGATGAAATTGACTGGAAAGAATTCCTTCCGGCGGCCAAACATATGGTTTCGACCCTTAAGCGAATCAAAAAATATTGGGAAGGTGGTTACAAGGACCTGTCCGTAGATCGTACACTACCCTATCACAATCAATCAATATGGGGATTCAATATTAGTGATTCCTGGATCGTGAATGAAGAGAATAGCCGAAATCACATTGCAAATAATCGGGAGCAATTTACGGTTTTCAATATGCTGCCGGAACATGCCAAGTTTACCACTGCTCGTTTAGTTCTTAATCCCTCACTAAAAAAGGAATATCAAAAACGGACCCAATTTGATAATGCAAAGGTATTAGAGGAAGACGGCGGTATCGAGAATTTGGTCGTGTGCCTGGGCCATAATAATATGATCGCCACGGTTACTGACCTTAAACTGATCTGGACCGAAGATGATGATCTCGAGGTTTTTCCAGGGCAGCGAACTCACACTATCTACAGGCCAGAGCATTTTGAGCAGCAGTATCGCAAGATGGCAGAGAAAGTTTCAGAACTAGGAGCTCAGCGTGTATTTGTCCCCACTCTGCCTTATGTAACCATCCCACCCGTCATGCGTGGAGTTAATTCGGATCTTTCCAGCAAACGTCTCGGGTATTTCGATTACTACACCCGGTTCTGGATATGGGATGAGGATTTTCATCCCGACAAACATCCTCATCTCACCAAAGATGAAGCCATTCAGCTTGACCTTACCATAGATGAATATAATGCTATCATCAAAAAAGTAGCTGGTGAATATGGTTGGAACGTCGTTCCTATGGCCAAGAACGTTGCCGGCATGGCAAGAAGACGATTGGGCGGAGAGTTAGTCCGTGATTTCCCTAAAGGACTGGCTGATGCTTTAAAAAAACAAGAAAGTACCGCACATTTGGTAGACGAAGATGGAGACGTTACTCTATCCACCGATTTCATCCGCCTGAATGATGAAGGTAAACTCTATAAAGGCGGTATTTTCAGCCTGGATGGCCTTCACCCCACAACTATCGGATATGGTCTAATGGCAAATGTATATTTAAAGACCATGGCAAGAGCCGGAGTGAAATTTCAGCATGGTTTTGATTGGGATGCAGTGGTTCGGGAGGATTCTCTCGTAAGTGATCCGCCTCTGATGCTGGCAGAATTACGGACGGTACTTCGATTTTTGGCTATGAACCAACAAGAACGTGTGTTCAGCATCAGTAAAAATATTTTGAGTCAGGCGATGGAATTGTTATCACCAAGACGTCAACCTTAAGTCATTGTTCCAGCTTGAGGTCTTCAATAAAGTTATTATAACTTTTTTTAAAAGACTCAATTTCAGCTTGGAGTGAAGTTTTTAAATTTTTCCAATTCTCATGGCTCGTTTCTTTCAGATCATTTATATCTTTTTTTATTGAATCACGTTGCTCTTTTAAATTATTGAGCTTTTCCTTTGCCTCTTCTTCAATTTCTCCTGATCCGTCTCTTAATTTATTTTCTGTTTTCTGAATACCTTCGTTTAATTCTTCAATTTTTTGCTGAGACTGGGCTATGAATTCAGCCTTTGCTTGCTCTGCATCCTCTTTTGCAGATTCAAATGTACTTTCAATCTGTTCATCAACCTCAGCAGCTTTTCTCTCAGTCTCCGCTGAACAAGCCCCTAATATGACAATTACTGCTGTAAGTATAATGGTGAATATGTTTCTTAGCATGATTCTTTAGCTTTATTTTTTTTCCATTTGTACACTTTTAAATGAACTCAACCATGGTTTGTTCCGCAACATTGATCAGGTGAAATTTTATTTAGATTTATTCTACATAAGCTTTGACTTCATTTTAAAAGCTCCTTAACTTAGAATCGTTCTAAATAAAATTAACACATCTAATCGCCTTATTCCCCAAAATGAAAAATACGGCCTTTCTTACAATTCTAATGCTGACTTTCAGTTCACAACTACTTGCACAGAGCTCATCAAAAGACAGTGTAGCAACCTATGACAAGATTATTTACGAACGAATAAATGTAGTCGGTTCTCCTGCATGGCTTGACAAAACTCCGGGTTCTGCTACTTATTTGAATTTCACTAAGCTTCAGAAACATGAATACACCGACATAAATCGTATTTTAAGAGGCGTAACAGGTGTCAATATCCAAGAGGAAGACGGCTTTGGACTGCGCCCTAACATTGGACTTCGAGGTACAGGAGTTGAACGCAGTTCCAAGATCACAATCATGGAAGATGGAATTCTTTCAGCTCCCGCACCTTATGCATCTCCTGCGGCATATTACTTCCCAACTGTAGGCAGAATGAGTGCCATCGAAGTTCGTAAAGGGTCCTCTCAAATTAAGTACGGACCTTTCACAACAGGTGGTGCAATAAATCTTATCTCTATTCCTATTCCTTATGATCTTTCCGGAAATGTGGAAGTGGTGGCTGGTGAACTAAGCACACGTAATATCCATGCCAACATAGGAAATACATATAAAAACTTTGGCTTTCTTGTAGAAACCTATCAACAAGAAAATGATGGCTTTAAGAATTTAGATTTCGGAGAAAACACCGGTTACGATATAAAGGATTTCCTCGGAAAATTTATGGTACGTACTAATACCGATGCCAATATATTTCAAAAAGCAGAGTTTAAGATCGGTTATCATGAAGAGCTTTCTAATGAGACCTACCTCGGACTTACAAGAGCTGATTTTGAAGCAGACCCTAATCGCAGATATGCCGGTTCTCAGGAAGATCAAATGGATACAGATCAGCAGCAATACTCGGTCCGTCACTTTGTGCAGTTTAGCGAAAAACTAGACGTCACAACTACGCTTTATCGTAATGAATTTAAGAGAAACTGGTACAAGCTTGACCGGGTTGACGGCGTCAGTATTGGGAACCTGTTAGCTGATCCAGAAGCAAACCAAACAGCTTACCAGATTGTAACCGGCCAAATTGACAGTGGTGATGACGCCCTATCAGTTAAGGCTAATAACAGGGCTTATTACTCACAAGGAATCCAAAGTATTATTGGCTCTAGTTTTGGATTGGCTGGTATGAAGAATAAACTGGAAGTTGGAATCCGCTACCATTATGATGAAATGGATCGTTTCCAATGGGTTGATGGCTATCGAATCGAGAATGGAACTATGATCCGTTCAAGTATTGGGACTCCGGGAACTGAAAGTAACCGAATTGAGTCGGCTAATGCTTTGGCTCTTTTCATTCAGGATAAGATCCAGGTTAATGAAAAGCTCACGATTACACCCGGACTTCGGTATGAGAACATTCGTCTGAAACGTGAAAATTGGGGTGGAGGGGATCCTGACAGAGCTACTGACCCAAATACCAACGAGGTAGATCTCGATGTGTTTGTACCGGGAATTGGAGCAAGCTATGATATCTCTGACAATGTAAATGTATTCGGAGGGGTTCATAAAGGATTTTCACCTCCCGGCGCCGGATCTGATTCAAATACAGAACCTGAAAAAAGCATCAATTATGAGATCGGTACTCGTGCTAATAATGAGCGCGCATATATAGAAGCAGTTGGATTTTTCAACGATTACAGCAACCTCTTGGGCTCAGACCTTGCTGCCGGCGGCGGAACCGGAAGTACCCAGCAGTTTAACGCAGGTGAAGTTAATACCGTTGGACTTGAGCTTTCCGGTCGCTATTTGTTTGCCAAAAGTAGCTCGATGTTTAAGCTGCCTGTTGAATTTAATTACACATTCACCCAAGCTAAATTTCAGAACTCTTTCAATAGTAGTTTTGGTCCTTGGGGTGATGTTACCGAAGGAGATGAGTTGCCTTACCTTCCAAAGCATCAGGTTAACGCCTCTCTAGGATTAAATTATGACAAATTCGAAACAAATATTTCTGTTTACGGATCTTCACGGATGCGAACAATCGCAGGACAGGATCCTATACAGGACAATAAAAGCACAGATACACACCTGATTACCGACCTTAATATTGGATATCAGCTAAGTTCATTTGCAAAAGTATTTGTAGATATTAAGAACCTTACCAACGAAACCTATGTAGTTGCAAACCGCCCTGCAGGACTAAGACCAGGATTACCACGATATGTATTAGGTGGAATTAAGATCGATCTTTAAGACACCATTTTTTTAATTCAATAAGGGGAATGTTCTGCATTCCCTTTTTTTGAGTGACAATTCCAGTGTAGCTAATCTGGACAATAATTTCTGTGCCCTCTCTTTTCATTTTTCCGTACCTTCAAGCCGTTAATTTTAATCCAACGACCTATAAACTTTTCATGAAATATCTGGCTATTCCGCTATTCTTCCTTATACTGATATCTTGCGATTCCAAAACTCACCAGAATACCTACAATCCTGAAGCTGACACTTTGAAATACGAACAGGAAGTTCATCTTCAGAACGTACGTCAATTAACTTTTGGCGGTGATAATGCAGAGGCTTATTGGAGTTATGACAGTGAGGAATTGATCTTCCAATCCAATAATTCGGAATGGGGTGTAGGATGTGATCAGATATTCACTATGGATATTTCAGAAAAAGAGCCGGGCTTTGAGCCACCAATGATAAGCACAGGTAACGGACGTACAACTTGTGCCTATTTCCTTCCCGGTGATTCCACTTTTATTTATTCTTCCACTCATGAAGCAGGTATGGAATGCCCAACTTCTCCTGAACGAGGCCAAGGCGGAGCATATGTCTGGCCGATCTATGATACATATGATATCTACAAAGCCGATATGGAAGGTAATATCATTGCCAAACTGACTGACGAATCTGGCTATGATGCGGAACCCACTGTTTCTCCTAAAGGTGATAAAATTGTTTTTACATCCGACCGAAGCGGTGATCTTGAACTTTATATTATGGATACTGACGGTTCCAATGTCATTCAGATCACGGATGAACTTGGTTATGATGGCGGAGCCTTTTTCTCCCCTGATGGCAATCAGCTGATCTTCCGGGCTTCCCGTCCCGAAACCGAAGAGGAAATCGACAAATATACATCACTGCTTGATGAGGGACTTGTTGAACCAACCAACATGGAGCTTTTTGTGGTGAATGTGGATGGAAGCGAACTTCAACAGATCACCGATCTAGGGAATGCCAACTGGGCTCCTTACTTCCATCCTTCCGGAGAAAAGATCGTATTTTCATCGAACCACCAATCTCAACGCGGATTCCCGTTCAATATTTTCATGATCAATATAGATGGAACCGGATTGGAGCAGATCACTTTTGACGACCAATTTGATTCATTTCCCATGTTTTCACCCGATGGCAAGAAGATCGTTTTCTCTTCAAACAGAAATAATGGTGGCGATAGATCAACCAATGTTTTTGTGGCAAACTGGGTGGATTAGTAATAAAAGTAAGGGATCAAAAAGCCAGACCAATGCCGAAATGTACCCGTTTATAGATAAGTGAGGTTACAGAGTTTCTATTGCCCCACACTACTTCCTCGTATTCCATCTTATCTATATTGTACCCGGCATTTAGATACCAGCCAACATAGTCATTTACTTCAAATTGAAGACCTGCTCCTACATCAAACATCAGGCCTCCTTTATGATCTTCAATGGGATAATCTTCGTCAGGAAGTATGCTAAAGTTATACCCACCTTTCAAAAAGACAAATGGTGCAACGTTTGATTTTTTAAGCTTAAATTTTAAATCACCAAATATCGGAATTGTATTCAAGGGATCATCATAATCTACAAATGCAATTCCAATTCCTGCTGAAAACCGTGGGGTAAATTGGTAGCCGTTCACCATTTGGTATCTGGTGGCATCCCTCCCCTGTTGGCCTGACATTTTTTCTATCCCGGTATAATTAACGTACCCTTTTTGTTTGAAATGCTCAGGACGGTAAACTTCTTCTCTTTTTATATCATCTACTTCATCCATAAAAATATAAAAAATACTACCTCCTGATATCTTGATCCTTAAAGATTCACCCTCATTCATCTCAATGATCTCTCCCCGTAAAACGCTTCCGTCGTTAAGATAAACGACATCCTCCATCACAGACTGAGCTAAGACAATAAAAGGAAATAAAAGAACGATCAGAATAATTAGTGACTTACCAAAATAAGAGTGGGACATGTAGTACTTTTTGTTTTACTGAAAACGAAGAACCTATTCTTTGCATTAAACCATTAATCATCCATTACTGGAATAGTACTTAAGTGTACTACATTTTCGATATCAGTGTAGTCGTATTGCACAATACCCGATTTACCGGTTATCATCAGGACATTATTGAAAGGAATGACATCAAAGGTTTGAATGTCTTCAATATGTCTAAGTTGTTTAATGTCTGTTGGATTCTCAACATCCATAATTTTGAGACCTTTTTCCCCTTCACTTATAAACAAATAATTTCCATCGATCCCTAACCCATGAGGGTTTATCATTTCATAATCTGCTATTTTTTCCGGGTTTACAGGATCTGATACATCTATTACTTCAAGCCTGTTAACACCTCTTGGGCAAAGCTCACCATCTCTCAGGGTTACATAGGCAATGTCTTCAGAAACTACAACTGGGTCGCAAGCTGTAAAATGTCTGTATGTTGAAATTGGATCAGGATTAGCCGGGTTTGCCCCAATATCATAAATATACATAGCACTGGCAGAACCTATATACAACTGATCTTTATAAGGAAAAATGGTTTCGATAGACCATCCAACATGCAATTTTTCTTCATTCATCGGTTCACCAGCTGAAATATTAAAAGTGTGAAGGTTGTTATAATCCACTGCATAGAGATAGTCTCCTGTAATAGCAAAACGTGCCATAGATCCCCCAACTCCGGAAGTATTTCCCCCACCAGTATCCCCGGTACTAGCAAAGGTTTCAAAACTTATTGCCCCACCACCGGGCCGAAATGAACTACAATTACTCTCACAAACTTCTTCCATATTTACTTCCTTCCAATCGACTACTATTCCCTTTGATGGATCCACAGATTGATAAGGGAAACCTCTCCGAAATGTTATGAACTCTACATATTCATCAAATACACCTTCTACTCTTGATATCAATTCCGGTTGCTCTACATTTCCAATATCAAATACCAGGAGATCGCTGTAGGAATCAGCATATAACAGATCACCTTTTACAGCGATATCTTTGTTGGCGGGAATGTTAATAAATCCCAAATTCAATGGAGCTGCAGGATCACTGTTATCAATGATATGCACCCCTTTATTCACTTCATTTACAAATAATAATTCATCATAAAAATAGATCTTGCCGGGTTTTTCAAGCTCCCGTGCAGGCTCCGTATCAACCGAGTTTTGAAATTCTTCCTGCGACATATAAACCGGCTCATATTCAACCCATTCTATCACTTGCACCCGCTGATCATCACATGATGATAGTAAAAGTGGGATCATCAGAGTCAATATTATCAGCTTCATTCCAGTATATTTTCTTTTTATTCCGAATTTTTTAAGAAAAACTTTCATGGCATTATTAGGTTAGTTTTCTACGGAATAAGCGTTTATCTCTCCCAAACTTTTCTGTCACAGAATATGCTTAATCGGTAGCTCCTGAGGCATTTATAAAGATAATATATTTATTTGATCTTAAAGGCAATAATCCTTTTCAATGTTATTTTTTTCTTTGCCAATCCGAGTTCATTTGTTGTTAATTTCACCACAACAAAAAAGTTTTAATTACTTATACTCTGTCTAGTTTTTTAACTACAACAAATTTATACAGATGAAGCTTACGATCTCCAATCTTTCCAAGACCTACAAAAACGGGGTGAAGGCCCTGGACGATGTTTCCATTGAAATTGAATCGGGCATGTTTGGACTTTTAGGTCCTAATGGTGCAGGTAAATCTACCTTAATGCGTACCATCGCCACCTTACAGGCACCCGATTCCGGTACCGCCTTTCTGGATGATATCGACATTTTAAACGACAAAAACAGTCTTCGTAAGGTACTGGGTTATCTGCCTCAGGAATTTGGAGTGTATCCAAAAATGTCAGCAGAAGACCTGCTGCATTATTTTGCCCGGCTAAAAGGAATAACTGATAACAGTGAGCGAACGGAGATGGTAAACACCGCCCTGGAAGTCACCAACCTTTTTGAAGTTAAGAACAAAAGTGTAGCCGGTTATTCGGGCGGAATGAAACAGCGATTTGGGATCGCTCAGCTTTTGTTAAATGATCCAAAACTTATCATTGTAGATGAACCAACGGCCGGCTTGGATCCCTCTGAACGTCATCGTTTTTTGAATGTATTACGTGAGATCGGAACCAATCACATTGTGATCTTTTCCACCCACATTGTAGATGACGTAAAAGAACTTTGTACAGATATGGCTATCATGAATGGGGGGCGATTGTTAAGTCACCACACGCCAAAAGAAGCCGTAAAAGCTCTTGAAGGACAGATCTGGACTAAGATCATTGAGCGAGATGAACTGGAAGTTTATGAAGAGCAGTTCAATATCATTTCTTCTAATTTCAATCAGGATAATACACTGAATATTCGGGTACATGGCTCAGAACAACCCGATGAAACCTTTCAAAAGAAAGATCCGGACCTGGCTGATGTATATTTCGTTACCCTGAGGGAAGGAAAAGAAGTCGTAGCCGCTTAATCAAATAATCTACCAGATATGTTTTATTCTATTTTTTCTTTTGAAATTCGGTACTGGCTTCGTAAATCTTCTTTTTATGTATATGCTGGTATCCTTTTTGCTCTTTCTTATTTTGTAATGATCAGCGCTGCGGGAATTTTTGAAAGTCTTACCGTTAGTATGAATACCATCACAATTGTCAATTCTCCTGTAGCCATAAACGGACTGTTGAACGAGATGGCTATCATTCTCTACTTCTTTTTACCGGCACTTATTGGTGGCACTATTCATCGGGATTATAAACACAATATGCACTCAGTACTATATTCTTATCCCTTTAAAAAATGGGAATATCTGCTGGCTAAATTTATGGCCGGGCTGACCGTTTCAACCCTTGTAATGGTTGCAGCTGCTCTTGGTATTATACTTGGGAGCATAACACCCGGAACTAACCCGGAAGTTCTCGGAGCTTTTAACCTGATGAGTTATATTCAGCCTTTTCTGTATTATCTCATTCCCAATATGATCTTTTTCGGGGCCATGGTGTTTGCTGTTGTTGCCTTCACCAGGAATATAAATGTGGCCTTTATTGTGATCCTTGGATTTTTTCTGATCCAGATCTTCGCCCAAAACCTTACCTCCGATCTTGATAATAAAATGCTGGCTGCACTCCTTGATCCATATGGTGCACAAGCAAATGCTTATTATACCGAGTATTGGACCGCTTTTGAGCAAAATGAAAATCCACTTCCCTGGGGTGAAGTCATCCTATATAATCGACTTATCTGGGCCGGACTTGGACTACTGATCTTTGGCTTGGTATATCAGGTATTTAATTTTAGTCAGCAAGCATACAGCTTCAGTTTTTTCCGCAAGCAAAAAGGAGAAGCCGTAACTAAGAAAAATTTTGGAAGCATCCTCACCGTAAATATGCCGGAAGTGTCCATGAATTTTTCCTTTATAGAAAACCTTAAACTAAGCTGGGAACTGGCAAAAACAGATTTCAAATATATCATCAGCGGTTGGGCTTTTATCATTATCTCACTGATCGGACTCCTCATTTCGTTGAGTGTAATTCTACTTGGTGGTGAAATTTTTGGAACCGACACCCTCCCCGTCACCTGGCAGATGCTGCAGCTTCCGGGCACCTTTTTTAGCCTATTCATTAACATTCTCACTTTTTTATATGCGGGAATGCTCATCCATCGCAGTCGTGGAGATAATATGGATCAACTTATCCATGTGACGCCAACGCCAAATTGGAGTATTTTATTTTCCAAATTTCTGGCCTTAGTACTCATGCAGGTAGTGCTTCTTTCCATCATCATGATCGCGGGATTAGGGGTACAACTTTTCAATGGTTATTATAATTTCGAGATTGGACAATACCTGTTCGACCTATATGCCATATCGCTGATTCATGTGGTTATCTGGGGGCTGTTAGCCATCTTCATTCATAATCTGTTCAAGAATTACTATATCGGGTTTATCCTTCTTTTGGTTATTTCTATCGGGATATCCTTTTTAGGTGAAATTGGGATTGAGCAAACCGTGTTCAAATTCAATCAGGCGCCCGGTACAGCCTATTCCGATATGAACGGATATGGAAGCTCTCTGGCACCCTATTTTGTTTATAAAACATACTGGCTTCTTTTGGGAATTGCCTTTTATGTACTTTCCGTTCTCTTTTTCAGAAGAGGACTACCCGGCAGTATCAAAGAACGATTCAAGAACGCCGGTGAAGCATTCACTCCAAAATTAAAGCTCATATTTACCATTTCCCTCATTGGCTTCTTAGGAATGGGTTCATGGATCTTTCATGTGGATAATATCAAATATGAGTATATCTCATCTCAGGAATGGGAACTTCGGTTCGCTAATTTTGAGAAGAATTACGGGAAGTTTAAAGATTCCCCACAACCACGGATCGTATCGAGCACCATCAACCTTGATCTGTATCCCGAAAGCCGTGACCTTGACGTGGCAGGGAGTTACATTCTGGTAAATAAAGCAGATGTAACCATCGATTCCATCCACATTGATCATAATAATTTTATCAGTGTGTTTGAATTCAACAGAGATTTTGAGCTCGTTTTGGAAGACGATTCCATGAACTACGACATTTACCAGCTAACCGAGCCAATGATGCCCGGTGATTCGGTATTGTTCACTTTCGCACTTTCCAATAAACCTAATGAGATTCTGAGAAGTAATTCACCGGTTCGGAATAATGGAACTTTTATTAACAACTCCCTTTTCCCAACAATTGGATATCCGGAGTCCTCAGAATTGAGTAGCCGCGAAGCACGTGAACGATACAGTTTACCGGAAAAAGATCGTATGGCTTCCCCCACCGACAGCACCGCCCGAATGAATAATTACATCTCCAGCGATGCCGACTGGATCGATTTTGAGACCACCATCTCAACTTCATCCGAACAGATTGCAATCGCACCGGGTTATCTTCAGGATGAATGGGAGGAAGGTGGTAGACGCTATTTTCATTATAAGATGGATAGTACCATCGTTAATTTCTATTCCTTTATTTCAGCGGAATTTGAAGTCGTTCGGGATGAATGGAATGATGTGAACATCGAGATCTACCATCACCCTGAGCACACTTATAATCTGGATTATATGATCGATGGGGTAAAGAAATCGCTGGATTATTACACCGAGAATTTTAGTCCGTACCAGTTCCGTCAGCTGCGTATTATTGAATTTCCAAGAACAGGTGGAAGCTTTGCGCAGTCCTTTGCCAACACAGTTCCTTATTCTGAGGGCGTCGGTTTTATCGCGGATGTGGATACCACGGATGAAGAAGCCGTGAATTATCCCTTTAGCATAACTGCTCACGAGGTGGCACATCAATGGTGGGCACATCAGGTAATTGGTGCTAATGTTCAGGGAGCCACTATGCTTTCGGAAAGCCTTTCTGAATACAGTGCTTTGAAAGTGCTGGAAAAAGAGTATGGAGTCCATCAAATGCGCAGATTCTTAAAAGATGCTCTTGACAGCTACCTGATAGGAAGGACAGTGGAATCTCAGAGGGAACTGCCGCTTATCTACAATGAAAACCAGCAGTACATTCACTACAACAAAGGTTCACTCGTATTTTATGCACTAAGTGATTATATCGGGGAAGATAAGTTGAATGCAGCGCTCAGTGATTTTATTGATGACGTCGCATTTCAGGAACCTCCTTACACCACTTCACTTGAATTAGTCGAATATCTTAGAGAGGCCACTCCGGACTCCCTTCAATATTTGATCAAGGATATGTTCGAAACCATTACTTTGTATGACAACCGTGTTGAAGAGGCATCTTACACAGAAATTGACAGCAGTACTTTTGAAGTTAATCTAACACTGCAAGCTTCCAAATACCGAACCGGCGAAACCGGTGAACGCATCTATAAAAATGAAGCCGGTGACAGTTTATCTGTTGAAGTTGAAGGCCGTCGATTACCGATACAATCCTTACCACTCAATGACTGGATAGAAGTTGGAGTATTCGGTGTAGATGAGGATGGTGATGAAACCGTGCTTTATCTGGAAAAACGTAAGTTCACTGAGATCATGAATGAAATCACCATAACGGTTGATGAAATGCCTGTTTCAGTAGGAATTGATCCTTACAATAAACTGATCGATACGATCTCTAATGATAACCGGCGTCCGCCATCAAAAGAAGATTCCTAAACAGATATCGTTGTGAATATTATTTCGTTGTTACCGGCTACAACTGAGATCATTTATGCCCTTGGTTTGGGAGATCATATTGCCGGGCGCTCCCATGAATGTGATTTTCCTGAACAAGTAAAAGAGCTTCCGGTTTGCAGCGAACCTAAATATCCATTTAGTGGACAAAGCTATGCCATCGACCAAAAGGTAAAGGCTATTCTGGCTGAGGGGCTTTCAATCTACCGGATAGATTCTCAAAAGATAAAGGAATTACATCCGGATCTTATTTTTACTCAGGATCAATGTGAGGTTTGTGCGGTTGATCTTCAGGAAGTCGAACAATGCCTGAACCAGATCGGAGTAGATGCTTCTGTTCTTTCATTCTCGCCGGAAACACTGGAGGATATTTTAGCTGATATAAAGATCATAGCAGATAGGCTCAAGGTTTCGGAAAGAGGAAAAAAGCTTCAGGCAAATATTGCCTATCAATTTACAACGATCAAAGAAAAAACTTCTAAGCAGCAACCTGTACATGTGGAAGTCATTGAATGGATCGATCCGTTGATGAGCGCCGGAAACTGGATGCCTGAACTGATCGAAATTGCCGGTGGTTATTCATTGCTGGCAGAAAGTGGAAAGCATTCTCCTTTTATTGACTTTGAAGTTTTGAGGAGATCTGATCCTGAAGTTTTAGCTATTATCCCTTGCGGATATTCTATTCAACAAATCGAGTCAGAATTAAGTACACTATTTGAGTTGGAAGGCTGGGACAAGTTGCGGGCAGTTCAAAACAAGAGAGTTTATATGGCTGATGGGCATCAATATTTTAATCGCCCGGGGCCAAGAATCGCTGATTCAGCCAAAATATTAGCTGAAATCATTCATCCGGAACTCTTTAAACCAAACCATCAAAATCAAGGGTGGGTAAGGGTTGAATAATATAATTGCATATTTAGTAACCCAGGATCAGCCCATAAATCAATTTAAAAACATAAAACCCGATCGTAATTAAACAATCGGGCTTCTAAGTTTAATTTCAATTTATCTATTTCGCACCAGGGCTTTCCTTGTCACTATAAACACCGGATACAAAAAATGCTGCCCCTGCAAGAGCAAGATCTTTTAACATGTTAGACATTGAAGTCTGCATACCTTCTCCTCCGCTGATTACACCAGGCAGATGAATGGAAAGGGCAAAAATCAGCAGCATGATACCTAATAGCAAAGCTACGAGTTTTACTTCTTTTTGAATAATAAGAGCTAAAGAAGCGCCTACTAAAGCAATTCCTGTTAAATACACCCAGAAAGATCCACCGGGTATTGGTACCATTCCAGCCATTGCATTTGCGTTCATAAAATGAAAGAGTCCAAAGATGGCAAATGGTATTGCATAAACGAAACGTCCGATCTTGGCTATTGTAGTTTCCATAACTTTACTCCATTTTTTGATTACTAATGAGGATAAATATATGGAAAATTGATTTGACATTAAATTAATTAATATAACTATGTTGCTCTATTTAGCTTTAAACGCATAAATAGATAGCATGCCCCCCAATTACAGGTTGCTAATTCGACGTCAATCTACTCAGTTTGATCAACGTCCAACTTTTTCAGGGGAGTAAACAAGATCTAAAAAATTCTGAAGAATAAGCGAACCCACACTTCCGGATTTCTCGGGGTGGAATTGAACTCCAATGAAGTTGTCTTTGGCAACAATGGCGGAAAAGTCATTGATATAGTTACAGGTAGCCAAGGTATGCTCTCCCACAGGTGCATAAAAGCTATGCACAAAGTACAGGTAGTTTTTTGAGATCAGGTTTTTTAGGATCGGATGTTTTGCCGGATCTGTAAGCTTATTCCATCCCATATGCGGTACTTTAGCCTGAGTTTCATCAAATTTTTTGAGTGCTCCGGGTATTATCCCAAGTCCAACAGTATCACCTTCTGTGGAAGTTTCGAACAACAGCTGCATTCCAACACAGATGCCAAGTACCTGCTTGTTGGTGTTCTTAAGCCATTCATCTACTCCTTTCTCCTGAAGAGATTTCATTGCGGCACCAGCATGTCCAACTCCTGGAAAAATTACTGCTTTTGCACTTTCTAATTCTTCAGGCGTTTCAGCAAAAAAATAATGGGCTCCCAATCGATCCAGCGCATTTGCGACAGATGCAGTGTTACCTGCTTTATACTTAATGATAGCTATCATATATGATCTACAGCGTCCCTTTTGAACTTGGGACAAGATTCTCGATACGCCCGTTCTGTTCTATAGCCATCTTCAAGGTCCGGGCAAAACCCTTAAAGCAGGCTTCAATTTTATGGTGATCATTTTCACCTGCAAAGCTAACATGAATTGTAGCTTTCAAGTTCATTGCCAGACTATAAAAAAAGTGCTTAATCATTTCGGTGGGAAAGTCTCCAACGTACTCTCTTTTGAACGTTCCTTCGAACACTAAATATGGCCTTCCTGACAGATCTAAAGCCACAGTAGCTTGCGCTTCATCCATAGGCAACACAAAGCCATAACGCTCAATTCCTTTTTTATTCCCAAGTGCTTTAGTGATCACTTCACCCAGGGCGATCGCTACATCTTCTATGGTATGATGTTCATCTACTTCAAGGTCACCATCACACTTGAGGGTAAGATCCACTAACCCATGCCTTGCGATCTGATCAAGCATATGGTCGAAAAACTTCAGGCCGGTTGAAATATCCGCTTTACCGGTTCCGTCCAGATTAACATCAATATTGATATCGGTCTCGTTTGTTTTTCTCTGAATGGAAGCCTTCCGCGCTTCTTTGGTGATAAAATCTACCAGCGTTTCCCAGTCTTCGGAGGAAACCAGTTCTTCATCCCCTTTTAAAAGCTGAAGCTTGCCTTCGTTCTCTTCAATGGTCAGATCCGGGTCACCTTCAGGGAAGTATGGAACTCCTTCTTGCTTCAGTAGTTTTTTTTGCTCATCTGAAATCCATTCTTCATTGATATTCAGATCCCTTCCGCCATCTATAATTTTCCGGAGTGCGAAGATCGTATTTGTTCTGAAGAGAAACTCTCCCGATGGATCAGCCAATGCTTGTTTTGTGATTGATATCAGCATAGATATAAATTTTGATCAGTGTTCTAATACAGTAGTTAAAGCAGAAAAGAATCGGTCGTTTTCAGTCGACGTCCCAATGGTTAACCGTAAACAATTTTCGCAATGAGGCTCATTCCCTCGATAGCGAATAATGACACCTTCTTCTGCCAGCTTTTTATATACATTTTGTGCTTCAGAAATTTTAAACATCACAAAATTAGCATCCGTAGGAAAAACTTTTTCAACCTGAGAAAACGTAACCAATTTAGCGATCACGCGTTCCCGTTCATCCAGAATTGCCCGGATGTTTTTGGTAATATGGTCGATATTCATAAATGCCTGAGTAGCCTTATTGGATGTCAGTTTGTTCACATTGTAGGGAGCTTTCACCTTCATCATATAGGATATAAGCAATGGGGAAGTCAAGGCAATTCCCAACCGAATACCTGCAAGCCCAAATGATTTTGACAAAGTCTGAAGTACAACCAAATTTTCGAACTCTCTAATATTGGTCGCTAAACTTCCCTGACGGCTAAAATCGATATACGCCTCATCCACAACAACAATTCCGTCAAATCCATCTAAAACCTTCACCATATCATTCACATCCATACTGTTTCCGGTGGGATTATTAGGTGAACAGATAAAGATGATCTTTGTCTCCGGCTTTACGGCTTCCAGGATTTTATCGGGTTGAAGCTGAAAGCTTTCTGTAAGCAGCACTTCATCCACAGCCACATCATTGATATTGGCCGAAACCTTATACATCCCATAACTGGGCGGATTAATGATGATCCGATCCTTTCCCGGCCTGCAAAAGATCCGAAACATCAAGTCGATCGCTTCATCACTTCCAACACCAACAAAAACATTCTCTTTCTCAACTCCCCGAAAAGCAGCAATTTTATCGCGTAGTTCTTCCTGATACGGCATGGGGTACCGGTTGAGTTCCATATCGTCAGCAAATGGAGCTCCAAAACTGTTCTCGTTGGCATCCAATAAAATGCCGGAATCATAGTCATCTCTGGCGCTGCGATAAGGCTTCAGGTTTAGGATATTTTCCCGGACCAGTGAATTAATGTCTGTCTTTTTCATCAATCGATATCTTTTAATCTTAAAGTAACGGCATTTTTATGTGCCTGAAGTTCTTCTAACTCCGCCAGTTTTTCCACGGCAGGCCCAATATTTCTTAAGCCTTCCTCATTGAGTATTTGCATGGTTACTGACTTCTGAAATGCTGCTAAATTTACTCCGCTGTACATCCGGGCATATCCGTAAGTCGGCAAAGTGTGATTGGTTCCGGAAGCATAATCCCCCACACTTTCGGGAGTAAGTTGACCCAGGAAAACAGATCCTGCATTTATAACCTTATCGGTGTGAGATTCCGCATCTTCTACATTCACTATTAAATGCTCTGGTGCATATTCATTGGAAAAATCAAAAGCTTCAGCTAGAGAATCCACCATCACCGTGAAACTATTATTCAACGCTTGTTCCGCCACTTCCTTCCGGGGAAGTTGATCGAGTTGAGCTTCCAATTCAGATTCTAAACCCTGCAGATCAAACTCCTTCGTTGCCACAAGTACAACCTGACTGTCTTTCCCATGTTCTGCCTGCGATAGCAGATCTGCAGCCACATAAACCGGATTTGCTTGCTTATCCGCGATCACTAAAACTTCTGATGGTCCGGCCGGCATGTCGATACTGATCTGTGCTTCTGAGTTCTGAAGGATCATTTTAGCCGCAGTCACATATTGATTTCCCGGGCCAAAGATCTTGTCCACCTTAGGTACTGACTCTGTTCCAAATGCCATAGCCGCAACAGCTTGTGCTCCCCCGGCCAATAATATGGTATCGATCCCTGCTTTTTGTGCGATATAAATGATCTCGGGGGCAACGGATCCATCTTTTCGAGGTGGTGTAGCCAATACCTTAGTGGTACAGCCTGCGATCATGGCTGGGATAGCTAACATCATCGCCGTCGATGGAAGGATAGCAGTACCACCGGGAACATACATTCCTACACGTTGAATAGGTCGTGATACTTTCATGCATCTCACCCCGGGCATGGTTTCCACTTCTATGGGGTGAGGAAACTGTGCTTTGTGAAATCGGAAAATATTATCAAAAGCCAGATCAATAGCTTCTTTCACTTCCTGGGCAAAACTTACTTCGACCCCTTTTGGGTTGATCGTAACCGAACCTAATTCTACTCCATCAAATTTTTGGGTGAATTTTTTAACGGCTTCATCACCCTCAGATTCTACTTCATCCAATATGGGTTGAACCGTTTGAAAAATGGAAGTAAAATCAATTTTCGGCCTTTTAAGAAGCCTGGTTATTTCTTCCGGTTTTAGTTTTGAGTAGGTGTAGGTTTTCATTTCAGATCATTTTTTATTCTTGCATCTGAATTCAGTAAGGCCGCATTGCCATGCGCCCTTACTGAATCTTGGAGCTTCCTATTATTATAGAATCATACTTTCGATCGGGAGCATAACAATATCTGAGGCACCTGCTTCTTTCAATTCTTCCATAACGGTCCAGAATTTCTCGATCGGTATCACAGTGTGAATAGCTACCATATCTTTCTCTGCAAGTGGCATCACCGTAGGGCTTTTCATAGAAGGAATGATATCCTTGATTTCTTCAACTGCTGAATTATGTGCATTCATCATGATATAGCGACTTTTCGCTGCCTGTTGATGCCCATCCATTCGAACTAAAAACTTTTCGACCAACTGCTGTTTACCCGGTGATAGTTCCTTATTAGTTCTTATGAGCTGCGTTTGTGAATTCAGGATGGTATCTAACTCCACTAATCCGTTAGCTCTCAAAGTGCCACCGGATGAAACCAAGTCAACAATAGCATCAGCTACTTCAAGCTGTGGAGCAATTTCAACCGCACCTGAGATCTCTATGATCTGTATATCGATATTTCGGGCTTCAAAAAACTTGCGGGTAAGGTTGGGATAACTTGTTGCTACTTTTTTCCCGTTAAAATCTTCCGGCTTTTTGATGTTTCCGTTTTTAGGAGCGGCCAGAGAAAGTCGACATTTTCCATACCCCAGATCCCGGATCGGAGTTACATCAGCACCGGTCTCCTGAGTTTCATTGGCCCCTACAAATCCCAGGTCACAGACACCGTCCTGTACATACTCAGGAATATCATCATCCCGAAGCAGTAGCAGTTCTACATCGAAATTCCGGGTTTTAACAATGAGATTACGCTTATAATTATCAAATTCAATACCAATGCCTTCAAGCAAATTGATGGTTTTATCCGTTAATCGACCGCTTTTTTGAATGGCAATGCGTAAAGAAGTAGAAGAATCCTTCGTTCTGTTCATGGCAATAGTAAATAAATAGTTAGTTTAAAAAGTAAGAATAAAAAAGGTAGAAATAGATATTCAAAAATGTGCTTACTGCACATGAATATGATGATGTCCGGGATGAGCATGATGGACATTTTTGTGAAGATGGCTAATATGTAGGATGTTTTTTATCACGGGTTTAAAATAGACATTGTTCAAAGTTCGCACAACCCTAAAATGGTTATTTAATGTTAACGTAATAACCCTGCTCTGACTTCCCCCGTTTCATTTCTCTTAAACTAAACTACAGCTTAGTTTGTTAGTAAAATGATCCTAAAACAAATATCATTTTATCATGAAAATATTTTCATCTCTACTATTCGTTTCTTTACTAATGATGTCTTCCATTTCGGTTGCACAGGAACTCGACTATTTTGATATGGATGATTACAAATGGCAGAATCGGGTCTTGCTGATATTTTCTCCTAACACATATAATCCGCAATACAGGGCACAGGTAGAGACCTTAAAAAATAAACGAAGTGGAATTAATGAGCGTGACCTTAAGATCTTCTATGTACTGGAACAATCCAGTGCCTCTGTGAAGGACGCTCTTATTCCCGATGACGCCTCCAAAGAGCTTCGAAATGATTTTGATATTCCTCAGGCTGACTATGCCGTTATCCTAATCGGTAAAGACGGCACAGAGAAGCTTCGAACCGGTGAAGCACTCTCAACTGATAAGCTTTTCAAGAAAATTGATTCCATGCCAATGCGTAAGCTTGAAATGCAAGATGATGGAAATTAGTTGGACTGAAATTGACTTTTCTATTATCTAAAGCTAAAATCATCATTACCATATTTTAAAACATGGTTCAACACAGCTGATTTTTATACCTTCTTTTCAAAGAATATTTAACAAAATTTCAATCCATGAAAATTGACGTAAACTGGCTAGGCGAAGGCCTTCACTTTGAATCAGAAAATGAAACTAAGGGTAAGATCCGTATAGACGGAAGCAATACCATTGGCGGACTGGAGGGCGGGCTTTCTCCCATGCAGCTATTACTGGCTGGTGCGGGTGGTTGCAGTGCCATTGATGTTGTCTCCATTCTCGAGAAACAAAAGCAAAAACTTACCGGACTTAAAGTTGAAGTGGATGGCGACAAACAAAAAATAGATGGAGCCGGACACTCAGAATACAAGACTATTCATATGCACTATATTTTTGAAGGTGATCTGGATCCCAAGAAAGTTGAACGGGCCCTTGAGCTTTCCGTTACTAAGTATTGCTCGGTATCCAAAGCCCTGGAAAAAGGCTCAGAGATCACCTACGGCTATGAGATCAAATAGCACTTAAATCACACTATAATCCCCGTAAAATTGCGTTAGAAGCTGATTATAGCTATATTTCTTAATATTAAATTCCAATAAATCAGATACTTATCTATGGCTAAATGTGAATTATACCAAGACGTTAAAGGCGAATGGAGATGGAGACGAGTTTCTAAAAGCGGTGATATTGAAGCCTTTTCAAGTCAGAGTTTTGAAAAAGAAGAAGATGCCCGAAAAGATGGCAAAGAATGTAAGGAATGCACCAGTTATCTGAGAAAATTTTAACTGATGCATGCATATAGGGTTTAATTTTGAAGCCTCTCTAAGACGGAGAGGCTTCTTTTTTGATAACTATTTTAACCCCTTACTAATGGCTCCAACGCGGTGCGTGTGGAGCCAGGACAGGTGGGGAAGTTTTGATAGAATTGTTGTATTTAGACTTGCTCTAAATGCTCAGCGTTGGAGCCAAACCATATTATTTATGTAACAGCTTAGGTTACTGCTGATCAAAGGCTAGAATGGCATTCAAAATTAATTGTACGGAGCTTTTGTAGAATTCCTGAGGAATAGTTTCAAAATCATCAGTGTGTCGGTGATAGTGCTCATGGTCATCTACACCGAAGTAAATAAAGGGGACCCCCTGTTGGTGAAACGGTCCATGATCTGAAGCAAATGTCCAATCATCTAATTCTCCATCGGGATCATCATGGCCGAATAATAAATTCAGCCCTTCTTTTTCAATATTTTCGAGTATTGGCTTAAACTGAGGGTAGTGATAAGTACCTACTGCATAGATCTCATCTTTGTCATTTTGAGCAATCATATCCAGGTTTATGTTCATTTTTACTTTTTCTAAGAACACTGAATCCTGAACAAATGCCCGGGCTCCCTGTAAACCCATTTCTTCCGCATCAAAAGCTGCAAATACAAGGGTATGGTTTGGTTGTTCCTGACTAAAGTAATCTATATACGCAATTAGAGCCGACGTCCCGGATGCATCATCATCGGCCCCGTTAAAGATCAATGAATCTTGCTTCCCAATGTGATCGTAATGAGCTGTTATCACGATCACAGAATCTGATTTCCCGGAGATCTGTCCAATCACGTTTATTCCGGTAATTTCCTCTCCCTCTCTATTTGTGAAATCAAATTCATGCAAAAAAGAATTCATAAATGGTTCTGCTCCTGCTTCATCAAAGCGGGTAACTACATATTCCCTGGCTATTCGA
>Ga0136557_1000723_pt1 | contig 24143 bp, 18 predicted proteins | sample AntRauTorckE6832_FD_104796 | JGI IMG/M metagenome (GOLD analysis project Ga0136557, IMG submission 104796) | Saline lake microbial communities from Rauer Islands, Antarctica - Metagenome Torckler E6 #832 | ecosystem: Environmental > Aquatic > Non-marine Saline and Alkaline > Saline | place...
CACGCCCCAGCTTCAACATTGCCATAGGATCAACTCCATAAACCGGAGTTTCAACTGCACACGCTGTTGGTTTATTGGAGCGAATAATGGCAGATATCTTCTCAAAAATAACCTGCAATCGCTCGGCGTGATCATCGATATCGGCCATGCGAATCACATCACACCGTAAGGCGATCAGTTGTCCACTTTCTTCCGTCAACAGGGCATAACCGGTGTTTCGGGAGCCGGGATCAATACCAAGGATTATATCAGCCATATGTTATTCTTCGTTTTTATCGCCGTACACTTTAGCAAGGTCGTTGATCATTTCTTCGGAAATGCCGGAGTTCACAAACCCGCCATCGTGGAAGAGGTTTTGCATCGTTACTTTTCGAGTTAGATCTGAGAATAAAGTTACACAGTAGTCGGCACATTCATCTGCAGAAGGATTCCCCATTGGCGCGATCATATCAGCAAAAGTATACATGCCATCAAATCCTTTGATGCCGGTACCTGCTGAGGTTTTAGTAGGAGCCTGAGAAACTGTATTCACGCGAATACCACGGCTGGCAAGCCGGCTCCCATAATTTCTAGCAATGCTTTCGAGCAGAGCTTTAGCATCATTCATATCGGAATATTTAGAAAAGATACGTTGAGCTCCGATATAAGAAAGAGCTACAATACTTCCGCCGTCATTAAGGACATCCATTTTTTCAGCGTGATTAAGAACCCGGTGAAGAGAAATTGCTGAGATATCCAGTGTTTGCTGCAGCCAGTTATAATTTAGGTCGGTATATTCTTTTTTCTTTCGGACGTTAGGGGACATCCCGATCGCATGAAGAATAAAATCGACTCCACCTAAATGCTCCTTGGTTTGATTCATTAGGTCTTCGATCTCATCGTCTTTGGTAACATCACAAGCAATAATGGGTGCTCCGGTTTCTTCGCTCAAGGCATCCAAAGCTCCAAGCCTTAACGCTATAGGAGCATTTGAAAGCACAAAGTCAGCTCCTTCACGCTTACAAGCCAGTGCAACTCTCCAGGCTATACTTCGCTCATCTAAAGCTCCAAAAATGATTCCTTTTTTTCCTTTTAATAATCCGTAACCGTCACTCATGTTTTTTCAATTTCTTATTGTTGAATGGTATGATTATAAATTCACGATAATCTCGGTAAAATGATAGTGAGGAAAGTTCCTCCGTGTTTATGTGTAACCGTGTTAACGTGCTATGGTGTTTTATAAAATCACTGTAGCACGTTAACACTTAAACACGGCCACACTAAAAAGCCAACTCCAATTGCTCCCAAACGTTCTCCCCATTTAGATTGAGGTTGGAAAGGGTAATTCCCAACAAACGTACAGGGCGCTTTCCGGCCTCGGTTTCTTCTAAGAGCTTACGGATTACATCTGTGATATCGACGTAACGATTGGTGTAATGCGGCAGCGAATAACTGCGAGTGATGGTATCAAAATTATCGTAGCGGACTTTAAGGGTAATGGTCTTACCGGCAGCGTTGATTTTTTTCATCCCCTCAGCAATGGTCTGTGCAAGTTCGTCCAGGAAGTTATGGATCCACTCCAGGCTGTCGATGTCTTCCGAAAACGTCCTTTCTTTACCGTATGATTTACGAACACGATGCGGCTTTACCTCCCGATGGTCAATCCCCCGGACAATGCGATAGTAGAACCTACCAGATTTTCCAAAGGCCTTAACCAGATCAATTTCAGTCCATTCCTTCAGATCAGCACCGGTTTTGATTCCCACCGCATGCATCTTTTTTTGCGTTGCTTTCCCAACGCCAAAGAAATTCTTGATATCCAGTTCCTCCAAAAAAGCCTTTGCTTTTTCCGGAGTAATGAGCGCAAACCCGTTTGGTTTGTTGATATCTGAAGCGACTTTGGCGAGGAATTTATTGTGAGCTATACCGGCTGAGGCTGTTAGTTTCGTTTCCTCATAAATACGCGCTCTAATTTCTTTTGCGATAAGCGTTGCTGAAGGGAGGTTTTTGTGATTTTCGGTGACATCTAGGAAAGCTTCATCCAAAGAAAGGGGTTCAACGAGATCCGTGTATTCAAAAAAGATCTCTCGTATTTGGTGGGATGCTTTTTTATAGGCATCAAACCTTGCTTTCACAAAAATGCCATGGGGGCAAAGACGCACTGCTTGCGATGCCGGCATGGCTGAGTGAACCCCAAATTTGCGTGCCTCATAACTGCAGGTTGCCACCACGCCGCGCCCACTTGGTGAACCGCCCACGATCACTGGTTTCCCGCGCAGATCGGGATTATCCCGTTGCTCAACCGATGCATAAAAGGCATCCATATCAACATGGATAATTTTCCGGATGGGGAATTTTGATTTCATAACATAAATTACACATATATAAGTTTAATTGAAATGTTAAAGCCCATTCTTTTCGGAACAAGGGTCTGCCACATTTCCTATAATTAGAAAAGAACAAAACAACAACCAGATAAAAACAATCAAATATGAAACCATCGAAACAAAGTTTAGCCCTCTATGCTCTTATAATTGCATTATCGGTATTTACAGTTAGCTGTTTTGATAATCCATCCGGAAGTGATGAAAAAAGTGATGAAAACGGTACTTATTCCCATGTTCAAAACCCGGGGATCTCAGCAAATGATTTTCTTTCAGAGGACAAATACTCTAGTCTTATAATTGAAATTGATTACATGCAGGGTTTCGCGCCTAATGATGAAGCGCTAGACAGCCTTCAGGCTTTTTTAGAGCGAAGACTCAACAAAGTATCTATAACTATACAAACATCTACTGAAATTCCTGCCGCTGGTCAAGCTTCGTATACAGCCTCTGAAATTCGCTCTCTTGAAGATCAGCACCGGGATGAATTCACTGAAGGCTCAACCCTTGCTGCCTACATGTTAACTGTAGACTCTCAATATGAGAATGGAAATGTTTTGGGTATTGCTTACTACAATACGTCCACTGCTTTTTTTGGCGGAACCTATGATGAGGTAAGTGGAGGCTTAAATGAACCTTCAAGAAGACTAACAGAGTCCATTTCTTTTCGTCATGAATTTGGACATTTGCTTGGCTTGGTTAATATTCCCAATTCAGGCACTGAGATGCAGACCAATCATCAGGATAGTGAACATGGCCGGCATTGTGATAATGATAGTTGCCTGATGTATTATGCTATGGAACGTGCCGGATTATTCGGTCAATTTTTCGGAGAAAATATTCCGTCTCTTGATGATAATTGTATTGCTGACCTGAAGGGAAATGGTGGCAAATGACGAATTCATAACCTCGCTGTAAGGCGGAACCTATTTGGCATCCAATTGTGTTAACAATACGTACTAATGGATGAACATGCTTTATAGAATATCTTCACATACAATTTTTCTATTAATAATAGGGGTGCTTGCGAGTGGCTGCGGAGAATCTCCGTCAGTTTCTGAATCGTCTGTAAAAGAAATAGTAAGCTATCCCTACGCTGAAAACTCCCGAATTAGTGCCAGTGATTTTCTATCCGGTGAGACATTCACAGAACTTGTTGTCGAAGTCGATTATATGGAAGGATACGAACCAAATTCTGAGGCTCTTGATAGTCTTGAAGCATTTTTGGAGTCTCGGCTAAACAAGAATAGCATTACGGTTTTGCCAGCTACTGAGATTCGGGCAGAAGGATGGGGCTCTTATTCGGCAAATGAGATCAGGAACCTGGAAGTAGAGCATCGCAATACCTTTACGGATGCTTCAGAAAATCGGATAAGTGCCTATCTCATTATTTTAGATGGTACATTTGAACAGCGTAATGTGGTAGGAACTACGTATTTCTATAACTCAAATGCATTTTTTGGCCCACTTATTGAGGAACTATCCAACGGTAAAGATCAAGCCACAGAGACGAATATTCAAGCGTCTATCTTTATGCATGAATTTGGGCATCTACTGGGTTTGGTAAATACATCCGACACCAACATGCAAACTAATCATCTTGACCCCGAAAATGGAAATCATTGTGATGACCGGGCCTGCCTGATGTACTATGCTCTTGAGCGCCCAGACCAGGTTGTACAATTTGTGCAAGACAAAATTTCCGCCCTGGGTCCTAATTGTTTAATTGACTTGCAAGCAAATGGGGGCAAGTAAGTAACTCTATTCTATTCGATTGACGAAGTGGTTAGATCTTATCTAAAACCAGTTTGTAGGTTGGATCTTCAAAAACGTTGATGTCAATAATAGCATCGGCATTCTCGAGCAGATTGCGACAGTCTTTGCTAAGGTGTTTCAAATGAACTGTTTTTCCTACTTTATGATATCGTTCAGTAATTTTGTTCAAAGCTTCGATAGCCGACATGTCCACCACCCTGCTTTCTTCAAAATCGATAATGATCTCATCCGGGTCATTCAGCACATCAAACTTAGAGTTGAATACTGTCACCGAACCAAAGAATAGTGGTCCGTAGATCTCATAATGTTTCACGCCATTTTCATCGATATGTTTACGGGCACGGATCCTTTTGGCATTATCCCAGGCAAAAACCAGCGCCGATATGATTACCCCAATCAAAACTGCCAGAGCCAGGTTATGTAACAGGGCTGTAACTAAAGTCACCACCACCATTACAAATATGTCTGAAATAGGCATTCTGTTGAAGGTTCTTAAACTTGCCCACTCAAAGGTTCCAATAGCTACCATGATCATCAGTCCGGTTAAAGCGGCCATTGGTAACAATTCGATCATCCCGGAACCAAACATGATGAAAACGAGCAACATAACAGCGGCTACAATTCCGGAAATTCGTGTGCGTGCTCCAGAGGAAACATTGATCAAACTCTGTCCGATCATAGCGCAACCGCCCATTCCGGAAAAGAAACCGGAAAAAATATTTGCAGCACCTTGTGCCACTGCTTCTTGATTTCCATTTCCACGAGTTTCGGTGATCTCATCAATGATGTTGAGTGTCAGCAGGCTTTCGATTAAACCAACCCCAGCCATAATCACTGAGTAGGGAAGTATGATCATAAATGCTTCCCAGGTAAAGGGGATCTGCGGGATGTGGAAGGGCGGGAAACCACCTTGTATAGATGCTATATCGCCGACGGTTTTGGTCTGAATTCCAAATACGACTACAATAGCAAAAATGGTTAAAATCGCGACCAGTGAAGCAGGGACTTTTTTGCTGAATTTGGGTAATCCCCATATGATAGCCATAGTTAAAACAACCAATCCAAGTAAAATGTAGAGCGGCTCGCCTGTTAACCATTCTCCAGATGGAGCCTTAAACTGATCGAGCTGCGACATAAATATGATGACTGCCAACCCATTTACAAACCCAAATATTACGGGGTGAGGTACAAGACGCATCAATTTTCCAAGTTTGAGCATGCCAGCAGCTATTTGGATCAACCCGGCTAAAATAACGGCTGCAAAAATATACTCGACTCCATGGGAAAAGGCTAAAGCTACCAAAATAACAGCTACGGCTCCTGTTGCTCCGGAAATCATGCCTGGGCGCCCACCAATAATGGAAGTCACAATCCCCAACATAAAAGCGGCATACAATCCGGTCAATGGTGAAAGTCCGGCGATCATAGCAAAAGCAACAGCCTCTGGGATCAGTGCCAGCGACACGGTTATGCCGGCTAAAATTTCTGTTTTATAATCAATCTTATCATTAAGACCGAATAGGTCTAAATACTTTTTCATGTAGTTTAGTCGTACTAATTTGGTGAATTTTTCTCGAGAAAAGTTCTGATTTGTGAGATAGGCTTTACTAAAAAGAAGAGAGACAGAACAGTTTATTTATACCAACCAAAAATTACGAAACTATTTGGCGCAAAGGAATACCCCGGCAAACTTTCTTTATTATAAAATCATGAACTTAGTTGCATCTTAAAGAATGATTTTTGAAAGCGGTTTTCCAAAGAGATAGCCGAGAAGATATAATTCAAACTTCTATTATTAAGCCAACTTAATTCGATGAAGTAGGGGGGCTCTTATAAAAAATACCTGGAACCGCTCTCTGGTTCTTGTGCGGAAATTATTTATTGTGTCAATTAGATGTGTAGATCATTTTACTAGATACCTATTACCAATGTATATCCTCGGCTGTTATAGTTTTAGGAACCGATCACGCTAAAACTTTTTTATTTCTGTAAATGGCCTATTAACAGGGTTTGTCATCATTGCTGATTTTGTTAACTTCGAAATTAGACAAACAGTATAAAATAAGCCCCGGCACTATGATATCGGAAGAATTACAAGAAATTATCGACGAAGCTGAAATGAATATGGAAGAAGCAGTCGCTTTTTTCAAAAAAGAACTTTCACATGTAAGAGCAGGCAAAGCGAATCCCTCACTGCTCGAGGGTATTAAAGTAGAATACTATGGTTCCCAAACGCCACTTCAGCAGCTTGCAAATGTAAGTGCGCCGGAAGCACGCCTCCTTGTGGTGCAACCCTACGATAAGGCGTCTACGGAGGATATCGAGAAGGCGATCATGTCGTCTGGACTCGGATTGAATCCAAATAATGATGGTGAACGCATCCTGATTCCGTTGCCGGTTCTTACTGAAGAACGGCGAAAAGAATTAGTTAAGCATTCAAAAGATATTGCTGAAAAAGCAAAGATAAGTATCCGGAACACACGCCGGGATGCTAATGATGCCATCAAAAAAATGGTCGAAAGCGAATCTCTTTCTGAAGATTCAAAGTATGAAGCCGAAGATAATATTCAGCAATCAACAGATAATCATACCAACAAAGTAGATGAGTTGCTGGCTAAAAAAGAAGATGAAATTATGACGGTTTAAAGTGTTACCGTATTAAAGTGTTTAGGTGTTAAGGTAGTTGCCGAGACACTGTAACACTTTAACACCTAAACACTGCAACACTACTCTATGTATATATCCGAACTTGAATTACAGGGGTTTAAAAGTTTTGCCCATAAGACTAAGGTAAAGTTTGACAGCGGTATTACTTCTATTGTAGGCCCGAATGGCTGTGGTAAATCCAATATTGTGGATGCGTTGCGTTGGGTTTTGGGGGAGCAGCGGCCTTCCTTGCTTCGCTCTTCAGCTATGGCAAATGTGATCTTTAACGGAACGGCTCAGAAAAAAGCCCTTGGAATGGCAGAGGTTTCCCTAACTTTTGTGAATGATAAAGGTATTCTACCTATTGAGTATAGTGAAGTTACAATTTCACGACGGTTGTACCGCTCAGGCGATAGCGAATATTTGATCAATGGAACGAGTTGCCGACTGAAAGATATCATGGAACTGTTCATGGATACGGGGATGGGCTCGGATGCTTATTCAGTGATCGAGCTAAAGATGGTGGAGGAGATCCTCAACGATAAAAACAACGATCGCCGACGTTTATTTGAAGAAGCCGCCGGAGTCACCAAATACAAAGATCAGCGTAAGAAGACGATCCGCAAGCTGGAATCTACCCGAAAAGATTTGCAGCGGGTTGATGATTTATTAGTTGAGCTTAGAAAGAAAGCCCGGTCACTGGAAATACAGGCTGAAAAAGCAGAAAAAGCGAAAGTCTATAAAGACGAGCTGGAAATTCTTGATAAAGCCCTCACTTTGCATGAATTCAACAAGATCAAAGATGAGCTGACCCCGCTGAAAGAACGTATTGCCAATGCTGATAAAGAGAAAAAAGAAATCACCAAAGGCGCAGAGGAATTAGAGGAAGCAGATGAAAAAGCACGTGCGGAGCTTATAGAGAAAGAGCGGCAGCAGGCGGAGGCTCAAAGGCGGGTAAGTCAGCTTCACAATGTCATGCGCGAAGCGGATACCAATTTACGTATCACCCGCGAAAAGATCGAGAATGAGAAAAAGGTGATTGCTGAATATGCCAAGGATATTGAAAGCGGTGAACGGGATCTAAAAGAACTTATAGAGCTGCTTGAGTCAAGCCGAAATAAGCTGGATAGTTTTGATGATGAAATGGCGAAATCCAGTAAAGCCCTCGAAGACTCCAAAAAGAAATATGGGCAAATTCAGCAACAGTATAATCGCGAGCGCAGTGATCTCTATGAAATGGAAGTTCAGCTTAGTGCCACCAACAATGAACTGAACCAGTTGCAAACTAAACGCATTAAAATTGAAAGCCGGCTGGAAAATACCGAGGGTGACCTCGAGCGTATTGATGATGAGATTACTGATCTGAATGACGAGATCGAGAATATGAATGGTGAGCAGGGTCTCATCGAAAAAAAGCTTGATAAGCTGGTTGTTGAACGCGACGAATTGGAAGAGGAACTTGAAACTTCCCGGAACAAACGCGAGCAGTTTGCCGATAAGCAGAATGAAATAAAAGACGAACTTAGAACTCTTCAGAGTAAAAAAGAATCGCTGGAATCTGAGATCCGGTTGATGAACGATCTTGCCAGTTCTAACGAAGCCTTCCCCGGAAGTGTCAAATACCTGATCGAGAACCATCGATTCGATTTTAAAGACATGACCACCGTTTCTGAGATCTTTGATACGGATCAAAAACATGCTGTGGCACTCGAGTCTGTATTGGGAGATATGCTGAATTTTGTGGTCGTTAAAACACTGGATGAAGCGCAGCGAGCTGCTAAGATCCTCAAAGAAAATGACAAAGGACGCGCCACCTTTATCCCGTTGGATCAACTGGCTGCGACCTATCCTGTAAAAGATGGAAGTCTGTTTGATGAGGTGAAATCGAAACGGGAATATTCGGCACTGAAACAGTTGTTACTTGGAAATGTGTTGGTTTTTGATTCCGTGGAAGAATCCTACAAAGCCACCAAAGGGTTGGGTGATGCAGTTGGCGTGACATTTGATGGCGAAGTTGTTACCGACAATAAGTTTTTCCAAAGTGGAAGTAAGAGTAAGAATGCCGGCATTAGGGTTGGACTGAAGGATAAGGTCGAGAAGCTTGAAAAAGAAGAAGCGAAAGTCTCTAAAGAGATCAGCAAGCTGGGAGATTATCTGCAGCAGATCGTTGAAAAATATGAAAAGCTGGATATAGGCAAGCTCAGCCAGATGCTAAAAGAGAAAGAGCAGGAAGTACGCCGGCTAGAGCAACAACAGCATAGTTTAAGCTCTAAAGTTCAGGTGTATCAAAAAAATATCGGGGAGCTGGTAAATCGAAAAGATCACCTGAAAAGCAGTGAGGGCTCAGCCCAGGAAGAACTTAATTCCATTCAACCGAAGCAAAAGGAATTGCAGCAGAAAATGTTGGAGTTGGATGAGAAGCAGCAGGAAAAAAAGAACCTGCTTGAAACACTGGAAGAAGAACGCTCAATTGCCCAAAGTCGCTACAACGATACGCAACTCAAACATCAGGACCTGAAGAACAAAGTGGATAACCTGGAGCGGGATGTACAACGTGCCGAAACCGGCATCCAGAATGTGAAAAAGCGGATCGAGAACCGAACACAGCTTACTGAAGAAAGTAAAGAGCGTATCGAAACGCTGACAGCAAAGACCAAAGAGCTTCAGGAAACCATCACTACTAAAAGCGAAGAAAAGAAGGAAGCTGACGCCGCTCTCGAAAAAGCTGAAGAATCTGCCGCAAAACAGCGAGGCAAGATCAATGAAGTTGAAAAAGAATTGAAGGAAGTCCGTCGCAAGAAAGAGGTGAATATGGAATTGGTCCATCATCTTGATATGGCACGGGAAAAAATGGAGATGCAAAGTCAGGCGCTTTCGGATCACATTTGGGAAACTTACGGCATTCTTATGAAGCAGGTGACGGGTGAGCTTCCTGAAGATAAATCTCCCGAGCAAGCGAAGGAACGCATTAGTTGGCTGAAACAGAAGCTGAATAGCATCGGGGAAGTAAATCCGCTGGCCATTGAAGAATATAGGGAAGAAAAGGAGCGTCTTGATTTTTACGAAGAACAGATCAATGACCTGGAAGAGGCTGAAGAGCAGCTACTTGAAACCATTGACGAGATCAACGAAACGGCCACCGAAAGATTTAACACTACTTTCGAGCAAATCCGCATCAATTTTCAGCAGGTATTTAAAACCTTGTTCGAGGCCGATGATTATTGCGACTTGCTGATAGAACAGGATGTAGAAGACCCGTTAGAGGCTCGTATCGAAATTAAAGCGCAGCCGAGGGGAAAACGTCCTTCAGGTATTTCGCAGCTATCTGGTGGTGAAAAGACATTAACAGCCATCGCTCTCCTGTTTGCCATTTATTTGGTGAAGCCGTCTCCATTTTGTGTACTCGATGAGGTAGATGCTCCGCTGGATGATGCCAACATCGAACGCTTCGCCAAGATGATCAAGAACTTCAGCGAAAACACGCAATTCATTATCATCACTCACAACAAAAAAACCATGAGTAAAGCCGAAATGATGTACGGAGTTACTATGCCGGATACCGGGATTTCACGATTGGTTGGGGTGAAATTGGATGAAGTAGAAGATGTGCTGTAAAGAATATTGAAATGCTTCGCTCCAATGTGGAGCGAGTCTTATGTTTACCTCGTTGCTAAGCTCCGGCTAGCAATACAGTTTCCGAAGTTCCTGCTTCGAATTTATAAAGAGGCTTACCGTTTAGACTAATCTATTCCCTAATCACAATAACTCTCCCGGCTAAAGCAGTACTCTCCTAAACGAGAGATTTGCTTTAGTAGTAACAGCACTGGTTTCAGATCTATAGTCCTCCCTTGAGGGAGGTGCAGGGTTTTGGCTCGCCAAAACACACGGAGGGTGTCAGTAGCCAAAGGCAGGGGAAATGCCCAAAAGCAGTATTGAATTCAGGCTGGTTCCACATAATCCGTGTTGGAACCGTTATTTAAAAGCGCCAGATACCTTTATTATTCCATCGCTTCCAAAATTCGCTGTACAACCCCATCCATGGCGCTCCCGTTAATCCAGCGGGCTACAATGACTACATCGTTCTCCTGATCTACGTACACCATATTGGTTCCGGCGCCTAGATGGAAAAAGGCGCTTTCAGGAGCGCTGGGCAACTCTTCTTTATTTGTATTCAAAAACCAGTTCATGAATCCATAATTTACGTTTGCTTCAGTTGGAGTTTGAGCCATTCGGTTCCATTCTTCAGATATAATCTGCTCACCATTCCAGTTCCCGTTTCGAAGGGTAAGTAAACCAAACCGGGCTTGATCTCTGGCACTGATGAACATCCCTCCACCCCAGTGACCTCCGCCACTAACGCCCTGCATTTGTTGTCCGTCAATAATTACCCATGAATTTTCGTAGCCCATCCAGCGCCAGGTTGGGGAGGCCCCGATCTTATCCATTACCTCTTCGCGAAGAACTTTAGGCAGCGGTTCCCGAAGCACATTCATAGCCGCTAACGCCAGTAGGTTTACCCGCACATCATTGTACTCAAACACGGAACCCGGCTCATTGCGCTCGCGAGTCATCCATTCTGATCTTGGCCCACTGGGGCGGTCGGCCCAATCTGGTTTACCCCAAAGGGTGCCTTCCCAATCAGAAGTTTGGCGAAGCAGGTGATTCCAGGTGATCTTGGAATTATGTTCACCCTTAAAGGGCTCTAATACCTTTGATTCCATAAAGGCATCAGCCTTGTTTCGATTATTATCCCATTCCATAACCATAATGGGTGCCATATATTGGTCTGCTTTCTCATGAACATCGCGTATCAATCCCCGGTCATAAGCAATACCAACAGCGGTGGTCAAAAAGCTTTTGGTTACACTATGGGTCATATCTACCCGAAACGGCTCGCCCCATTCGGCTACGATATATCCGTTTTTGATGATAATACCGGTTTGTTCACCGCGATCTTTAAATGGACCGACACCATCCCCAAATGGTTCCCGTGCAAAAGTGCCATAATGGTTTTCTTCCATGCTGCGAGGATTGCTGGTTTCATTATCAATGGCATATTGAACGGCTTCCTGGATTTTATCTGCATTCATCCCGACTTCTTCAGGAGAGCGTTTTTCCCAATCACCCCAAGAACCGGGATAATAGGTTTGAGCGAAAGTGATGGGGGTGATCCCAAGAACCAAAATCAGTATAAATAAAGAGCGTTGTAATCTTTCCATGACGAGTTAGTTTAATGAAATTATATTTCCTTCTGATGCCACACGGTAGCCAAGCTGCTCTACTTGTCTTCGCTCCTGACTATCCAGGATAAGCGGGTTGGTATGATTAAAATGAATGAATATGATCTTTGATTTTTCAGAGTCAGAAAGTCCTTCAAATAAAGCCATGCTTTCTTCAACATAGGGATGCGGAATCTCACTCATATTCCGGCCGGGAAGTTCATCCGCATTATAAAATGTAGCGTCCAGCAGGGCGAGATCAACCCTGGAAATTTCTTCGATAATATCGCGCTCCCAAATATGCCATTTATTGATATCAGGAATAAAAAGCAGGCTTTTTTTAGACGACTGGATTTTATAGCCAACCGTTTCAGAAAATTCATCCCGGTGAGGAACCAAAAAAGGAGTGACTGATACATTTGGCGAAAGCTGAATCGCTGTATCAGCGACTAATTCATTGAGTGAAATGTTGTCCAGATTCACCAATTGACTCCACGGCCCATTAGACTCCAGGTAGGATTTCATTCGAGGCATAGCATAAACAGGCATTTGGGAGGCTCCCATCGATTCATGGCCAAGATACATCAACCCAGTATAATGTCCGATATGAGCGTGTGTCAGAAAAACACCGGACAGATTATTTATACCTGTGCTTTCTTTAAGCTGGTGCAGCTGTACCGGGAAATCGGGGGTGGCTTCAAACATCCAGCTTTGGCCTGTTGACTGATCGGTAAGTCCCAAACTTACCACGTGCCGTCTTTCAACTTCGCCGGCCCAATATTGTTGACAGTGTTCATTTTCGCAATCGGCTTGGGGAAAACCGGCATCTTGGGCAATGCCTAAAATGGTTATAAACTGATCGGGAAGAGGATCGGGGGTGGGTGCTGAATCCGGGGCACATCCCGCAAAAAACATTAAAAGTATGAGCGCTAATTTTAACATGATTGAATGAAGCAAAAAGAATGATGAATTCAAAGGGAGGAAATGCTGACAGTTTTCAAAATAATTGCTACACTCCCTTCATCATTTAATCCAAGTCCGCACCATGATACTTGCTGCCATAATTTTGATCACGGCCTTTTTACTAAACCTTTTTTTACCTTGGTGGAGTATCGCCATTCCCGGCTTGATTCTTGGCTATATATTCAACCAAAAACCACTGCCTTCATTCGGGTGGGGGTTTTTAGCTCTTTTCGTGCTATGGGGCGGGCAGGCGTTCTACGTTCATTATGCTAATGGCGCCATCCTTTCGTCGCGTATTGCCGAAATGCTTTCACTAAACTCTCCGTTGCTTGTTGTGCTGATAACTGGAATTATTGGTGGTTTGGTTAGTGGAGTTGCAACCTTAACGGGCTCGCTGGTAAAAGAGACACCGAGGAAATTTGGAAGCTGAATTCTTACTCCATACTTTGCTTCAACTTGAACTGTTATGGGTGTGATGTTGATGATAATCTGTAATTCGTTGATATTTTCCCCTGCATCCATCCCCCGTTTCTCATCGGAATATTCTTTGCAGAATTACACGGCCTGACGTTTAATTCAGTCTTCAGATGACGTTCAATGACTCCATCTTCGTCCGACCACTGAAGCAAGGCTTACTTAGATGAATTCGATTTAGAATTGGTCCGACGATTGGAGAGGCAACAACCTATGCCCATCTCACATCTTGCTAACACCTCAAAGTATAAAACTTCCCTTATATGACTAGCTTGATCCTCTTATTAACTGCCATATAAAACCACGGATTTTTTTTCTTACCTTTCATGTTGTCTTAGTCGTTATCGATTATAATTATTATCTAAAATCTGTTTTAACGAAGTAATTGATCTTAGGAAGCAGAAAATATCAGCATCATGGAAGTATTAGATATTTTAGACATTGAATCCGAAGTTTCGCTTCCAAAGCGATATAGTGAACTATCGGTTGAGGAGATGGAAGCTCGCGTCAGAGAGATTAAAGCTAAATTCGGAGAGAGGCTTTTTATTCCTGGTCATCATTATCAAAAAGATGAGGTTATTCAATTTGCCGATTCCCGGGGCGACTCTCTTAAACTCGCCCAAATTTGCACGACCAAACCAAAGGCTGAATTCATCCCATTTTGCGGCGTTCATTTTATGGCCGAAACAGCCGACATGCTTACCGGACCAGATCAAAAAGTGATACTTCCCGATATGCGTGCCGGTTGCTCTATGGCTGATATGGCAGATATCGATCAAACCGAGACCGGATGGGAGGCTATGCAAGAGATTTGGGGTGATACCATTTTACCACTTACGTATGTAAACTCAACAGCCGCCATCAAAGGATTTGTAGGGAAACATGGTGGGGCTACAGTAACATCCTCCAACGCAAAAAAAATGCTGGAATGGGCGTTTACTCAGAAAGAACGTATTCTGTTTTTACCGGATCAGCACCTTGGCCGAAATACCGCTTTTGATCTTGGTATTCCTTTAGAACAAATGGCCGTTTGGGCACCGCTTGAAGGGAGGTTGGAATACGACGGTGATTTTGCTGATGTAAAAGTGATTTTGTGGAAAGGTCACTGTTCAGTTCATGAAAAATTTAACGTGAAGCATATTGAAAGCTTGCGCAAGCAAGAGCCTGACATCAATATTTTGGTACACCCCGAATGTACGTTTGATGTGGTTCAGGCTTCCGATTTTAATGGCTCCACCAGTTTCATTATCAACACCGTTGAAAAAGCACCCGCTGGAAGCAAATGGGCTATTGGAACGGAAATGAATCTCGTGAACCGCCTCACGGATGAAAACCCTGATAAGAAAATTATTTCGCTCAATCCTTTTATGTGTCCCTGCCTGACCATGAACCGTATTGATCTGCCCCACCTTTTATGGGCGCTCGAAAAACTAGAGCACGGCGAAGTAGTCAATCAAATTACGGTACCGGTGGATGTCGCAGAACATGCGGTGCTTGCTTTACAGCGGATGCTGGAACGCTCGTAAACTTTATCCAGGATATTTATCCAAAAAAGAGGAACAAGAGTTTACACTTCGGCTATACTTTTTTCGTTATCTATCCCTAAAACCTTCCTTCAAAAATTAGTACATTCTGCAAACTTCGCATAATGATGAATAAAAGACCGCTTTTACTTCTACTTTTTGTCGCCTTGATTCCGGCTTTTGCCTTTGCCCAAGATGGACAAAATGCAGCCGATAATTCCCTTCTTCCCGAAATAAACCCTCAGGATATTGAGATCCGAAGTGAATTCCAGGCTCGTTTCCCTGGATTGCGTCGGCAGCCTATTCTTGGCTTTAACCCAAGGCCACGGGTGTTTCAAATAGATCCTAACCGGATGCCCTTTATGGAATCGCGCGATGATGCCGTAGCGGATATTTCAGTTACACAGCTAGGACGCCCTGAACCGCCCATGCGCACCTTGCTATCTTCCCCCAATCGCCAAAACGCATACTTTCGTGCAGGCTTTGGCAGTTATTTGACCCCGGAGGTAAACGGCTATGGTTTTTATGAAATCAATGACCGAAATGCCCTTTCAGCCAATGTGAATTTTAATGCCTCTGATGGCCACCTTGAAAACCAGGATAGCGACTTTCGCTTTTTTGATGTAAGCACGAAATACGTTCAGCAAACTGCCGATAAATGGCGGTTAATAGTTGATGCCGGGGCTCTTGCCGATAAACATCATCTTTTTAACGTTGAGGGCATTCAAGGAACGCCTGAGAAAGAAAACCTTGGGGCATCCGGTAAAATAACCATCCGACAAACACAGAATTCATTTCGCGGATTTGAAGGACATATAGGTGGTTCGATCTTTGAAACAACGGTTTCATCACATGGAAAACTTTCTGAGAAAACGTATTTTGGTGGTGTTAAAACTTACTGGCCGGGGAAGCGCATGTACGAAGTGTTTGATATCAGTGCAAGTATTGCAGGGGGAGCTTATGAAGATTTTGCACCTTCGGATAATTGGGTCTTAGGCGATCTTGGAATCACCTACGAGCGCCTCTTCAATTTTACGACTCGAATTCGGGCAACAGCAGGCGGGGCTTATATTTCTGATTCGTTCTCTGAAACGTTTTATGTTGCTCCAGAACTGGAGATCAAACATCACTTAAGTGATCGGCTTTCTATAACCGGTGCTGCTTTTGCTAAGCCTGAAATGAAAACTGTGCAACAACATCACCAGTACAACCGCATGCTAAATACGCGTACAAATTTAAGACATTCTTATAATATTGGATTTTCAAGCGAAGCCAATTACCAGCTTTTTGAAGGGAATCGCATTTTTAGTGGGGTGAGTTATGCTCATGTAAAAGATTACAGCTACTATCAGCGAGAAGCTGATTTCATAATAAGTTCTGGCAGTCAAAGTTTAGCTTTTTATAACACCAATTACGGTGACGCCAACATTTTTGAATTCTATGCCGGAGCCAGCCAGCAGTTAGTTCCCGAAAAGTTTTGGGCTGACGCTAAGGTTTATATTAGAAGTCCTAAGTTAACTTCAGGCGGAACGGTTCCTTACGAAGAAAAACTCGGAATGGAAGCGGCGGTTTCATTTAAACCCATCAGAAATCTTAAATTAAATGGATGGGCAGAATATATTGGCTCAAGGCCTTCTCCGGAAACAAATTCAGATCTTAATGCCTTTTTGTTGCTGAACGCCGGCACCGAATATCAGATCAACGAAACCTTTGGTATTTATGCTAAACTATTGAATATTTTAGACAGCGATTACGAAATTTGGGACGGCTACGAAGAGCGCCCTCTGCAAATTCTTGGCGGGATAACCATAAAGTTTTAATAACCATGACAGACGCATTTTTAGAAACACTTGGAATTGTAATTCGGGATCAAGTTATAATGAAAAACTCAGTTCAAATTAATGGGCTGGGAACCTTTAATCCTGTACACAAAAACCAGGTCCAGGAAAAAAATGCAGATGGACAAAACGTCATGCTTCCGCCTAAAGATATGATTGAATTCACCGTTGAAAACAAAAGCTAAGCTATGCATATAGATCATTCAAAGCTGGTAGAATTACTCACCGAAACTTCGGGAATTGAGAAAGAAACGGTTGAGAAGTACCTGTCGGAATTAGTAGCAGAAATTAACGAAGCCCTTGAAGAAGGTGAGGCTTATGAAGTAGATGGATTTGGGGTTTTCAGCCAGATCGGAGAAAATACGCTTTTTATTCCCACAGATGATCTTGCCACAGAAATCAATTACAAATATGCGGGAATGTCTCCGATATTACTTGATGAAGACCGTGATAAAGGTGAGCCCGAACCCACGGATGATGAAGCTGATGAGGATCCCTTTGCAGGTTTACTTGATGATATCACGGAACCGGAACAAAAACCGGAATCCATTAAAGCAGAGAGTGACGACATCGATACCACTGATGTAGACGACCTTTCTGATCCTTTTGTTTTAGAGGATGAAGAATCCGCTGAAGAGGAAGTTGTAAACGATGATCCCGAAGAAGAGGGATTCAAAGAAATTCCAAATGGAATCAACTATCGCTCCGAATCTGAGGAAGATGATTCCAGAGTCTTATTTTCAGGTCTGTTAGAAATGGATGAAGACGAAGGAGATGAGAAAGCAGAAGAAGATGCTGAAGACCAAGAGGAAACCGACCTACAGCCAGATCCCGAATTTAGAGAATTAGAAACCGATCTTGGCGAAGAGAAAAATGAGGATTCCTTTGATTTAGGTGACGATGACACTCTTTCAGAAAAAGAAACAGAGGATGAAGCTGAAGTCGATGTTCAGAAACCTGCTTTAGAAGCGGAGGCAGAACCGTCACCTGAAGCTAAAGATAAGGGTGTTGAGGAAGATCAAGACGTTGAGTTATCTGAAACAGAGACTTCTGATGAGATCAATGATGAAGAAGAAATCGAAGAAGATCCTTTTGAAACCCTTGCCGGGGATAATGGAGAGGAAGAGATAGAGGATGAAGACGATATTATTGCCATAAAAGATGAGGAACCTGAAAGTCAGGATACTGAAGAAGAGCAGGAAAAAGAAGTTATACCGATTATCAAAAATGTAGCTTCAGAAAAAAAACGGAATAAGAAAAAATTAAAAAAAGAGACTAAAAAACCTAAGGAACCAGTCTCGAAAGCTCCGGCACCTGTATTACTTTGGGTGATTTTATTTATTGTGATAATAGGCGGAGGGATCTATGGATTGGGCTATTTTGGGGTGGTAGATATTCCAGGTATTACTCCTGCCGGAAACCAAAGCCAGCAAATGGCTATTCAGCAAAATGAGGAACCTGAGTCAGAAACAACCACTCAGCAAAGTTTGCAGGAAGCAACGGATGCAGACCAACAAGCCACAGAAGAGCCTGATGAACCAGAAGAAACCACAAGTCAAGCCGAAGATCCGGTTCAGGAAACAACTGCAGATGTTGAAAGTACAATTCAAACACGAGCAGCTATCCCTGAAGGACAGGAAGAATACGGAATGGAGGGTGTACCGGTTGAATCAGCCAATGATGGCTATACTATTGTGGTTTTCTCTTTGAGTAACCAGCAAAATGCGGAAGCTCAGAAAACCGAATTAGAATCTGAAGGATATCGCGTATTATTGGCAGAAATCCCTTCTCAACAATATGGAAGTCTTTGGCGCGTAAGTCTGGGGCAGTTTGAGTCTATGCGGGATGCCGCTATTGCCGCCGAAGATTTAGACACAGTACTTTCAGGAAATTATTTTATAACAAAAATTCAATAAACTATCATCTACATGTACCTATCGCTGATATTTTTACAGGATTCCCTGGCTATGGATTCCCTCATGGCCATGCAGGAAGAAACCACTTCCTTCTTTGATTTAATGTTAGAGGGTGGGGTGTTAATGATTCCCATTTTCATACTTTTCACCATTACTATCTACGTTATTGTTGAGCGGTGGAAGGCCTTGAATCGCTCCCATACCGATCCGGAAAAATTTCTGGGAACGATTAAAAATATGCTTACGTCCGGAAAAGGTGGAGCGGCTAATGCCATGAATTACTGTGATGAGTATGACAAACCTATTGCTCGTATTATTAAAGCCGGTATTAAACGCCTTGGGCGTCCCATTCGCGATATCGAGGATGCCATTGACAACGCAGGCAAAAAAGAGATCTTTTTCCTTGAAAAAAGGATGAACTGGCTGGCAACAATAGCTGGTGTAGCGCCACTTCTTGGCTTTACCGGAACGGTAACAGGGATGATAGAGGCTTTCATGGATATCCAATCGTTACAAGGAAATGTGAACCCAAGTGCGTTGGCTGGCGGTATTTGGGAAGCCTTGATCACCACGGCAGCCGGGCTTATTGTTGGCTTGATCGCTTATGGTTTCTATAACTTCCTGTTGGGTAAAATTAACCGTACTATTTTTGAAATGGAAAATGCTTCAGCTGATTTCCTTGATCTTTTGCAGTCACCCGCCAAAAAAGAAGGATAACGACCATGCCACGAGATTTCAGAAGAGGAGATAAAAGGCTACCGCCACTGTCGCTGTTTTCGCAGTCGTCATTGACCGACATTGTGCTGCTGCTTTTGATTTTTTTCCTGCTTACATCATCGTTCGTTACCAACTTTGGAATACGTGTTGAAGTCCCAAGGGCGGAAAGCAGTGTGGCTACCGAGCGACAGCATATTTCTGTTGCGGTAACTGAAAATGGTGAGTTTTATGTAGATGGTGACCTGACTGCGCGCGGCTCGTTGGCATCATCCATACGAACCGCACGAAATAAAAACCCTCAAGGCACCGTTGTATTAAGGGCTGATAAAAATGCCAAGGTTGATGACGCCGTGTATGTGATGAATATCAGCAGGGCACTTAATCTTAGAATTATAATGGCAACTGAACAAGGCTCGTGACCATATTATGGGACGCTACTCATTTACAGAAAATGACCGTTTTGCATTAAGAGTTACCGTAGGTATAAACGCTCTTTTACTGATCATATCATTACTTTATACTTTTGATATGAATGCAAACGTACGCCCGTCTTACATTGAAGTTGAATTTGGGGAATTTCAAACCGGACAGCTTGCAGAATTTTCTGATGTTCAGAATGAAGAAGTGGCTCAACGTCCACAACCCTCTGAAGTTGAACCTGAAGATCCCGTTGAAGAAGTTCAGGAGCCTGAAATAACGCCTCAAACACAGCCTGAGGAAGAGACAAAACCTGTTGACTTACCTGACCAGGTTGAAGATGTGGAAGCCGAAGAAGAAGTTACCACTCCAGATACCGAAATTATTGATCCTACTCAGCAGGATGAAGAGCCGCAGGAAGAAGAAGTCGAAATTCCCCCGGTAGCTCAGCAAAATGAAACGGTTACCGAAGGCGAAGAAGAAAGTGGTGACGAAGATGGTGCCCGCGGAGAAATTAACTCTGACCAAGGCATTGGTAACGATGAGGACAAAACCTCCCCTTACGAATTGAATTGGGAAGGGGACATCGACCGCTCTCCAATGGTGCAGCCTCTGCCAACGAATTCAGCCAATACCGAAGCGGTTATCACAGTACGTTTTGAAGTACGTACTGATGGAACAGTTGGACGAATTATACCACTCCGAAAAATGAACCCCGAACTGGAGCGCGAAGTGATGAGTACGCTTCGAACCTGGCGTTTTTCAAGACTTCCCGGTGGTGTTCCTCAACAAAACCAGTGGGGTACAATAACCTTCCGTTTTGTATTTGATTAAGGGGAGGGGGCAACACTTCCTGAATAATAATTTTAGACCCAGATCCTAGCTTTCACCTGTTGATTTATCTTTATTTTCCTTGTCATCAGAATCAGGTTTTGATCGCGTTTCTTTAGATTCTTTCTCCACTCTCATTTCAGAAGATTCTTCATCCTCGCTTTTCCCATTTCCCCCTTTTGTCGTAGTCTCAGAATCTTCGGAGCCGTGTTTAATATCTTTATCACTCATATCCAAACCTGAACGAATATGTAGGTCTCTTTGAGGGAAGGGAATTATAATATCATATTCAGCGAATTTTCTAACTATAGCCTGATTTAGTTCGTTTTGCACAGCATATCTTGTCTTCACATCCGGAACCCACACAAATAATTTCATCTCCCAAGAAGAATCACCAAAGTTTCGAAGTTGGACGTCATGTTGGGGGGTTTTAAGAACCTGGTCACTTTCCTCAGCTACTTCATTTAGTGCTTTGAGCACTTTATCCAGATCTGAAGAATAGGAAACCCCAACATCTATACCCAACCTGTACGTGGTATCGCCATGAGAGAAGTTGATCACATCTTTAGATACAAACTCCGAATTTGGCACTATGATCGAAATATTATCGAGCGTTTTTACTGTGGTTGAACGAATATTGATCTCTTCTATGTCTCCTTCAATATCACTGACTGATACACGATCTCCAACGCTTATAGGTCTTTCAAAAAGTACGATCAAACCCGAGATAAAATTTGAAGTGACGTTCTGTAATCCAAAACCAATACCGACAGAAAGAAAACCAAAAATAACTGCCAGACCTGTCAAGTTTATTCCAAGGAACTGAAAGGATATGAATATCCCGATCACTACGATCACATACTGTGTCATTCGGGAAAGTGTATACCTAAGACCGCCGTCTTTCACAAATCGGGGAAGAACTTGATTGTTCAACATACGCTTCACAAATGAAGCGAACATTGCAAATCCAACAATAAGGAGAACAAAAATGATAAGCTTTAGAAAGGTAACGGGATTGTTCTGAATACTGAAAAGGTGGACTTGCAACAGATCCCATATATACTCCAAAGACTCTGAGAGTGTATAATTTGAAGGATTAGGAATTTGGAAAGCAGAGTCTGCAGATATAATAGATTCCCCGCTATCAGCGCTAATTGAATCAATTTGTTGTCCTGGGTTAGGTATTTGTTTCATAACTTCAAAGGTAATGTATTGAAATTGAAAATAATATTGGTTTTCAAATCATCAAAAAAAAGATAAGCCTTTCCCATAAAGGCTGGTTCAAGTTGCTCTGTTCCAGAACAGGTAATAATTACTTAAGGGATACCTTAGGCGCTTTCCAAATCTCATCATTGTAATCATTGATAGTCCTGTCACTAGAGAATTTCCCAATGTATGCGGTATTGAGGATAGCTTTTCGGTTCCATTCGGCCTGATCTTTGAAAGCTTCAGAAACCTCATCCTGTTTGTTTACATAAGCTTCGAAGTCGGCCAGCACCATGAAGTAATCACCTTCATGCAGCAGCGCATTTATAATGGGTTCGAACAATGACTTGTCGCCATTGCTAAAAAAACCGTTTCGTATTTGATCGATCGCCTTTGCCATTTTTTCGTTGGCATTGTAATAATCCCATGGGTTGTAGCCTTCCCGACGAAGCTGATCGATCTCATCTTCTTTTAATCCAAAAATGAAAATATTGTCATCGCCAACTTCCTCTTTGATTTCTACATTAGCCCCATCCAGTGTGCCAATAGTGAGAGCGCCATTAAGGGCAAACTTCATATTCCCGGTTCCAGAGGCTTCCATTCCTGCTGTTGATATTTGTTCGGATAAATTAGCAGCTGGAATAAGTTTTTCGGCTAAGGTAACGCTGTAGTTTTGCAGGAACACACACTTCAGCTTCTTACTTACTTCGGGATCATTATTCACTACTTCTGCAATGCTATTAATTAGTTTAATGTGAAGTTTGGCCATGGTGTATCCAGGAGCTGCTTTCCCGGCAAAAATGACGGTACGGGCAGAAATATCCAGCCCCGGATTTTCCTTAAGCCGATTGTAAAGAGTAATCACATGAAGTGCCGCCATCAGCTGACGCTTATACTCATGGATGCGTTTGATCTGAATATCAAACATGGAGTGGGGATCAACATCCAGGTCATTATTGGCTTTAATGTAATCTGCCAGCCGTTTTTTATTTTCCAGTTTGATATCGGCAAATTCCTTGCGGAATGTTTTATCTTCTGACAACTTGCTGATCTTTTTCAGGTCATCAAGGTTGGTGATCCAATCATCGCCAATTTCTTCAGAAATCAAATCTGCGAATTTAGGATTACACTGTTTTAACCATCTTCTTGGGGTGATTCCGTTTGTCTTGTTAGTGAATTTGTCGGGATACATTTCATCGAAATCACGGAACATAGAATTTTTCAATAACCGTGAATGCATGGCGGCCACTCCGTTTACTTTCCGTGCCCCCACAATACCAAGATGAGCCATATGCACAACGGGATGCTCACCTTCACTGACAATACTCATGCGGCTTAGTCGATTTTTGTCGTCACCCAATTTAATTTTCACATTATTTAAAAAACGCTGGTTAATTTCATAAATGATATTTAAATGTCGTGGCAATAGATTTCTTATCAGAGAAACCGGCCATTTTTCAAGCGCTTCGGGCAGTAATGTGTGATTGGTATATGCCATAGATTTCACTGTGATATCCCAAGCCTTATCCCAATCCATGTGTTCTTCATCCAGTAGGTAGCGCATTAGTTCTGGAATAGCCAGGTTCGGGTGGGTATCGTTACACTGAATAGATACTTTTTTGGGGAATTTGGTGAAATCGCCTGTCTGCTTTTTGAAACGCCGGATAATATCCTGCATGGATGCTGAAACAAGAAAATATTCTTGTTTCAGCCTTAGCTCCTGGCCCACGAAAACTTTATCATTTGGATACAAAACACGAGAAATATTTTGCTCAAGTTGATTATCCCGAACGGCTTCAATGTATTGTCCCTGATTAAAACTTTTGAGATCAATTGCCGACGATGACTCCGCTTTCCATAAACGTAAATAATTTACAATGCCATTGTCGTATCCAGGAATAGGGGTATCGTATGCCACTGCTTTCACACGATGGGTATTTTCCCAGGTATAATGAAGAGTTCCTTTGCTCGATTCGATCGAACCCTGATTACCATAAAACTCTACGGGGTACTGTACTTTAGGACGAACGGTATCCCAGGGGGTTCCGTATTTTAGCCATAGATCCGGGCGTTCGACCTGGTATCCATCCTGTATCTTTTGATAAAAGATGCCATAATCATATCGAATGCCATGTCCGATTGCCGGAATTCCCAATGTGGCCATTGAATCTAAAAAACAGGCGGCAAGGCGGCCTAATCCACCATTTCCCAGTCCTGCATCCCATTCCTGATCGCGAATGTCTTCGTAGGAAAG
>Ga0136557_1000725_pt1 | contig 24108 bp, 21 predicted proteins | sample AntRauTorckE6832_FD_104796 | JGI IMG/M metagenome (GOLD analysis project Ga0136557, IMG submission 104796) | Saline lake microbial communities from Rauer Islands, Antarctica - Metagenome Torckler E6 #832 | ecosystem: Environmental > Aquatic > Non-marine Saline and Alkaline > Saline | place...
CGAGAATCGGAACAAGATTTCCTCCGATTGAAATCAGAAAGTATAAAAGCATTGTAAGTATCCACATCAAAGGATCTTTAATATAAAGAAAAAAAGCTTCGGAAACCCATGTTAATCCGTTTGTACCAGGTTTTTTTTCAGGGAATAAGTAATTTTTATTATTTTCATAAACTGAATCATAATAATTGTAATCTGATTTTTTACTGTTTTGATAGCTCGATTCTTCCTGATATTGAGCTTCAATAACTGGATGAGTATCAACTTTTTCTATTTCACAGTATGCTCCTGCGGATAAAACTTTATCCTTTAATTTCATGCAGGTTTCTTTATCGGCATTTTTTTTAATTATTTTTCTTTCGGAATTAAAAAGTTTTTTTATTTTATCAGGGTCGGTTTTAAATTCTTTACTCAGATTTATATATACATCTTCAATATTCATATCTTTTACAAATTCGCCTGTATATATAAGGTTGTACATATTTTCACTCATTAAATTTCTCCATGAAATGCTGATATTTTAATATTTTTAAGAAATGTTTGTTTTTATTTAAGGTTAAAAACAATATAAATTCATATGTTTTTTATAAACTCTGAAACTGCCTTGCCTGAGTTAACAAAAGATAGTTTAAAGTCCCATTGATTTTTATCCCTTGTTCCTGCCTGATTGCTTGCTGAGCGAATCTCTATAAAAGGAATATCATATAAAAAAGAGACATACGCAGTTCCGGCTCCTTCCATATTTTCCATACCTGCATTATAACAGGAAAATAAGTTGTCAGCTTTTTCTTTGGTAGATGTTATTTCAGATACAGTGATAAAAGGATAAATTTTTGCTTTTAAATCGGTTTTTAAATTTATAATTTTTAAAGCAGAATTTGTAAAATTCTCATTTGTTTTAAAACTGTTTTTTATATTAGACTTGCCTGATAATGAAAAGGGAAGGGGAGAGGGGATAAATCTGTTTTCAGGATTTTCTGTACCAAGGTGAATATAAATTTCTTCAGAAGCAATTCCTATATCACCTTTTGAAATATTTCCTTGAGTAAAACCTCCTGCACAACCTGTTTGTATAATAATATCTGGATGCGCATTGTTTTCAAGATATCTGGTTAAGGAGTATACAGAGTTTAAAATACCAGGGCCTGTTACAAGAACCTCTGTTTCTTTGGATCCTATTTTTCCTTTTTTAATATCTAAACAATTTGAATCATCCGATTTTTTATTTTTCAAATTCTCATTAATATATTCTGTTTCACTTTCTACAGCGGCAACAACAAGTATTTTATTTATCATGAAGAAAGACCGTTTTTTAAAATATAAATTATCTCATTTATAAGCTCTTTGCATTTTTTTTTATCTGCACCGAATATTCCTGTTCCTGGATCAAGGTAGGGAAGAATTCTTGTCTGGAGAAATCTGTCCATTATGGCTTCAATTGTAAATGCTGCAAGAGCTGTATTTGTGTCAGGTCGTATTTCATTTTTAAGTTTTGCATCTTCAAGGAGTTCACATATAAATTCATGTGCATTTTCCCTTATTGCTTTTTGCATATCCTCTCTTAAAGGAATGTCAGAATTTAAAAATGATCTTATGTAGATTCTATATATTAAAGGGTGTTTTTCAGTAAAGTCTACACCTGCATAAAAAATATATTCCAGGCGTTCAAATATATTTTTTTCTTTGGTATCTTCTCTTATGTCCCTTAAATAATTTTTTACTTTTTCAACTGAAAAACTAAAAATATGAAGAAAAAGCCCTTCTTTATCTCCGAAGTACGAAAATACAGAACCCTTGGCGATTTTAAGCTTTTTAACAATGGAATTTATACTTGCGCCTTTGTATCCTTTTAAAGCAAATTCCTCGGTTGATACATCAATTATTTTCTCCCTTTTATCAGCGGGTAGGTTTGAAAATGTATCTTTTCCCATGATCAGATTTTTTCAAACATAGCTTCAAGTGCAAGGATATAGCCGTGATCTCCAAAACCGCATATTATTCCTGTTGAGATATCAGTTAGATAGGAATGATGTCTGAAAGGTTCTCTTTTAAATATATTTGAAAGATGTACTTCACATACAGGAATATTGTGCATTGAAACGGCATCACGCAAAGATATGCTTGTATGGGTTAAGGCCCCTGCATTTATTATAATTGCATCGATTTTTTTATAAACACTTTGAAGTTTTGAAACTATTTCACTTTCTGAATTAGACTGGAAAAATAAAACTTCAAGTGAAAGCTCTTGAGCTTTTTTTTCAATATTTTTGTTAATTTCATCCAGAGTTTTAGTTCCGTAAATCTCTGGTTCTCTTTTACCCAGCATATTAAGATTAGGGCCGTTAATCACAAGAATTTTTTTCATTTTATCCGACCTTTTTTAAATTGTTTAGATTCTGTTTTTCAGGGTCAGGCGATAATCTTTTTAAAATTCTCAATTTCTGTTTTGTAGCTTTCTTTTTTAAAGATTGCCGATCCTGCAACAAAAATATCTGTGCCTGCATCTGAAATAGCTTTTATAGTATCAGCATTAACACCGCCGTCTACCTGAATTTCAAGTGATGGATTAATATTTTCAGCCATTTTTCTAAGTTCTTTTATTTTTTCAAGGGAATTTTTTATAAATTTCTGACCACCGAAACCGGGATTAACACTCATGATAAGAATAAAATCAAGATCACCAAGAATCCATTCAACGGAACTAAGAGGAGTTGCAGGATTAAGAGCAACTCCGGCTTTTACATTATTTTCCTTAATCTGCTGAATTACTCTGTGAAGATGAGGGCATGCTTCACTATGAACAGAAATATAGTCAGCACCACTTTTTGCAAAGTCTTCAATATGATTTTCAGGCTTTTCAATCATAAGATGAACATCAAGAGGCAGATCTGTTATACTTTTGCATGTTTTTACAATTTTTGTACCGTATGTAATATTTGGAACAAACTGACCGTCCATGACATCTATATGTATAAGATCGGCTCCTGCCTTTTCTACCTGCTTTATTTCACTTCCGAGTATTGAAAAATCTGCTGATAAAATAGAAGGGGCTATTTTTTTATTCATTTAAATATTCCTCATTAATTTTTAATTCTGTGTCAAAATAAGCTGTATAATCTCTTTTATAATCCCTGAAAGGGAAAAAATCTTTATCTATAACAGGTTTGTGATCTTTATAGATCCTAACTCCTGCATTCTGATCAAAAGGAACAGCAACAAGTATCTTTTTACCCGGATCAAAATAATCGTTATAAATAGTAAATGTACGATCATACAGATCAAGTTCTGCTTTAATGTGCGATTTAAGAACCCCAGGAGGGACAGTGTATGAAACAAGTCTTGAACCAATGACTGGAGATATGAAAGAGGGTACATCTCTTTGATTTAAAACAATTTCAGCACGTTCATTTTCACCTATTTTTTTTCCGGCAGTCGGATTCTGGGATAAAATAATACCCTGCTGATAATCAGGAGAGTAACTGGTTTGAATATCAGAAACTTCAATATTAAGACGACTCAGTTTACCTGTGGCATCTTCAATTGTCATACCTTTTATATCCGGCATTATATATTCACCCGGCCTTTTACCAAGGCTTAACAAAAGGTTAGTATCTGTTCCTGATTCGACAAATACTCCCTCCTGGGGTGATGAAGCAATAACATGACCCTTTGGTACACTGTTGTGATAAATATATGAAATATGATTAAGTTTGAGGCCATTTTTAAGTATTTGAATTTTTGCGTTATTCAAACTTTCACCTGAAAGAAAAGGCATAGTGTTCGACTTTTTTCCTCTTGATAAAACAAGATGGACATCCCTTCCTTTTTTTACTATTTCTCCAGGTTTTGGCTGCTGGTCAATAATATGATTTACAGTTATAATATTACTGAACTGAGAATTTTTAAGTCTTGGGGTCAAAGACATAGATTCAAGCTGGCTTATGGAATAGTTTATATCCTTGCCTTTTAAATCCGGGACTATGACTTCAGGCTGATTTTTTATAAGAAAATGAAGTGTAAGATAAGCAAACATACCTGTGATAGCAATAAAACTTAATAACAGTCCAATGTATTTGATAATCTTAACAAACATAACTTAATTTTTCTTATCTTTTTTAAGTAAAGCAGCAAAAAAACCGTCTGTGCCGGATTTATGAGGGAGAATAAAGATATCTCCGTTGTCATCTTTTGCAACAGACTTACTTTCGAATTCAATTTCAGCTCTGGTGAAATCTTTATGGTTTTTAAGAAAATCGTTTATAATCTCTGTTGTTTCCTCGGGTTCAAAAGAACATACAGAATAAAGTAAATATCCGCCTTTTTTTAAAAGAGCTGATGAATTTGCAAGAATATTCTTCTGTATTAAAGCGCATTGTTTTATGTCTTCAGGAATTCTTTTCCATTTGGTATCAGGGTTTCTTCTTATTACCCCAAGGCCTGTACATGGTGCATCTACAATTATTTTATCAAAAAAATCAGAGTTTATTTTTTTTGTGTCTTTGCTTAAATCAACCATTGCAGTTTTAACACAGTTGCTAAATCCGAGTCTGAGCATTTCTGCATTTAGTGCCTCAAGCTTTGACTGATTAAAATCTACAGCTGTTATTTTTGCCTTACCTTTTGTAATCTGGGCAATATGACCTGTTTTTCCTCCTAAACCAGCACATGCATCAAGTATTTTATCATTTGGTTCAGGTTTAATAAGTTTTGTCACAAACTGAGCTCCAGAGTCCTGTACCTGGAAAAAACCTTTTTTAAAGCCTGGCAGCTTATTAACCGGAAGAGAAGGCTTTATAAGAGATACTGATTCGTGAGCTATAATATCCTGCCATATATTTTCTGTAGAAGATCTTAGAAGTTCTACTGTATCTTTTCTTGTTGTTTTAATTGTATTTATTCTAAGTGTAATCGGAGGAATCTGATTTAAAGCAGTACAAAGCTCTTCAGTCTCTTTTTTACCGAACCTTTTTTCCCATCTGTTTATAATCCATTTCGGGAAATCAGCAGCATTTTTTTCATATTTTAAATATTTATCCTTATCAAATTCTTTTGAAAAGTTTCTTAAAACACCGTTAATAAAGCCTGAAGCACTTTTAAATCCGATTGATTTAACAATATCAACACTTGTATTTACTGCAGCACTTACGGGAATTTTTTCAAGATATACCATCTGATATATTCCTGTTCTTAATGTATTCAATACAGGTGTATCTATTTTGCTTAACTTTTTTGTAGAGTTTCTTGAGATTATTTTATCAAGGTTGCCTCTTTTACGCAGTACTCCGTATACAATATTAAAAAAAAGAGCTTTATCTTTGGGATTTATCTGATTTAAAATATTTTCATTATCGTTTATCAAAGTATCAAGTAAAATCTTTTTTGTTTCAACATTTGTTAAAACATAAACCGCAAGATATCTTGGATTTTTTTTTAAATTCTCTTTAACTATCAAGTAAGAACCGTCTCCTGTTCTATTTTGTATCCTCTTAGGAAATCTTTTGTTTTAATTACTTTTTTACCTGCAGGCTGAACTTCTAGTAAATTAACATCACAGTCTCCGGCAGCTACAATAAGTTGATTATCTTCTGCCTTTACTATTGTTCCCGGTTTTTTGCCTGAAAAATCTGAAATTTTTTCAATGGAATAAATTTTAAGTCTTTCACCATTATACAATGTAAAAGTGCCTGGCCATGGATTAAATGCCCTTATTCTTGCATCAATTTCATCCCCTGCCTGAGACCAGTCAATGTGACCGTTCTCTTTTTTCAGAAGTGGAGCATAAGTTGCTTTTGAATCATCCTGTGACCTGGGTGTTATTGCACTGAAATTATCAAGAGTATTTATAATAGCTTTAGCACCAAGATAAGAAAGTCTGTCATGGAGTTCTCCGGCAGTTTCTTTTTTGCCTATTTCTGTTTTTATTACTTCTAAAATGTCTCCTGTATCCAATCCTTCATCCATAAGCATTGTTGTAATGCCTGTTTCTTTTTCCATATTAAGAACTGCATGCTGAATAGGAGATGCGCCCCTGTAGTAAGGAAGTATTGATGCGTGAATATTTATCGCACCAAATTTTGGTATATCAAGTATTTTTTTAGAAAGTATCTGACCGTATGCAGCAACTATTAAAAAATCGGGGTCATAAGATTTCAGTTTTTCAAAGGCTTCATCAGATTTAATTTTTTCCGGCTGAAAAATTTCAAGCCCCAGTTTTGCTGCAGTGTTTTTTACAGGTGATGATACAATCTTTTTACCTCTTCCCTGTCTTTTGTCGGGCTGGGTAACAACAAGTACTATATCAAATCCTTTTTCACTAAGGGTTTCAAGTGGAGGAACTGCAAAACCGGGTGTTCCCATGTATATAATTTTATAATTTTTATCAGCCATTATTTGCTCTGCTTAACCAGTTTTTTATGGTAAAATTTCTTTTTTAAAGGGGAAAGCCTATCTATGAAAACTATACCGTCTAAATGATCTATTTCATGCTGAAGAATTATACTTATAAGTTCTTCAGCTTCAACTTCTATTTTTTCACCTTCAAGGTTTAATGCTTTAACTTTAATTTTTGAATATCTTTTTACATCAGCTCTTATGTCAGGCAGACTCAGGCATCCTTCTTCTTTTGATAGCTGCTCTCCTTCCTTTTCAACTATATAAGGATTAATAAGAACTGAATAATTACGTACTTCAGGATCAGGCTCAGGATCAAAAACAAGCATTCTTTTTAAAGAACCTACCTGATTTGCCGCAAGTCCAACGCCTTTATCCTCATACATTGTATCAGCCATATCAGCGGCAAGTTTTATTATTTTTTCATCAATTTTTTCTATATCTTCCAGTTTTTTCCTTAAAACCGGGTCAGGATAAATTACAATATCAAGTTCTGACATAATTTAAAACTCCGTTATAGTCTGTAAAAAAATCAATATAGAAAATATGCAGGTAAAAGAAAAGGGTAAAATTAGGGTATTAACTGATTGAATATTAATAGAAGTTAAAAACAAATCAGTTTCAGTAAAATGAAATTTTGTAGTATTTAAACTGTTTACTTAAATTATGCAGTTTTCTATTTTATTATATTGATTTATTGCTCAGGTTACTGACCAGCGTTAAAATGTGTTAGATTATATTTGCTTATCTGTAAAATTACATTTATTATACTATAAATATATCCATAAAATCTTATTCAATTTTACTATATTTTCCAGGTCATATTTTTATTTATTTAAAAAATAATAAATTTAACATTCTATTTATTAAATAAGTTTATCAAAATCACAACTTTACATTATCAGTTAAAAAAAACGGGGGCAAAATGAAATTTTTTAAATTTTCTTTACTTGCATTATTTGTATTAATCTTTTTTTTCTCAGGCTGCGCAGTACATCAGTGTAACGATTCTCTTAAACCAGGTTCTTTGAAATATGAAGGAAATAATTATTCTAAAAAAATAGATAACCTTATTATTATTTCTGATACTTCTTCTTCGATGGAAAATTGTTCAGGTGGCCAGACTTGTTTCAGCATGTGCAAGAATATTGTTAAAAATATGGTATCAGGACTTCCTTCAGACATTGATATAAACACAGCTTATTTGACATTTGGACATCACAGCTATTTTTCTTCTGAACCGAATCTTATAATAAGTGAACTTGAAAAGTTTGATCAGGACAGATCCCTTGAAAAAATTTCAGAAATTAAAAAGGCAGGCGGTACATCCCGTCTTGATTTAAGTCTTGCAGACGCTGATTCAATACTTGAAAATGCATCAGGTACGACAGCTTTATTTATTATTGGTGACGGTATCGATATCACAGAAAAATCATTTGAAGTTGTTGATAAAATAACAGAAAAAAATGGATCAGATATTTGTATTTATCCGATTCATGCAGGAAATTCCATGTCAGGAAAAAAAGCATATGAAAACTTTGCATTATCAGCAGAATGCGGAATGCTTTATAAAGCAGAGGCTCTTAAAAATGAAAATGCTGTTGCTTCAATGCTTTCACAGACGGTTTATAATGAAGTTGTTGATACAGATCAGGACGGAGTTTCTGATGAAGCTGATAGATGTAAAAATACACCTATAGATGCAAAAGTTGATAAATACGGATGTCCTTTAGATTCAGACGGAGACGGTGTATACGACTATCTTGATGAATGTCCTGATACACCTGAATCTGTAAGTGTTGATAATAAAGGATGTCCACTGGATTCTGATAATGACGGAGTCTATGATTATAAAGATAATTGCCCTGACACTAAAACCGGTTTAAGTGTTGATGATAAAGGCTGTCCGGTTCCAACATCTTCAGATAAAGTTGTTGTAACTGAAGAAGGAACATGGATATACAAAGATATTCAATTCAATACAGGTAAAACTTCTATTAATGAAAACTCAGCAGCTGTTCTTGACGAAGTTGTTAAGCTTTTAAAGCAAAATAATGAGCTAAAACTTGAAATTCAGGGACATACTGATAACAGAGGTGATACAGCCTTTAATTACAGACTTTCACAACAAAGAGCCGATGCTGTAAAAAATTATCTTATAGAGAAAGGTATAAAAAGTAATAGACTCACCTCCAAGGGATTTGGTCCTTCAAAGCCTGTAGTCACCAATGATACCGTCGGTGGAAGATCACAAAACAGGAGGGTTGAATTTAAGCCCCTGAATAATTAGTAATATTCTGATTACTTTTAAGTGGAATATATTATCTCAGGCTGGATAAAGCCGGCCTGAGATAATTTTTTTTTAAAAAAAACTAAAAATTATTTTTATGAAATTCGCTGAATTTATAACATAAAACAGAAACCGCATGACTTACATTCATAGAATTTTTAAACCCGTGCATAGGGATATGAACAGTTTTGTCACAGCATGATAAGATTTTTTCACTTATTCCTGTTTCCTCGTTTCCTGCAATGATTATGCAGTTTTTTTCAGGCTTCCATTGAGAGATATCTTCGGAATCATTACTCTTTTCAAGCCCTACAACTTCACAGCCCGATTTTTTAAGCCATTCACACGGATTGTTTTCATACTTTAGAGGAATCCATCTGTAAGCACCCATTGATGTCTTTTTAAGTCCCGGATTTTTGATGTCAGTATATAAATTTGAATGAACAACCTCTTTTAAACCGAAATTATCGGCTATTCTTAAAATAGAACCTATATTGTAGGGACTTCTTATTTCATCAAGATATAAACTTAAATTGAATTTATGAGTCCATTCAATATTTGAAAAACTACTTGTTTCTAAGTCGTTTAAAGGTGGGTTTGGAGTATATGAAATATGAAACTGATAAAAAGAGGCCAGTTTTTCTTTTCTGCTAAGCCATGAATTCGGGCGGAATCTGTCAAGTTCCGCCCATGAATGGAATAATTCGTATTTTTCTTTAAACTGATCAAATTTGCTTTCTTTAATGCAGAGCAGTGCATAAGATGCAATGACTTCATGCTGTTTTTTGGAAGAAAGTGCTCTGAATTTTTTTTCAGTTATCTGATCAGCAAACTTTGCCAGATTTGAGATTGTGTGTTTCAATCTCAACTCCTTTTATTGTGCATACTTTATTTCCATCAAAAACAATTTTTCCGTTCTTAACAGTAAGCGGAGTATTTTTAAAATCATCTATTTCAATTTCTCTGTGATCAGTTACCTGATTTTCAACTTCAACAAGATCTCCTTTTTCAAAACCTGTTGAATCGAGAAGCTCCATCTTTTTCTTCTTTTTGCATACAAGCACCATTCCTTCAGACATAACTCCCTGAAGTTCTGCAGGTTTAAGATTTGCAAGAATTATAACTTTTCTGTTTACAAGATCTTCGGGAGAATAGTGTTTAACAAGTCCGGCAGCAATGCTTCTTTTGCTTTCTTCTCCTGCATCTACTGTAAGATGATAAAGATGATCAGCATTTGGGTGATGTTTAACATCTGTAATTTCAGCAGCCTTGAGCTGAATTTTGCCAAATTCTGGACGATCGCCTGAATATTTTTTCCTGAATTCTTCAGCAAGAACGGGCTCGAGTTTTTTATGAATTATCTGAGCATCATTTATCTTATGACCGTCAAGACCTGTAAACTTATCAGCGTCATTCCAGTCTGCTTTTTCAATTTTTAAAATTGAAAGTATTTTATCTGAAGTATCAGGCATATAAGGTGAAATTGCAATTGCAAGATTTCTTGTAAGATAAGCAAGTACAGAAACTGTTGCATGTGCATGATTTTTATCTGTTTTAATTTTTTCCCATGGAACCATATCCTGAAAAAATTTGTTTCCCCTGTTTCCAAGGGCAAGTATAAGTCTTGCAGCTTCTCTTATTTTAACATTTTCCAGAAGATCTGTGATTTTATGTATATCTTTTATACACTCTTCAGTAAATTCTGAATGAGGAAACTGAAGGTCAAAATCTTTTATCTCTCCTTCAAAGTTCTTTTTCAGATATGTAAGAGTTCTGTTAACAAGATTTCCTATATTGTCTATGAATTCAGAATTAATCTTTTCTATGAAATCGTCCCATGTAAAATCTGAATCAGTTCGCTCAGGCCTGTTGGCAAGAAGATAAAAACGCCAAAGATCCATATCTATTCCGGTATCTTTGACATCATTTCCAAAAACACCTACATTATTTGATTTGGAAAATTTTGTATTTTCATAATTAAGATATTCAGTAGCATTTATATGGTGAAGCAGGGTCCAGTTATTTTTTGTCCCTATAAGTGAAGAAGGAAATATAACTGTGTGAAAAGGTATATTATCCTTTGCCATGAACTGGTAAAGTTCAACATTTTCAGGGTTTTGCCACCAGTCTTTCCAGTCAGATCTGTTTTTATAAGTCATGGAAATATAACCGATTGGAGCATCAAACCACACATAAAAAACTTTGTTTTCATATCCTTTTCTCGGAACAGGTATTCCCCAGGAAAGATCCCTTGTTATTGGTCTTGGCTGAAGTCCCAGATCAAGCCATGCGCGCGTTGTCTTTATAGCATTATTTGACCATTTACCTTTTACACTCGATTTTTCAAACCAGCTTTCAAGATCATTCTGGATTTCATCGAGTTTGAGATAAAGATGTGAGGTCTCTTTCAATACCGGTCTGTTTCCGCAGATTTTACATCTTGGAGCTTTAAGAGATTCCGGCTCTAGAAGTTTGCCGCATTTGTCACACTGATCACCTCTTGCATCTTCATAGCTGCAGAAAGGGCATGTCCCTTCAACATATCTGTCTGCAAGAAACATTTTGTCATGTCCACAATATGATCTTTTTGTTGTCTGTTCTTTAATAAGATTGTTTGTGTCTAAATCATTGAATATTGACTGAGCTGTTTCGGTTTGCTCTTTTGTAGACGTCCTGTCGAAAATATCAAAAGATATATTAAAGTTCTTATAAATATTTTTATGGATTTCGTGATATTTGTTGCATATTTCTTCAGGAGTAAGACCTTCTTCTCTGGCTTTGTTTTCAGTTGCTGTGCCGTATTCATCGGTACCGCATACATAAAGAGTTTCATAACCTCTTAATCTGCAGAATCTTGCATAAACATCTGCTGATAATACACAACCGATAATATTTCCCAGATGAGGCACATTGTTAACATAAGGAAGTGCAGAAGTAATAAGTTTTTTCATAGTACAATCCTGTAAAATTTTATATTCGGTTCATTATAAGAAATTTTTAAAATTTATAATTCATTCAAAAGCTTAAAAACCGGAGTTTTTTTATCACTGATAGATTCAATTTGCAATCTCTTAAAGGAGATAAATTATGAAGTATCCGGTTAAGAAAAAAATTTAGCCCTGATTTATTCCTGATTTTTAAGTCTTTCAATCTGATTGTTGTAAAATGAAATTACTTCACGTCTGTTAAGCATTCCAAGGAGAATTCCCTTGTCGTTTTTGTCAACAACAGGAAGGCTTTCAATATTTTTTTGTGTAAATTTTAAAAGTACTGTGTGAAGATCTTCTTCAGGATTTGTAACAAGTATGTCAGGTGTTGCAATATCCTTCATAACAATAAGAGGTTCTATATCAGGAGCAAATAAAACCCCCCTTATATCTGTACTTGAAAATATACCTACAAGCCGGTCATTTTTATCCATAACCGGGAAATAATGCTGTCTTGTTGTGGAAAAAAATCTTTTAAAATCAGAAAATCTCATTTCTTCGTGAACATGTTCTACCTGTTTTAAGTAGTGCATAAGGTTTTTTACTTTAATAGACTGAAGAACATCCATCATGAATTCACCCTGATGAGCAGGGGAGTCAACTCTTCTTCTGACCTGTTTTTTATATATTGTTGTATCTCCGGAAAAGACATAGCAAAGAGCGCAGACCAGAAGACTGGGAAGAAGAAGATGGTATGAGTTGGTCATTTCGGAAACAAATATAATTGTTGATATCGGAGTGTTTGATACAACAGTAAAAAAACCCGCCATTCCGACAACTACAAATGCTCCCGGATCAGAAACTGCACCGGGGAAAAAGTTATGAAAAATTAATCCTATTGCACCTCCGACGGCACCGCCTATTACAACAGAAGGGCCGAAAACACCTCCTGAACCTCCTGATCCGATTGTAAATGCAGTTGTAAATATTTTGCCTACAGCAAGTATACCAAGAAAAAGAATAGTTTTTTCAAGATAAATAGCTTCCTGTATATATCCGTATCCTGTTGCAAGTGTATATGGGAAAAAAAAGCCTATAACTCCTGTTGCAAGACCTCCAATTGCTGGTTTGAAATGGGGCATTATTGGTATTTTTTTGAAAAGGTCTGTGATCTTATAAAATATATCGCAGTAAAATTTTCCAAAAATAACAAGAACAAAGGCAAGGATGGTATAAGGAATAAGGGATATAGGCTCACTGAATTTAAAATTGGGGGAGTGGAAAAGTGAACCCCATCCAAATAATAGACAAAAAATGCAGTATCCGATTACAGATGCTATACCTGCGGGAATAATTACTTCTGATTCAAAATCAGGGTCTTTGTATAAAACTTCTGCAGCAAACAAAGCGCCTGCAAGCGGAGCCCTGAAAATTGCCCCTACTCCTGCGCCAATCCCTGCGGCCATCATGATTCTTCTCTCACGGTCGGTGAGGTTAAGCTTAGTGGCAAGAAACGACCCGAAGCCTGCACCGATTTGAGCAATAGGTCCTTCTCTTCCCCCTGATCCGCCTGAAGTAAGCGTAATAGTCGAAGCTATGGTTTTTACTATAGGGACCCTTGCTCTTATTAAACCGCCTTTATTATGGTATGCATCAATTGCCGAATCTGTTCCGTGTCCTTCAGCTTCAGGAGCAAAAACATAAACTATTACTCCGCTTATTAATCCGCCAACAGCAGGAAGTATAAGAAGTATCCATTTATTAAAAGGTTTTCCTGTAGACTCAAAATGGGAATATTCACCATCGGGAAGAGGTGGATTGAACCCTGCGAGGTAATCCATGAAAAAGTGCGTACCAAGTCCGCACATATATTCAAAAACAACAGCACCAAGACCTGATACAATACCAATAATCAGAAAGCTTGTGATCCATTTGCCTGTATATGCAAAGCTGTTGTTTGCCGAAAATTTTTGAAGAAGTCTAAATATATATAAGTTTTTTATTGTCATATTCAGTTTTGTTTAAAAAATTAATAATCAGTATTTATACAATAAAGAAAATTATAATTAAACAGTAATTCAAAGGTAAAAATTTTTTTTTAGTTAGTTGCCGAACAGAAACTGTTTATTCCTAATCACTGAACAAAAAAATTATAGTTTTAGGCCAAAAAAAACCGGGGATATATTTATCCCCGGCGAAAATAATCGGATGAATTAAACTGTTTTAAAAAAAAATAGAAATAATCTTAAACCGAATTTATAAAAGATCGTTCATGCCTTTATATACAGCTTCAAAAAGTGGTTCTACATCTTCAAGATCAATTGAAGAAAATGCAATCCTAAGATTTTTGCTGTCTATCGATATGAGGCCCACTCCGTAATTGTCCAGAAGATGAACTCTTAATTTTTCAGCATCAACTTCCTTGAGAAGTTTAATGCACATAAAATAACCTGAATTAAAAGGATAAGCTTTAAAATAATCATTATATTTTTTATCCTCAACTACTTCTCTGACTTTATTTGCCCTTTGTTTAAGAACAACAAATTTTTCATTTTTCTGGTTTTTATAAGAATCAGACTGCATAGATTTTAAAACTATAGACTGCCCAAGGTGTGAAGCATTGGATATATTACCTCTTATACAGCCAGCGGTTTTCTTTTCAAGAGCTTCATAAAATAAAGGGCTGTCTGTCTTTGTTTTTGCCGAATAAGTCATAAATCCGCAGCGAAGACCCCACACAAAGTTTTCCTTTGTTGCTCCGTCAAGCTTTATTGCAAGAAGTCTTTCATGAATTCCTGCAAATTTTGCAAAAACAGATTCCTTACATGTTTCTTCTTCAAAAAAAAGTCCGAAATATGCATCATCACAAACAGCAATAACATTGGTTCCTGATTCAGCAACTTCTTTTAATGTTTTTACAATACTTTCAGCTTCAGCTTCTGTTGCCGAATATCCGGTCGGATTATGAGGGAAGTTGAGTATGACAATTATCTTATCACGATTTTTTGCCTCTTTTTTAACACACTCATCAAAACCTTTTACATTGTATCCGCCATCGGAATTAAATGTTTCATAATGTGAAAATTCCAGGCCTTTTCTTATTTTCATAATAAGGTTGTAATTACCCCAGAAAAGATCAGGGAGAACAATCATGTCGCCTTTATCAGTCCAGACATCAGCAAAAGTACTTAATGCATGTGTTATTCCGTTTGTTACAACTGGAAGAGATGTTGATTTTCCTTTAAGAGAAGGATTTTTTTCAAACTGTTCTTTTTTCCATTCTTCCCTTAATGCAGGAATCCCGAATGAAGGAGCATAGGAAAGAGAATTTTCAGGAGGAATCCCTGGAATTTCATCCATAACTGAATCAAGAAACATAATCCCGTCTTTTTCTTTTGCTATGCCTATTGTTGCATTAATTTTGTCTGCTTTCTGCTTTGCTTCTGCACTCTGGCTTAAAATACCTTTTGGGAAAAAAAGATTTTTTCCTATATCTGAAAGCATTTCATAAACATACTTGTTTTCGGTTTGTAGAACCTCGTTTAATTCCTTTGCAATTGGATTCATTTCTATCCCTTTTATATTTTTAAATTTTTATAAATAAAAAAACCTTTGGCTATAGGGGGATGTTATTGCAAATCATTGTAAAAAGGTCAAGCAGGGAGGAGTTTAAAAATAATTAAAACTGAAAGCGGCTTTTAAACCGCTTTCTGGTTTTTTAGCGGCGTTTAGAAGCTTTGATCGGGTTAACTTTCTTCTTGGTATCAGCTTTTTCAACTTTCATATGTGTAGCCATACTGCAATTTCCAAGTCTCCATTGCTCTGCTGGAGCAGGAAAAGCTGAACAGTATTTGCCCGATTCATATGTTTTTACTTTTGCGCATCCTTCACATTGCTCCACAATAGGAAGGCATGTTCCTTCTTCAAAAGAACATCCATTCTCTGTCATGAATACGCATTCGTCACCTTTACGAGTTGTAGTGCAAATCATTATTTACTCCCTGATATAACTTTTAAATAAGTATTCAATTTACTTTAGATTTATAAAATAATAAACAAAAACTTTTCTTCTATAAATCAAAACAAATTAAGTGTCAATTTTAAATGTAGTCAAATTGGACGTTTCATCTTTTTTAATATTTTTTTTTGAAGAAAATAAACTTATTAGTTTAAAAAATCAAAATAAAAAATTTAAATTTTTTTTCTTCTCCTTAAGCTTTCTTTTGTTGACCAAAACTTTTATTAGTTAATGCGAAACTTGAAAATTCTTAAATTAAGGTATAAATTAACAAATCTGCAGCAAATGATGTTTTAAAAAATTAAAAAACGGATAAAATCATGGATAATTCAACAGAATATATAAAGCAAATTTTTACAGAAGAAGCTCAGGCGCTTCATTATGTCAGGGATAAAATTGATGATACTTTTAATGATGCGGTTGAAACTATATTGAACTCTACAGGTAAAGTTGTAATTTCAGGTATAGGTAAATCCGGTCTTATAGGAAAAAAAATTTCAGCAACGCTTAATTCAACAGGAACATATTCTATTTTTCTTCATCCTGTAGAAGCAATGCACGGAGATCTTGGTCTGGTTACTGAAAATGATGTTTTTATCGGGCTTTCCAACAGCGGAGAAACCTCCGAGCTTAACCATATTCTTGCTTCAATAAAAAATATCGGATGTAAAATAATTTCATTTACAGGAGATAAAGATTCTACTCTTGCACAAAATTCTGACATTGTAATTGATGTAGGTGTTGAAAAAGAGGCTTGTCCTTTAAATCTTGCACCAACGTCAAGTACAACTGCTCTTTTATGTGCAGGTGATGCTTTGTCTGCAGCTCTTATTTACAAAAAAGGTTTTAAAAAAGAGGACTTTAAAAAGTTCCATCCTGGAGGAGCTCTGGGTAAAAGACTTTCCATGAATGTAGAAACTCTTATGAATATTATAGAAAAAACACCTGTTGTTAAATCGGGATCATCACTTTCGGATGCTTTAAAAGTGCTTGATGATAAAAATCTGGGTGCTGTTTTTGTTACTGATGAAGACAGGGTTTTAAAAGGTCTTGTAACAGACGGAGATATAAGACGTTTCATGGTTTCAGGAGAATATGATCTTAATTCTGATGTAAGCACATGCATGACAAAAAACCCATTGTTTGCTGTCTACGGATCTCCTGTTTATGATGCTCTTAATATTATGGAAGAACACCAGATCACTGTTCTTCCGGTAGTAGACTTTAATAAAAGGGTAATGGGGATTTTACATCTTCATGATATTCTTGGAAAAGGTGAGCTGAAGTTTTCAGGGGTTTAATAATTTTTTGGAGATAAAGATGAATACAGAGATTTCAAAACTCGGAGAGCCAAAAATTGAATCTCCTATATATAAACAACAAAAATCCGATTTTACAAATTTTGTTTCTGATGACAGAAAAATACGCTTTAGTGCTGATACCGGTGATGACTATAATTCAATCGATTCGCCTGAATTTTTTGAAGCTGCAGGTCCAAGAAAAAGTATCTATTTTGATCCGGTAAATACAAGATGTGCAGTTGTAACATGCGGAGGTCTTTGCCCCGGTCTTAATGATATAATCAGATCTGTAGTTTTAGAGCTTTACCACAGGTATGGTGTAAAAAATATATACGGTATTAAGCACGGCCTTCAGGGGCTAATTCCACACTATGGTTATGATATTGAAGAACTTAATCCTGCTTATGTTGAAAGAATTATTGATCAGGGAGGTTCTGTTCTGGGTTCTTCAAGAGGTGAACAGGATCTTGATGAGATTATACACAGTCTTGAGCGACTTAATATACAGATACTTTTTATTATTGGTGGAGACGGAACCTTAAAAGCTGCTCATAAACTTTCCGCAAGAATTAAAGAAAAAAAGCTTAAAATTTCAGTTATCGGTATACCGAAAACAATTGACAATGATATTGTTCTTACAGAAAGATCTTTTGGGTTTGATACATCTGTTGACGAAGCGACAAGAGCAATCAAAGCAGCACATAATGAAGCAACAGGTTTTCCAAACGGAATTGGGCTTGTAAAGCTCATGGGAAGACACTCAGGTTTTATAGCAGCAACAGCAGCTCTTGCTCAACAGGATGCAAATTTTGTCCTTATTCCTGAAGTTCCTTTTAAAATGGAAGGAGAGGGCGGTCTTTTGCAGGCAGTTGAAAAAAGATTGGAAGAAAGAAGCCATGCTGTAATTGTTGCAGCAGAAGGAGCAGGCCAGGAATTTTTTGATGGCAAACATGAAAAAGATAAGTCCGGAAATACAATATTATATGATATAGGGCTTTATCTTAAAGAAAATATAGAAAAATACCTTAAGAATAAAGATATACATTTTTCTATGAAATATATAGATCCAAGCTATATGATAAGAAGTCTTCCTGCTAATTCCAATGACAGTGTATTCTGCGGATTTCTCGCAAGAGATGCTGTGCATGCAGGTATGTCAGGAAGAACAGACATGCTTGTAGGCTTTATAAACAACAGATTTATTCATATTCCCATGGTGCTTTGTGCCGGGAAAAGAAAACATGTAAATCCCAAAGACAAGCTGTGGCAGGCTGTTCTTGAATCGACCGGGCAGGGAGATTTTCTGGTTTAATTTTTTGCTGAACAAAATCTTTTTTTTGCCAGTTTTTAAATATAAGTAAAATTTACTTTTCCAAATACTCAGTTACTTCTGTATTTAAATTTTTCATCATCCCACCGTAACTGAATAAATAATTTTGTTTAAGACAATCACTAATTAGTATTTGGCCGAAAACTAGAATTTTTTCTTCAGTTCAAGCTTTATATTATATAGAAATTTTTTTCATTATTTTATTTAAATAATACTTAAGTTTAAAAATAATTAATCGATATATTATTTATAGAGTTTAAACATATTGTTTTTAAAGAAAATTTTTTTATCAGAGTCAAGGATGACTTTCTGGTGAAGGGCTCAGGGAAGGGTGACTGTTATGAAAATTGCTTCATATAATATAAACCAGAAAACAGATTACAGTTTTACTGAATTTGAAGAATTTAATACAAAAATTAAAAGTGTTTTTTTCGAAAGACCAAAAACAGAAGATTCAAAAAAAGGTGACCAGGTTGAGTTCAGTTCAAATGCAAAAGAAAAATATACAAATTTCAGCTCAGCTAATGTTGAAAATACTACCAGAATAAACCATCCAGACTCTTTTGAAACTCCGGATAAAAAATTAGTAACTGAAATTATATCAAAAGCTTCACAAATCGATGCAAGTATCACAGAAAAGAATTCATTTATAAAAGTATCAGGGGACAGCCAGTTTGACAGCAACCGTATTCAAAGATCTGAAAACGGGCTTTCCGTTTTGTTTTCACACAGCAGAAGAGTTGAAACAAACGAAAGCACAGCTGTTGAAACTCTAGGTTCAGTTAAAACTGAAGACGGAAGAGAGATTAATTTTGGTTTACATCTTCAGATGGAAAGAAAGTTTACCTCAGAGACTTCTTTTGAATCAAATACTTCTGTAAATAAACTTATTGATCCTTTGGTAATTCAGTTTGATGCAGGACCACCTTCATTATCAGACAGTTTTTTTACTTTTGATATTAATACTGACGGAGAAAATGAAAAACTTAAATCACTTGGTAAAGGCAGCGGATTTTTAGCTTTTGATATAAACAAAGACGGAAAAATTAATGATGGTACAGAACTTTTCGGAACACAGTCAGGCAACGGTTTTGCAGATCTGGCTGTGTATGATGATGACAAAAACGGCTGGATAGATGAAAATGATGAAATATTTTCAAAGCTTTCGGTATGGCGTCCCGAAACAGAAAATGAAGAAGAATATATGAGCGGACTTCTTTCAGCTGATGTTGGAGCAATTTATCTTGGTTATACCCAAAGCAGTCACACACTTACTGATGACACAGGCAATACACTTGCAAAGTTAAGATCATCCGGTGTTTTTTTGAAAGAGTCGGGTGAAGCTTCACAAGTTTACCAGCTTGATCTGGCAGATATGGATAAAGAAACCGGAAACAACAGACTTGAAAGAATATCAGCCGAAGATACCAGCCCCAAAAAGGTAGAATTAAGTAAGCCTGATTATTTCTCAGGAATTAGAAAAAAAATAGAAGATTTTAAAGAATCTATGAGTAAAGTAAGAAATGAAAATCATGAAACTGATTTTGACAAATTAAACAAGCATATTCTTGAAAAAATAGATAAACTTCTTGCTCTTCTTGAGGGGAAAAAGTTTGCTAAAGAAAATAATGATAATCCTTATAAAAATTATATGAAAACAGATGTTGAAAATTTAAGTTTTAATATTTAGCATTCAAATAAAAACAAGAACTTCTTGTTCAGTTCAAGGCAGATTAAAAATTTAACCGCAGGAACACTAGAATATTTTGAGGATTAAATTTTAATTCTAACTTAAGATTTTGGCAAAAAAGGTTGTTTTCGTTCAACAACTATTTAGAAGATATTTTGCTTAAGATTTCATGTGTTTAAAATAATAAAAGCCCTTGGATTTATTCCAAAGGCTTTTTTTATTTTATATTCGATTTTTTGTTTTATAATCTTTTTATTTTAAGAGATTATTAAGTTTGCTGGTGGAGGACACAGGGCCTTACCCCAATTCGTTCTCCAGACCAAAATAAATCCGCAAACCCTGTTTATTCAACACCTTACCATACATCAAATCCCTTCAAGCTGCCGGACTCCGAGAGAAATTTAATTCTCTACATTTTCCCGAAACAGAGAACGGACGTGGGTTCGATTCCCGTTCGGAGGCCTTCTGTAATCACTCCGCAAACCCGAGTCTGAAAGTGGCCATGTCACAAAGAATGTCGTGAACCTGTCGCAAACTTTGTCGCGAAGTTGTCGCAAACATTCAGACCAGTTTATACTCCTGATGGTGGGTTGCTCCTTCACTGCTAATCAGCTGCTTATCAAGCATTCCTTTGAGGTCGCGCTGGAGGCTACGTCGATTTACATCGGGGCAGATGTATTCAAAATCCTGAATGGTCAGCTTTTCATTTTGCAGCAAGTAACCAAGAGCTTTGCTTTGGCGCTCATTAAGGCTATGCTTTTGTACCAGAACATCCCGCTTGATTACCTGCTCGCCACGCTCCTTGACTTCAATCATCTGGGCTTCGAGTCCGGTGATGAAATAATCGAGCCAGCCGGTCATGTCCATACCATTTTCCCGGACGCTCTGGATCTTTTTGTAAAAGGTCGGCCGGTCGCGGTCGTAGTATTCGCTGATGGTAAACAGGCGCTTGAAATCGTATCCGGCTTTATAAAGACACAGCGTCGAGAGCAGGCGTGAGGTTCGCCCGTTGCCATCAAGGAATGGGTGAATATGGACCAACTGGAACTGGGCGATGCCGCTAATCAGCACCGGATGAATATCAAGGTCACCATTCAGCCATTTGACCATTTCCGACATCATAATCGGCACCTCTACTGCTGACGGCGGTGTGTAGATAACGTCACCGGTGGAGGAATTGGCCACATAGTTTTGGATGCGTCGATAGTTACCCGGATCAGCTTTGCCACCTCGCACACCTTCTACCAGTTTGCGGTGGATTTCCCGAATCAGCCCTTCGGTGATCGGATCGCCGCTGTCCAGACACTCCGATACGAATTCAAAAGCGGAGCGGTAATTTAGCAGCTCCCGGGTGTCGTCCGGGTCGGCTTCAGGGACCACTTCACCGTTCCAGAGACGTTCGGCCTGATCCAGTGTTAATCTGGTACCTTCAATATGGGTTGTATGGTGTGCCTCTTTGATCAACGCCTCAGCGCCCATATCCCGCACCCAGTCATCGGACAATCTGGCAGCCTCCAGAAAACCCCGTGCACGCTCGATATGCGTGATTGCGGAGGTCATGCGGTTGGTAATTGTAAATTTTGGATTAAATGCATCCATGCATTACGCCTCCTTCGTATATTCTCCAGTCATGCCTGTTTCCCCTTGAACTGTTAAGCCGTTCTTAACAGTTGCTTTTTGCACTATATCGTTTTTACCATTCACGGCAGTTATCCGGAATTTCCGGATAACTGAATCTTTCTCGTCAATGCTGTCAGAAAATACCGTCTTCATTCAACACCTTCCCAATCTTGATACCTATCCCGGGACCAGCGGAGGTATTTCATCAATTCCCAGTTGATCGATTCGGAATCAAACCGCTCACTGTCGTAGTCGCCACCGGACCATTCCATATAACTTTCATGCTCTTCATGGGTCGGGTCCTTCAGCGCGTTGCAGAATTCAAAGTAGCCGGGTAAACCGCCCACATCTTCAGGCGGGCAGGCCCGTTCGCCTTCAAGACAGGCCAGCTCCGTTCTCAGTTCCGGATTGAAATAACGGCTTTCTTCGAGAATGAGTTCATGCTCCCAGCCGTCCCCGAAATCATACAGATAACGGAAGGTGCGGCCTTTCTGTTTGATCAGATCTCCAAGACGGTATTTACCGCAGACCAGCCCGTCTTCCTTCGATTCGGGATATTCCGTGTAACGTTTATTCCCGATGGTAAACTCGTGCAGATGGCTGTCGGTCCATCCCATGACAATCTGGATAACATCGTGCAACCGGTCCAGCGTGATATTGGCCGGCACCACGAAACGCCGCCAGATGGCCGGTTCGATATCAAGCAGTTGTACTTTAAGCAGATAAAATCGTACGTTCATTTCTTCACTCCATATTTTGACCAGAAGCTTCGTTTGCGCCCATGGTCCTCAATGATCTGCGCTTTGAAATCTTCGTGATGATTAAATTTTTTCCAGTCGGCAACGCCTAACGCCAGCTTGTCCAGCTTCTTCAGATACCGGATGCCATGGGGATACGCCTTGGTGTACCCACGTTCCAGAATGGAGATCAGCAGACTTCGGTAGATCAGACTGGTAACAAGGTGGCCGTTTTCTGACTCCATCGTCTCCGCCAGAGAGAGCAGGCTACCGTAATGGTTGCCATCAAGCTGGTCAGCACGTTTCAGGAGATATAGTTCGGCTTCATCTATCTTTCCGACTGCAATCAGGAATTCCGCGTCTGATTCCCGGAGTCTGTCAGATTTGAGAATCTGCTCAACCTCATCGGCAACGACTTCATCCCGTTTGTCATGACCGATCACATCCAGAAGCGCCTGCAATGTATCAACGGAATGATAGGATCTGAATTTCTGGAACAGGAGCTCCGTCAGTTTTTTTGAGTTACCCTGCTTATGGTAGATTTCCTCAAGGAGCTTATCTCGCTCGTATGCCTGAAAAGTTTCACCTTCCGGAATTTTCTTCAGCCAGGAATGGGCTGTTTCAACGTCCCCGCTCTCCAGATAGCCCCGGGCGATATCAATCAGTGCAGCTGTGGAGAGCTTTCCCCACGAAGCGATGCGGGTCTTTTCAAACAGCTTTGCATCCTTGATCTGGCGAGCCAGTGATTCGATCAGCATCAAATGATGACGCTTGCCGTATTCATCCTTTGCTTTGTCTGCCCATTTCTGAAGGGTTGCAATCATTGTGCGGATAACATCCTCGGGCAGGCACTCTCCGGCACAGTCAATCAAGGTATCCCGAATACCGTAGCTGTCTTTTTTATTGACCTTCAGAATGATGTCCGCAATTTTATCCTTATCCGCACAACGGGCGGCATACTCCACAAACAGCTCTTTGGCATCATAGCGGAACACATCGCCAATATTGCCGCTGGAGTCATCACACATCTCAAAAATGGTATTGTCAGCCTCGTAAAATGCCGCAACCAGTTCAACGCCGATAGTCGGATCATCCACCCCGGATTGTAAATCCTGCAACAGCATTTCAAGTTCGCGGGCAAACCCCGCTGCTCCCCGCCAGTCAATAAAGCGCCTTGAATGTTTCAGGCAGGAAAGCTTCTTCTTAAATCGCTGAACATTTTCCTTTGGGGTGGCAATCAGCTGTTCAATCAGGTCATCGGCTTCATCAGAATAAACGGCAATGTTCAATAAAGCGTCTGCCAAGGCATCCGCTCCAAGATCGATCAGTTTTTGTTTGCGATCGTTTGCCATACATCCAGCTCTTTAATAATGTTCCCGTATATACCCATATGCCTTCTCGAATAGTTCCTGCTCTTTATGGAGCTTGTATTTGAAAAGCGTTTGCCGAAGCACTTTCTGAATCTCCTTTTGTCCGGCGTGGGTGCTTTGCCAGCCATCGAACCGAGTTACCCGAACGATCTTGTCGATGTCCTCAACCACATTGGCGATGATCTGCGGTGTGGTGCCGTTTCTTAGTTCAAGGAATATTTCGGTCAGTGCTTGCTTATCATCCGGAATAACTTCTTCATGGGTCTCGTTTTCGAGGCGTACCATATCCCGGGCGGCATCCAGCAGCTCTTTCAACCAATCAAGGCTGCTCAGAACACCGGCTTCATATTTATCCTTGAGGCGTTCAAGTCTCTTTCCCAGCTCTTCAAAACGAGGGTCATTCTTCGAGCGAACCTTTGCCATAAGCGACAGGTTCAG
>Ga0136557_1000726_pt1 | contig 24050 bp, 21 predicted proteins | sample AntRauTorckE6832_FD_104796 | JGI IMG/M metagenome (GOLD analysis project Ga0136557, IMG submission 104796) | Saline lake microbial communities from Rauer Islands, Antarctica - Metagenome Torckler E6 #832 | ecosystem: Environmental > Aquatic > Non-marine Saline and Alkaline > Saline | place...
AATAAATCCATCAATGGCAAATCGAACAATTGGGCAATCTGCTCGCGACTGTATTTGCTGGCAGTGGCTTGTGGGGCATCGGTCGGTAGTGATGCTAAAAAATCGTTGTTATTGCTATTAGTGTTGTTATTTGGCTCTGTGATATTAAGCAGTGCTGACATAATATAAATCCTTTTATAAAGATATTAAGCATGGTCATAGAAGATAAACATCGGATGTCGCTCATCTGTTTTAATTTTTTAGTAGTACGATCTACAATAAAAAAGGTTGCGCTATAGTATAGCGCAACCTTTTTAGAAAATCAGAAACTAGCGAAGCCGTCATTCAGCTATCACTAACAGCTAGCTATCTATCGCTTCTGATTATTCGATTATTTACCCAACTTGTGCTTAGCAACGCCGACCCAATGGTTGGCAAGTTTTTGTGCTTTATAAGCATATGGCTTGGCTTTTTGGATATAAGGTTTACATTCTTCTGGAATGGCTGGCACGATATGCTTAGCAAGTTTATTGAACCACATCATTAGGCTGTAATCGCCTTCGATGCTTAAGTTGCCTTCTTGTACGGCAGTCATAAAGGCAGGAAGGCTGCCTTTAGTTAAAAGCTTAACGCCTGTCATAGAGTCTTTGAAATTGATAGTCAGGTCAGCTTCTTTAGCATGACCACTATGTTGGCTAAATTCACCATTATCAAAGCTATAATAACGTGCCACATCTGCTTCAGTGCTAGCAAGCTCAATAATAACCTTGCGATCTGCAAGTATTTTTTTAACATCTTCATTATCGCTATCAGCTAGCATAGACAAACGATAACCAATCACAGCTAATAAAACATCTAATGGATCAGACTTAATATCCAAAACCGGTACAGTAAACATAGACAAACTCCTAAAAAATGAGACGCAAATAATGCGTACTTTATAACAATTTTTGTGACAAATATATAAGTAGATTATAAACGATTGCTAGGTGTCAATTCTTTAGGAGTTACGTAGAGAGCCTTAAGTATCTTGTAACATTCGATGACAGCAATATAATAGGGCAGTGCTTAATGAAAGCGTGGCTGATAGTCGTCGTCATAGACGGGTGTATGCTCTATATAGCGCGCTGCTTGCAGCTCACGCTCTTGTATCATGCTGCGACTGACATCCTCATAGCGTAACGCTCGATACAAGACCCATGCGCCTAAAGGCAGCCAACTGATACCCATAGCAATTACATAATTGTGCCACTCTGACCACAAGAACCAATGTGTCATTAAACTATGAATCATTTCTACGGCTAACCAGTATCCCATGCCGCCAAACAAATACCAAAGCAACCAGCGCTGTGATGACACAGCAATAGCAATAACTGCGATTAAAAATAAACCATAGCCCAATATGGCACTTGTACTCAACGCCTCGCTACCAAATGTAGAAAATATTGTTAATAACATTGTTCATCTCGCTCTTCATAAGGTGAATTCCAACAAGGCTATTATGGAAGTTTGTAGCAGAAAGCTAAAGCCTCTGAAGGCGACTTTGCGACAACAGCTGACGTTTGATTTTTTAAAAGTATTTGGCAAAATAAATGGCAAATCTCACAGTTTTAGACAACAAAAAAACGCCTTAATATGGGCGCTTTTTTTTAATGGTAAGATTTAATATAGTGAGTTCAATATAGAAGAGTTATGTTAAGAATAGCATTATGCTGGTATAAATTTCTCTCGCTTGCTGTGCGCTTTGCACTCCAGAGGCTTCGCAAAATTTATCCCAGCCGTACTGTATTCTTTTTAAATTGAATCGCCTATAGCAAGAGTAGACAGACACTAAGGGCGAGGGCTACGGTGACCCCAAAGCGATAAGGCAGTCACTAGAATGGCACCTAATAGCATCAAGCTCAAGGTCGTTAACCACTCTGCGCCAGTAGGGTAATGCCATGGCATGACGTTATAAACGGCTTCACTATTTAATGTCCCTAGGGCATCTGTTTTCCAAGGCCAGACTTTGACCAACGAGCCTGCGATAAAGCCGATAAGTAGCGCTAAAGTTGCTTGATAATAACGGGACAATAACCATTTGAGCATACGGGTAAAGAGCAATAATCCCGTTGCCATACCAGCCACCAATGTAAAGATAATAGCAAAGTTCAAAGTATGAACCGCTTCGAGCACCGTATCATAAGCACCCATCAACAATAAAATAAAAGATCCTGAGATGCCTGGTAATATCATCGCGCAAATAGCGATAGCACCGGCAACAAACAAATACGGCAAACTTGGCGTCGTATTCATCAGAGGCAAGCTGCTAATGATAACGGCGCTGGCTACTCCAAGCAGGAACAATAGCGCCCGTCCGATATTCCAGCGCTTAATCTCACTTAATAACAGAAAAACAGTTGCAATGACCAAACCAAAAAAGAATGACCAAATCATTAAAGGCTGATTGTCTAATAAATGCTTAATAACACCGGCAAGCGTTGCAAGGCTGGTGGCAATACCCATCAATAAGAACAATAAAAAAGTGGCATCGACTTGTCGCCATACTGCAATTAAACCTTTGATACCACCCTCTTGGCGAAAGACCTGCCAAAGATTGGGACCCACACTGCTCAAAGCGTTAATTAAGCGCTCATAAATACCTGCAATCAATGCAATCGTACCACCAGAGACGCCCGGTACAATGTCAGCCGCGCCCATTGCCAACCCTCGCACATAGACACCCAGTAATTCCTTGGGGCTGTTGTTATAAATCGGGCTGCTTTCGTCAGCCGCAGGTTGGTTATCTAACTGGGTGGAAGATGACTGGGCATCTGGCCGTGGTGATTGTGATGCCGTCATGGACAATCCTTTTTATTGGACAAGATAAAGTTACTGGATAAGATAAAAGTTATTGAAAAAGATAAACATGGCAATATGAAATGACAATCGCGAATGGCAGTATAGTAGCGCCAAAAAACACTGTAAAGCAGAGAATAAACCATAAAAGCTGGACCAATTAAAATGTATAAGCCCAGCTTTTGGTTCGATATCTTTTATAATTAGCTAAACTTTGCTGCGTTCACTGCTGCGTACAAATGCAGGATAGCCTAGCGCATATAGTACCCCTTCAAGCCCTGTGACATTCACAGCGGCATCGGCGCGCGCTTGTACGATAGGTTTGGCATTAAAAGCCACGCCCAAATCGGCCAGTGCCATCATCGGTAAGTCATTGGCGCCGTCACCGACACAAACCACTTGAGACATCGTAATACCTAGGCGCTCAGCCGTATGGGCGACGATAGCCGCTTTTTTAGCACCATTAACGATAGGCAACTGTATATGACCGGTGACTTCACCTTCTTCGATATCCAATGAGTTGGCGTGTATTTCATCAATACCCAATTGCTCGGCGATATAGCGAGCGAAGTACGTAAAGCCACCGGATACAAGGACCGTATGATAGCCCAACGCTTTTAGAGCGCTAATGGTGGCCAAGGCACCTGTCGATAATGTTAAGCGACTGCAAATTTCATCAAGCACGCTGGTTGGAATACCTTGCAATAACGCCACGCGCTGCGCAAAAGATTCATCAAAATCCATCTCGCCCCGCATGGCGGCTTCAGTGATGGCTTCTACTTGCTCGCCAATACCTGCCGTTTTTGCCAGCTCAACGATGACTTCTTGTTCAATCAACGTAGAGTCCATATCAAAGCAGGCAAGCTTATGAGTGCGCAGCATATGACCGACCGATAAGATATGACAATCTACAACATCTAAGTGATCGCTTACGACGGCGTTTTGAGCGTTGTTATAAGCTTCAGTCAAGTCGCGACGCAAACGCGTGGTCAATTGGTCATCAATGATATGTGCGGCGGCAGTTTTTTTGGCAGGATGCATCAGGGTATCAGTCACTGGCACCAATAGATAACGGAACACTTGCACATCGATAAATGAGCGTTTGGCAAAAGGTTGCGCCGTGTCTACATCAGCAATTTCAACATCTACAAAATTGGCATCAGCATCTTCTGCAACCGTGACCAAATGCCAATTTGGCTGCTCATCAACCCATGATTGTACATACTGGTGGATATCAAGTGAAGATACATGCGTCGGCAATACCACAATCAAAGCAAAAATAGGCAAGGATTGTAGTGCATCAAAATCCTGTAAATTGGTACCCTCTGGTAGTAACGAGGCCACGGAATCAACCGCCTGTTGCCATGCTTTGCTGTCTTTTGGTAACGAGTAAGAGGTATTGTTTGGCATCGCTCAATTGTCCCTTGTATGCTGATATAAGATTAGGAATAATAACAGCTTTAGTAAGCAGCTACTATAGATGAGACGCAAAGTATCAGTAGCGAATAAAACAGCAAATAAAACGGCGACTGTTGCAAAAAAATCTCCGTAAAATTGAAATGACTCATTACAAAAAAATTATGATACTCGCTAACGCCATAACCCTTACTATGGTGATATAGTAGATGTCAATGAGTGGGTAAGCGAGTCGTAAATACTGCTTAAATGCTTGCGCCACACATAATTGCACAACATAACTACTGTACGATGGCAGCGTTAAATAATCAGTCTCTTAAAAAAAGATTATTTAGACAATGCGGTATTGAATTGAACAAATATAGCTGCATACTCTTGCAAAAATGAGCGAATGAGCAATAGCCTCGTTTTTTAACTCCATTTATCCAAAAAAGTTTCCCATATCATGACCTATTTAGCGCCGCGGCAAGGGTTGTTTGCCATCATTCTTCTGGTTAGTTTTTGTTTGCAAACCCTATTATTGGTCATCAGTACCGATCAACAGCTGAGCAACAGTCGTGCGCAAAAAGGCGAGCAAATGGTCGCTCAGCTCATTGACGAAGCGCGCCTGTCTTTAGAAAATAAAGACCGCGTCAGCTTAAGTGTCATTGCCAACCGCTATACCAGCGAACAAGACGTAACCCGTATCCTGATTAAAGACAATAATGGCGATATCTTGGTGCCTGTCGGCAATGCACCGATGCAGCAGGGTGATACCATTAGCCAAATTGCAACCAAAGGCGATGCAGTCATCGGTAGTGTGGCATTGACTCTAAAGGATATTAGCAAGGGTGAAATCATCGCCATGCAATGGCCATTTGTGATTGGTTCGATGGTGCTGCATTTATTGCTGTGGCTGATTTACAGCTATATCGCTCGTCCAACCAGAGAGCAAATCAATGCCATCAGCCGCGATGTTCAAGACTTGCATCGCGAGCAATATACGCAGCTCGACCAGCGTGGTTATGCTCGTGAGCGAGAACGTCGTCAATCAGTGTCTGCTGCTGATGGTGATAATGGTGAGACAGGTACTAGCCAAAGTGATCGTTTGGTCCATGATGGTCAATCTAATGGTCAAGCAGCTGCCAGTACAGCGTATAGCCAGCAACCTAATACGCGTAAATTAGATATTCATAGTGCTGTCAATCAGTATGTCAGAACCCAGCAGAATCAAGATTCGATGCTCGATGATAATACTAACGGTACAACTGCGGATGCTGCCAGTAATATGACAGACAGTGATGTCAATGATCATACTGCTTATAAAGCTGAAGACAGTAGCCAGCATGCTAACAATCATGTCTCTCGATTGTCTGCTACCAGAGCATTTGATAGTGTCAGCGTCCAGATTGTCTTTCATGATGAGTTTAATATGCTTGAGCGCTTGGCACCGTCTCAACGTCTGCCGTATTTGGCACTCTGTACGCAGCTACTAAACCAAGCGGTGACTGAGTTACTGAAACAGCCATTGTTGTTGGGTGTAAGCGCAATCAATGAACCACACTTTGATGAAAGTGGTGCTTATGTGATGCTTAAAGCAGAGAATAGCCATGCAAAAGTTGCATTGGCAGGCGTGATGCTAGCCAAGCTATACTTGATGCTGAATAAAATTATTCATGATAAGCATATTGAGCTGTCACGATTTGCCCTGCCAGCCAAAGCTGGTGTGAGTGACAATGCCCAAGTCGATGCCATGACGCATCTGCTAGATAGCGTCGGCAAAAAAGAGCAGATGCTGATTTTATTGCCGAATGGTGGTCTTAAACAAATCAGTCATCACGTACAAGTACAAAGCGTCATGCGTCCAACGACGGTTTATGAGCGTGAATGCGCGATATTCGATGGTGGTAATGATGCGATGATTCAGCGTTTGGCCGATGTGCGTAATGCGGTATTGATGATCGATGACTCAGAAGAGTAGGATTAGATACTCTATTTAACTTGCAGAAATTGTCTACAATTGCCCGCGCGATAATGACCAATAGTGTCTTGTTGTTGACTTGTAAATGCGTCATAGTAATAAAAAGCATTGACAAGGCTTAATAGAGACTTTATAAGGCATATATATATTGATAACTTTTCAGTAATTTTGCCAAAAAAGATAGGAGTTGGTCATGAGTGATGCTGATATTGATGACGATTTTGATGATGATTTCGTTGATGATGATGATGCAAAGATGGTTGAAGAAGCAGAGACGAGTGTACGTACACGCTTAAGTAGCCTTGAGAAGCGTCGTCTAATTGATAATCTGCTAGAAGAAAAACGTTTGGCTAAAGAGCTAAAGGATGATCTAGACGATATCGATAATTTTGATGAAGATGGCGATGATTGGGATGATGACGAACTTTAATTCGTCATCGCTATAATAAGGTTATCACGCAAATATTTTGCGAATACTTTTTAAGTATTGATTTGCACTATTATGGCTATTAGCTAACCATCGTTAACTAATTGTCCTAAGTGTGCTGTGCTAAGCTGGTTAGGTTCTGATTTTAATAGTATCAATAGTGAACAGCACCTATTTAACCAGCTATTTCTCACAGCTGTACTTTAGCAATGATTGATTTAAAAAATCTTTGGGTAGATTGACTTATTCAAGATAATCGTCATCTTTATACCTCTCGTTATTTTATATAACCCTTATTTATTGCGCATGACGCAATCCATCTTTCAAGGACAACGACACCATGACCAACCAACTTAGTTTCGATGAACTACTCGATTATTTAGACAACGAAGAAAGCGCATTTGTACTTGATAGTGTTGCGACTCATGGTTTTTTGACTGCGACGGTTATTGGGCGTCCACTGCCTAATTGGTTAGAAGCACTGTTTGAAGATAATGTGAGCGAGATTCCAGCAAACGTGATTGATGGTATTCAGCGCTGGCGCGAGTCGATCATCGCTGAGCTAAAAAACGAGACGCCTATTGAGCTACCGTTTGGTGAAGATGCGGGCAATGAAGAAGTGGCGGTCGATTTTTCTGATGATTCAGATATCGTTGCTTGGTCGATTGGCTTTGTGGATGCAATGTATGGTGATGAAGCCAGTGATTGGATGGAAAACGAAGAGACTGCAGAAGATGTGGCCATTTTGACCTTGCCGATGATTGTGCTGAGTGGTATCGATGATGAAGACCCTGAGCTTGCTGAGATGCGTAAAGACCAAGATAAAATGGTACAAATGGTAAACAGCATCGAAGGCAACTTAACTGAGCTGTTTTTGTTGTTCCATACTAACGACTAAAGAGTTTGCTCAATATAAATTATTTGAGCAATGTGCTTTTTAATGCGTTTTAAAATATCGTGCTTTTATCTTGAACGGGCGATACGTTTTTATCATTCTGTAAGTCACTAATTCTGTAGGTTACCAATAAGGCTGTACTATGACTGTCCAACTCTCCAATCTTGAGCACTTGCCCAACTATCAGATTACTGAGCGCTTGGATGTGGTATACGGCAGTACCGTGCGCTCAAAGCATGTTGGTAAAGATTTATTTGCGGGTCTAAAAAATATTGTAGGCGGTGAGCTCACTGCCTATACGGAGCTGTTAGAAGAATCGCGTCAAGAGGCGATTGATCGTATGATCGTCAAAGCTGAGGCGTTGGGCGCTGATGCAGTGGTTGGACTGCGTTTCTCGACCTCTAGTATTGCGCAAGGTGCCTCTGAGCTATTTGTTTACGGTACAGCGGTCAAAGCCGTACGGATGCCACAACAGCCTGTCTATCAATCAACGAATCAACCGCCGAATCAGTCATCAAATCATCATTCTCAAGATGAAGAGCCTGTGGCGTCAGTTGCTCAGCCTTCAACAGTAAAGTCACCTGATGATTTACCACGCTTTAATCCTTTTGGTGAATAAGACTACGCTCAAGTACTGACAGGTAGCCTTTTTGATGATAAGAGACGTTTCATGAATCAATCGTTCAGCCAAATGTTGATGAACTATGCGCCGCTGCTGGTCTTATTTATAGTTGGCTGGTTTTTTGGTGCGCGTCATGAGCGTCAGCATTTGGCAAGATTGACTATTGCCGAAGCTGAGTTGAGCCATATTATTGTCTCAAGTGAGCGTTTTTATGTACCAAAACTGGTCTCGCAGTCTGAGGGTGAGTTGGTGCTTGGTAGCGTCGTTATTGCGCAAGATTATTTTAAAATGGTAATTGCCAAAGTGCTGAGTTTCTTTGGTAAAAATCTCACCACCTATGAGACCTTACTTGATCGTGCCCGCCGTGAAGCTCTAGTACGTATGCGCACTCAAGCACAGGCGCAAGGTTATAACCATATCTATGGTTTACGTCTTGAAGTGAGTAATATCAATCAGTTGGGCAGCATGGTCGAAGCCATTGCCTATGGTACGGCAGTGCTTAGTACTGAGAATTCTACTAAAGCGTCTACTGACGCTTCCATCACTATGCCGACCAAAACCTCCATCAATATTTCCAAAATATAACTTCTTATACCGTCATAGCTATTTAACTAAAAGTATTTAACGCCAATTATCAAAATCCAAATTATCTGAAAGCTCACGGTAAACCCTCTCATTTAATCTCGTCAAAATCCCTTTTATTTTTACTTAGTCACGATATGCCGTATTTGACTGGTGAGTCGTTGAATAAAACAGCTAAACCTGACTTTTGACCTATATACTCCCTTTATTAATTCTTAATTATTGTTGATAGTTAGCAATAACATTGCTATGAAAGATGCTATAAAAAATCGTTCGAAATGAGAATCGTTTAAAACGGGTGATGTTTGTTATCTATAAGCATTAGCAAGGATTGCTAATCAGGCATCATTGAATCATTATAAATTGACCTAGCAATAGGTCTTATCTACAGGGATGTAGTTATGGAAAGTCTGGCTCTAGTCACCTTAGTAAATAGCGTTGTTATTCCTATTTGCTTGTTTTTAATCATGATGGGTATGGGTTTGACCCTTATTACCAATGATTTTAAACGGGTATTAAAATACCCAAAAGCCGTCGGTATTGGCTTGACCAATCAGCTGATACTGTTGCCAATTATTGGCTTTGCCCTAGCTAATATCATGCCATTACGCCCAGAATACGCCGTCGGAGTTATGCTCCTCGTTCTGTGTCCGGGTGGCACTACCTCAAACTTATTTACCTATTTGGCTAAAGGTGATGTGGCGCTGTCGGTGACGATGACAGCGATTGCCAGCGTTATTACCGTATTTACCATTCCCATTGTGCTGAGCTTTTCGTTGATTTATTTTATGGGCAGCGGTAGTGAGTTTGAGTTACCAGTAGTAAAAACGATGCTGACTTTGGTGGTGCTGACGATAGTGCCTATTAGTGTCGGCATGCTGATTAAACGCTACGCACCAAAAGTCGCCGATCGCTCACAAGTCTATGTGTCTCGATTTGGGGTGATATTTTTAACGTTTTTAGTGCTGTTTTTGGGCTATGTGCAACGCGATATCATTGTCGATGCCTTTATCGCTACTGGCCCTGTATCGGTATTGTTGAACCTCTCGACCATGGCGCTCGGTTATTATAGTAGCAAATGGTTCGGTCTTAACTTAGCGCAAAGAACTTCGGTGACGCTAGAGGTCGGTCTACAAAACAGTACCTTGTCGATATTTATGGCATTAACGCTATTATCTAACTATGACATGTCGATGATGCCCGCCATTTATACCTTGGTAATGTTCCTAACGGCAGGCATTTTGGTGCGTATATTTAGCGCTCGGCACAATAAGCTGAGAAAGTCTGAGATAGAAAGTAGTGTGTTGGCAGCGCGTATGCTGTAAGTGGAAATGTGTGGTTTATCATAATTAAGCATTCAAAATTGCTCGATTATCATTTTTTAGTTATAAAGCTGCATAACCGCTTTCGATATAGTCAGTGCTAAATAAAATAAGTACAAATGTTATAAAGGGCTACTGTGGTAAATTTTGCTTGCTTGCTGTGTGCTTTGCACTCTCGAGGCTGCGTCAAATTTATCCCAGCAGCCCTATACTATTTTTAAATGGGATTATTATAGTTAACGTCGGTTATGGAGTTTTAGCGTTAGATTTAAAAATACCGTACTAATTATCTCTAGTAAGGTCCACGGATATTGTTTTTTGCTTCTAACTTATCCTTAGCTGTTTCTTCCTTTACTTTGGCTAATTCAAATAGGAAGGTACGGTTTTTAAGTATCGCGACAAATACCACGCCGCCGACGGTATTGCCGACCAACACCACGGCTAAAAATAGCAAATAACGCCCCAAGCTGACGGTATTGCCATAGAGCAAGGCTGAAAAGATTTCGATATTACCCACGATACTATGATGCAAACCCAAAAAGCCGATACTGCCAGTAATAAGCGTCACCAAGACGATGCGGCTAAGGGTATCGCGCGCTGAGGTCACAAGCCACGCGGTGACGCCCATCATCCAGCCTGCCAAGATGGCACTGCCAAATATTACCCACCATCTAAACCCTAAGATATGCTCGGCGTAAATATCAATGTCGCTGACGCTAAATAGCTGCATATTTAAACCTAAACCTATCATTAATGCCGCAAATAAACAGCCGCCAACGACGTTGCCAGCGATGACAATGGCCCACAGGCGTAGCAGCTTATTGAGAGGTTCGATTTTATTGAGCACAGGTAGGCTTAAGAGTGAGGTTTGTTCGGTAAATAATAGCGACTGACCGATGACGACGATGATAAAACCAATCGGGTAAAGTAGGGAGGCGAGTACAACAGCATAATGGCTCGGTAGCACGCCACTCAAAAGCGCAAAAGCCGCTAAAATCATAAAAAAGCTGATGCCAATCTCAAGGCCAGCGGTAAAAGCACTGGTAAATAGTGAGCCAAGTGAGCGCTCAAAAGTTTCTCTGGCATCCATCACTTGCTCAACTAAGATACTGGCATAGCTTTTTGCTTGACTTAAATTGTCATCATTAGCGACTTTTTTGATGGTTTCTTGGTCTTCTTTGCTAATATCCTCAGAGAAGTCTTCGTATTCCAATTTTTCTTTTGCATTAGTGTCGTCTGGCGTATCCGCATCGCTAATATCTTTATTATTACTAGATGGATGATTAGCGCTCTCATCAATCAAGCGCTTATCATCTATCTTGTCAGCTTTAGAGTGGCTGCTATTGTTATTGTTGTGCTCAGTATCTTGGGACACAGTTGGCTCGCTATTTATCAGGCTATCATTTTAGGATAAAAACGCCATTTATTATGCTATACGATAACTATATAAGTTCTCGCATCACCTGTATTTTATAACACGACTGGGATTTATTTTGTGGGAAGTTCAGCCGATTGCGGTTGTTTATTGGTATTTTCTGCTATTTGCTGGCGTTAGGGGCGTAATGACGCGCTGTAAGGCTGATAAATTGCCTTAGCATCTAACAAAATCTGGCTATCTGCGTTAAAATCACTCTATTCATTATTTTCCTAATTTTTAACGTATTTATTTGACCACATTCATTATTCACAAAAGACCTTTTTATTATGAGCACTCCTGATATTCAAAGCAGCAAAACTAACCTGACCCAATCTATCCAAGCAGCACTTAGCCAACTTGAAAACGCCTACAATCCTGCGGAAGTCGAAGCAGGCATGTATCAAGGTTGGGAAGAAAGCGGCTATTTTCAGCCGACTTTTGACAAAGAAGAGTCGTTTTCTATCGCGCTACCACCGCCGAACGTCACTGGCTCGCTGCACATGGGTCATGGTTTTAACAACGCGATCATGGATGCGCTCACCCGTTATCACCGCATGGATGGTGACAACACGCTGTGGCAGCCAGGTACGGATCATGCGGGTATCGCGACTCAAATGGTCGTTGAGCGTCGTTTGGAGGCGCAAGGTATTAAGCGCCGTGATATGACGCGTGAAGACTTCATCGATAAAGTGTGGGAGTGGAAAGAAGAGTCGGGCGGCAATATCACTAGCCAAATTCGCCGTTTGGGCAGCTCGGTTGATTGGTCGCGTGAGCGCTTTACCATGGATGATGGTCTATCTAATGCGGTAAAAGAAGTGTTCGTTCGTCTGTTCGACGATGGTTTGATTTATCGTGGTAAGCGTCTGGTGAACTGGGATCCTAAGTTCCAAACGGCATTGTCTGATTTAGAAGTAGAGAACCATGATGAAAAAGGTAGCTTGTGGCATTTCCGCTATCATTTCACTGACAAAGACTTGATGACTCAAGATGGCAAAAACTATCTAGTGGTCGCGACCACACGCCCTGAGACACTGCTTGGTGATACCGCTGTAGCGGTCAATCCTAGCGATGAGCGTTATGCACACTTGGTCGGCAAAACCATTACTTTACCAATCACTGGTCGTGTCGTGCCTATCGTTGCTGATGATTATGTCGAAAAAGACTTTGGTACGGGCTGCGTAAAAATTACCCCAGCGCATGATTTTAACGATTATGAATTGGGTCGTCGCCATAGCTTGCCATTGATTAATATCCTTGATGAGCGCGCCAATATTTTATCATCGATGGAAGTCTATCCTGACTTGCAAACACGTGAGCCAACGTTAGAGACCACGCCTAGTGAGTATGCAGGACTTGAGCGTTTTGCAGCGCGTAAGTTCCTTGTAGAGCAAGCAGGCGAGCAGGGCTGGCTAGAAGATATCGAGGACTACGCACTAAAAGCCCCGCGTGCTGAGCGTGGCGGCACGATCGTTGAGCCGTGGTTGACCGATCAGTGGTATGTCGCTGTTAAAGAGCTGGCCAAGCCTGCGATTGACGCGGTAGAAGACGGCAGCATCGAGTTCGTCCCTGCGCAGTACAAAAACATGTATATGTCGTGGATGACCGATCTGCAAGACTGGTGTATCAGCCGTCAGCTGTGGTGGGGACATCGTATCCCTGCATGGTATGACGATGCGACGGGTGAAATCTATGTCGCCCGTGACGAAGCGGAAGTGCGTAGCAAGTACAATCTAAGCGATGATATCGTATTGCGCCAAGATAATGACGTGCTCGATACATGGTTCAGCTCTGGTCTATGGACGTTCAGTACGCTTGACTGGGCAGACGTCAACGCCGATCCACGCGTAATGGACACCTTCCACCCAACCAGCGTGTTGGTGACAGGTTTTGACATTATCTTCTTTTGGGTTGCTCGCATGATCATGATGACCATGCACTTCGTGAAAAACGAAGATGGCACGCCGCAAGTACCGTTTAAGACCGTCTATGTGCATGGTCTAGTACGTGATGGCAACGGTCAAAAAATGTCAAAATCAAAGGGTAACGTCTTAGATCCGATTGACCTAATCGACGGTATCGATCTAGAAGCGCTGGTAGAAAAACGTACCAGCAACATGATGAATCCGAAAGACGCGGCCAAAATCGAAAAGCAAACACGTAAAGAGTTCCCAGAAGGCATCCCAGCCTTTGGTACGGATGCACTGCGCTTTACCTTTACCTCCCTTGCCAGTACCGGTCGCGATATTAACTTTGATCTAAAGCGTGTCGAGGGCTATCGTAACTTCTGTAATAAAATCTGGAACGCCAGCCGTTTTGTACTCATGAACTGTGTCGATAGCGAAGGTAATGCCAAGCCTATTGACCAAGCGGCGAATCCTGACGTTTGGGAATTGCCAGAAAAATGGATCATGAGTCGTCTGAACTCTACCGTTGCCGATATCCATCAGCATTTCGCTCAGTATCGTCTCGATATGGTCAGCCAAGATATCTATGAGTTTATCTGGAACGAGTACTGTGATTGGTACGTTGAGCTTGCCAAAGCCAGCCTAAATGATGACTCGGTGTCTGACGAGCGCAAAGCACAAATCCGCTATGTATTACTGCACGTACTAGAGACAGCGCTACGCTTTAACCATCCAATCATGCCGTATCTGACTGAGCAAATCTGGCAGACGGTCGCACCGCTATTGGGTCGCAAAAACACTGACAGCATCGTAGTTGCTGACTATCCAAAAACGGATGCCGCACAAATCAGTGAGCAAGTTGAGGCGGATATGGCGTGGCTACAGGAGCTAATCGCTAGCGTCCGTAATATCCGTGGTGAGATGAAACTGGGCAATGCGGTACGTCTGCCAGTGCTACTACAAAACGTCTCTAGCGATGAAGAAGCGCGTCTATCACGTATCAAAAACCAGTTCAAAGCGCTTGCCAAAGTAGACAGCTTAACCATTCTAAAAGAAGGCGATGAAGTACCATTATCGTCATCAAGTATGGTCGGTCAGCTACGTGTACTCGTACCGATGAAAGGGCTAATCGATCCAACGGCTGAGCTGGCTCGTTTGGGTAAGTCGTATGATAAGTTGAAAGGTCAAGCCGAAGGTATCGCTCGTAAGCTAGGTAATGAAGGCTTCGTCAGTAAAGCACCTGCGGAAGTGGTCGATGCTGAAAAGGCGAAACTGGCTGAGTTAGAAGGGCAGTTGACCGCGATGACGGCGCAGATGGAAGAGTTAAAGGCGTTGTAAATAAAGCAAAAGCTTAAAAAACATAGCCTCAGCATCAGAGTCCTTTAATAGTGGGCAAATATGCGATGCATGAGGCGGTGTTCTTTAGAAGTTTAGCTCGGCGCTCGTCCCTCGCGCAAAAAGCAAGCATAATAGATAAGCCACCATTTTATGGTGGTTTTTTATTTTTCTAAAAATAAGTCTACAATTATCTGTATAGTTGTATTATTAGTCAGATGTAATTCAAAAAGGAGCTTTACTATGGATGAGTCGTACTACAACAAATTTATAAGACTGCATGAGACAAGCGATAGTGTGGAAGCTAACGAATATCTTGAGTGCGAGTGGGTGCTATTAAATGTGGTCAAAACACAAGTTGCTGAGGAAAGTTGGAGCACATATTACGTCCTTGGGTGGAACAAAGATGTAGAAAATATTAAGCGAGGTAGGTCTTGGAAGGAAAGAATGGATGCAGATATGGAGAACTATAAAAAAGATAAAAATAAAGCTGTTTCAGATGATTTAGATGCTTTGTTCTAATCAGTAGAAGTATTGAAAAAACAGGCAACATAAACGATGCTCTCTGAAAGTACAAATAGATATCTAATCATATAAGGGCTTTAATAATGAATTTTGAAAATATAGTAGCTGGCAATATGATTAGGTTAAATAATATCGACTGGATTTTAGATAAGCAGATAGGAGAAGGGGGTAATGGCGTAGTTTGGTCAGCTTCAAAAGAAAACTTAAAATCTGAAAAGATAGCTATTAAGTTTGTTAAGTGTGCAAGCGTTACCAAAAAAAGAAGGTTTGAGAGAGAGGTCACTACACAGTCGAGTTTTAATCATGAATCAATAGTTCCTATTTATGAGCATGGGAGATCTGGAACTACTTGCTGGTTCTCAATGCCTATTTGTAGTTCTGCTTCTAGCCTACTAAGTGATAGAAGTGCGATAGAAATATGTGATGAATATCTAAATATTGTCTCTGCTGTAAAGTATATTCATAGTGAAGATATGGCTCATAGAGATATTAAGCCTGATAACATACTAAACTTAGATGAAAATCTCGTTTTAGCTGACTTTGGCTTGATCACAATTCCTTTAGGCTCTGAAGATAAGCGTATTACTAAAGTTGGAAGTAAACTCGGTAATTTTGCAACCATTGCTCCCGAGTTAAGATATGTTGAAGATATTAATGCTGATTTTAGACCAGCAGATGTCTATTCCTTAGGTGTAACGCTATGGATGCTACTAACTAGGGATGAAAAAGGGTTTGACGGACAATATGCTATTGCAGCTAAAAGTATGTTGGAGATAGCTTTAAAAGGTGAAAAGTTAGAGCTGAGGAATTTGCACGACTTACTTGAGAAAGCTACAGAATATGACCCTAAACTAAGGCCAAGTATTGAAGAGTTTGAAGAAAAACTAATAGAATGGATTGAAGCGACTAAAGACTTTGCTGTACTTATATCTTCAAAATGGACAAACCTTCAAGAGGAAATAAACCCATACAATGCTCATTACTTAGAGTTCAGCGATATAGATGCTATTGTTTCTGTCTTAAATAAAATTGTTCGGAACGATGAAACGGCTAATCATTGCTTCTTACCTAGAGTAGGTGGATTAGATTTAACTAGATCTGAGGTTAAAGAGAACGGAGAAGTTAGGTTGTTAATGAGTGGTAGTTTTTATTATGATTGCCTACCAAAAGCGTTACATTACGTCAATTATCAATATAAACCATCAGAAAGCTATTTTTTTCTCGAAACGCAACCAATTGCAAAGCCTATTAACTCAGGATTATATGAGAAAGATAACGAAATAGTGAGCTATGCAGAGTTTGCAAACGGTGACTTAACCTCTGCTGAGTTGTATAAAGATGATATTTGGAAAGGTAGATATATTCCTAATGATACTAAAAGTGTTACTAGGGTATACGAAGGCAGTTTTCTTTTCGTCTCTAGACACTCTTTATATAATTCATATGGACCCGCCTATGATGCTAGACATTCGAAAATGGGGTTTGAGAAGTTCAAGAGCTACTATCCTAGACCTTACTGTAGTCTGCAAATTACACCTAGACCGCCACAGTTTATAGAGAATGATAATAGTTGGGAGCATGACCCAGAATTTTACATATATTTGAATTCATTAGATGCACCGAGGGTATTATCGTTATTAGAAAAATGGCCGATTGAGAAAAAGAGTGATAATAACGAAGAGAGTTTGTGGGAATCTATCGTAGAGCTTGTATCTTTAGATTTTAGCTTTCTAGAAGAGTTGAGTAATAAAGAATTATTAGAGCTAGTTTCCATCATGTACCTAGGTAGCGATACCCATGGCAAGAGAACCACACTAGATATATGGAATCTTCACCTAAAACATATGAGCAAAGAATCAGACGAAGAGTTGATAAGAATTATTAGAGATAAATCACCTTCTTCAAAAACTTATATTTATGAAGGTTTAAGGTCTTTAGGAGCAGAGCAAGCTGACTACTAAAATTAATGACTTTATGAACTAAGATATAGCCTGCTAACGACCTTTTGTATGAATACAAGGAACCACCATGAACCATCTCACCGTCGGACAACGCGCGCTTTTAAGCAACCTTGCTATTGACGATACCGCACCCATCACGCTCAAGTTCACTCGCCAAAGCCCAATAGAGATGGACATCAGCTGCTTTGCCTTAGACGCAGCGGGCAAACTGATCAATGATGATTACATGGTGTTTTATAATCAGCCAACCTCACCATGCGGGCAAATCAAGCTCACCCATTACGAGTCGCAGCCAACGGCGAATAAAGGCATCCAAGCCGAGTTTGAAGTGAATTTATCCAAACTGGCTACTAATATAGACAGCTTGTTTTTTGTGTTATCAGCTGACACGCCGCTCAATCAAATGCAATCGTTAGAGATTGGCATTTGGCAACAGTCGCAAAAAGCACAGGCAGAATATCAAGCAGCAGACTTTGCCCAGCAGCAAGCCAGTATGTTGATGCAGCTTTATCGTAAGAATGGCGTTTGGCGAGTATCTAACGTCGCGCAAGGCTTTAATGGTGGACTTGCCGCTATCGTGCAGCACTTCGATGGCGATGTAGAAGAGAGTAGCCCGCAAGCAGCAAACGTAACCGCAACGCCAGTTCAAGCAAAACCATCGTTAGAAAAGGTCATGCTAGACAAAGCGCCAAAACTGGTCAATCTGGCCAAAAAAGCCACCATATCGCTTGAGAAACGCCAATTGCAGCAATTAACTGCAAAGGTAGCGTTGGTGCTCGATGCCTCAGGCTCAATGAACAGACAATATAAACAAGGTCGTGTACAAGAGGTGGTCAACCGCTTATTGCCATTGGCAGTGAGCTTCGATGACGACCAAGCGCTAGACTGCTGGGCGTTTGCTCGAGATCCGCAGTACTTGGGCGAGATTGGGCTGAGCAACTATGAGGGTTTTATTGATAACGCTCATGGTGGCTGGCGCAAATGGGCACTTGGCCCACGCGTTAATAACGAAGCAGAAGTCATGAAAGCCGTGACTGAGTTTTATCAAAAGGACGGCTTAGATGTGCCTATCTACGTGCTATTTATCAGTGATGGTGGAGTGAGTGACAATCGCGCTATCACTAGAGTCATGACTGAAGCCGCGAAATTACCGATATTTTGGCAGTTTGTGGGCTTGGGCGGTCGTGGTTATGGCATCCTAAAAAAACTAGATGACATGACAGGGCGCGTGATTGATAATTGCGACTTTTTTGAACTCGATGATTTGGATGATATTAGCGAAGAAGCCTTATATGAAAACATGCTAGAAAAGTTTCCGACATGGCTCAAAGAAGCTCGTAAGATTGGATTGATAACATCATAAATGGGGAGTAACCGCCATGTTCAGCATGAAAACAACATCAACTACAAAAGTCCTCACTTTAAGCGCCTTGTCTTTAATTCTAAGCGCTTGTGTCTCTTTACCTACCAATGAAAACACCTTAACAGATGCTGATCTTATTCGAGTTGCCCAGCAAAAAGAATCAGCGCCAACCGAAGGCGCGCAGCAGTGGATCATTGGCGTGCATAACGGTATCGAAGTGGTCAAATCCTTTCAGTGCTCAGACCTCTGTCCGCAGAATACGTTGCGCGTGATTTATTATGACGTACCTACCGATGCCACTTGTGACAGTATCGGCGGTGTGACCAAATCCATATTAGTACCCATCGCGATTACAGTGATGCCAAAAGAATACTGTTTTCCAAAGGCAATCGCAGACTACTGGGAAAGCTATCCTGCCAAACCATAGTGAATAGTGGCCGATATTTACCTAACTGCTAAACAAGCTACGTATCGGTAGCAAAACCGTGCAAAATCAGTCTTGAACCTAGGTTTCAATTTCTTTATCTTTGATAGCTTATATAGGTAGTCCATACCTGATGACCTAATGTCTCACACTGACTGATAAAACTATCATGACTCAATCAAAAAAATCTTTCTATTATCGACCCAAGACCAATCAACATAACAATCCAACGGTGCGTTGGATGTTTTTGATATTTGGTTGGTTGTTTTTTGCCTTGGGTATCATTGGCGTATTATTACCTGTCATGCCGACCGCACCTTTTATCTTACTAGCGGCAGGGTGTTGGGCGCGTAGCTCACGACGCTTTCATTTTTGGCTGATTAATCATAAATATTTTGGTAAATTCGTCCGAGATTGGGAAGACCGCCATGCTGTACCTTTATATGGCAAGTGGCTAGCGACGATAATGATGGCAATTTCAACAACAATGTTATTTTTTAACATTCCTGCTGATATGATGTGGGTAGCTTGGCTGGTAGCCACGGTCTGTACTGGGGTAGCGGTCTATTTGTTCCGTTTGCCAAATGCCTAAAATGCGTTGATTTTAGGGCGAAAAACAGTCAAAAAGTGGCTTTGGTTACATGAAACCTAAGATAATACTTGCGAAAATGGGATCTTGCCCTTATAATACTTCCAAGCTTAAGAGCAGTTCTGCACCAAATCATTACCTCGTAGTATTAGTTATAATCCTTCGTTTTAATATTTATCGTTCAGTAGCTATTTGCAAGCGTTACCGGTCACTAGACCATTAATAAATTTAAAAGTAGGATTATCAATATGTCAGATACTCAAAAAGGTACAGTTAAGTGGTTCAACGAAGCTAAAGGCTTTGGTTTTATCGCTCCAGAAACTGGCGCAGACGTTTTTGCTCATTACAGCGAAATCACTGGTTCAGGTTTCAAAACTTTGGCTGAAGGCCAAGAAGTTGAGTTCACTGTAACTCAAGGTCAAAAAGGCCCACAAGCCCATAACATCGTTGCTATCTAATCTGTCTTTATAGACGCTTAGAGCAAGATGAAAAAAAAGCGAACTTTCGGGTTCGTTTTTTTTCGTCTACGATTTAAGATAAGCTATTTGCAATTAATAGCTTAATATCTATAACGTGCGCTTTATGTTGAGTGGCTTTTAAATCAGACAATGAACCAAAAATGCCGATGACTATGCTGGTCGTCGGCATTTTTGATCTATATAACTCACAGCAAGGATGATAACGAACGGCTAGGATGTTTGGTAGTTTACTTTAGCCAATCAAGCTAATACCAATATTAATAAATCCACCGCCAACGATCAGCCAAGCAAACATAATCGCCCCTAAGATAAGAGGTTTAACGCCCGCTTGTTTAATAGCGCTCAGATGAGTCGTCAAACCCAGCGCAAACATTGCCATGGTGAGCAGCACATCGTCTAGCATGACCATACTACGCTCAAAGCTTGCGGTCATCGGCACCCAAGTGTGCAGTAAGACGATGGTAATAAATATAAAGGCAAACCAAGGGACTTTGACTTCTTTAATACGGCTCATAAATGAAGCATTTTCACCATTTTCGCTACAGCCTTTGGTCAGAGCAAAAGATAATACCAGTAAGAAAGGGGCGAGCATCATGACCCGTATCATCTTGGTGACAACAGCTGTATCACCCACTTCGGGACTGACTGCGTTACCAGCGACGACGACTTGCGCCACTTCATGGATGGTTGAACCCGTATAAACTCCGTACTGCTGAGCACTTAACCAAGGTTGCAACCAACCAAGATGATAAAGAAAAGGGTAGAGCAGCATCGCAATGGTGCCAAATACTACGACCGTAGCGACTGCGATAGTGACTTTATGCGCTTCTGCTTTGACGATTGGGTCGGCGGCGATGACGGCGGCAGCACCACAGATACTGGCACCTGAGCCTATCAATAGCACGGTTTGTTTATCGACTTTTAATAATTTGCTACCTATCCAATAGGTCAATAAAAAAGTCGATGTTAGTACCAGTGCATCCGTCATAACTGCTGGCATACCTACGCTAGCAACTTGGGTCACTGTTAGTTTAAAACCATAAAACATAATGGCAAGTCGCAAAATCTGCCCTTTAGCAAAACAAACCCCTTCATTTAAACGCTCAGCAAAATTGGTATAGACCGTATTGCCAAGTATCATCCCGATTAAAATCGCCAGCGTCAGTGATGACAGTCCTACGATGCGCCCATTTGTCCATGTGTTTACATTAGTATTGAGCCATAAACAAAATAAACTGCCAATCAGCACGACGATGAGCCCTGCTAGATGGCGGCTGCGTGGAAAATAGTTGTTCACTGATTGGGTCAAGGCGTACATGACTGACTATCCTATTATCTATAATCGAAATAAGCATAAGCTTATGAATAGACATTATAAGATAGACCAATCTATAATAAAAACAGATTAATTAGATAAAAATTATCGATTTTATAGGTCAATAAAAAGTCTTAGGTTTAAAAAGATAGTTTTTTAGATAATAGAGGGTTTTCAAAATAATAGATGGTTTTTAGGTTATATCAATAAGATAGGATGTCAGAGAAATTATGAAAAAAGCCATGCAGGGATTACCAAAGATTACCCTCAAACAATTATCAGTGTTTGTCAGTATTTATCAAACAGGTAGTACCAGCCGTGCCAGTGAAGCGCTGCATTTATCGCAGTCGGCGGTCAGTAGTGCGTTGACAGAATTAGAAGCAAGGCTGCAAATGCCATTGTTTGAGCGCGTTGGGCGTAGGCTCAATCAGCACCCCAATGCCCATCCTATTTATATACAAGCTCAAGCTATCCTAGGGCAGTCGTTGACACTAGAGCATTATCATAAGCACCAAGCAGGGCAGATCCACATTGGTGCTAGTACGACTATTGGCAATTACGTACTGCCGCCGCTGCTTGCCAAGCTCTATGAGGCGCTGCCAGATGCAGATGTTGATATGTATATTGCCAATACTCAAGAGGTAGTAGCAGAAGTTGAGCAACTAAATATTGATATTGCTTTAGTCGAAGGTATGCCGCGCCCAGTAGATATGAAGGTGATTGAGCAGCGCGTGTGGCGCACTGATACTTTGATGATTTTTGCTAAGCACGACAGCAAATGGTTGACCGATGTGGGTTATTACAACGATGCAAATAATTGCTATGAGCTGAGTATTGAGCAACTATCAACGCTACCACTATTGGTACGAGAAGCGGGGTCTGGTACGCGGCAGATCATTGATGAGCAATTATTGCAGCATTTGCCCAATGCTGAGGTGATTATGGCAATACAGCAGTCGGAGGCGATTAAGCATATGGTCAGTGCTGATATTGGACTTGGGTGCCTGTCACAGCACGTCATTGAAGCAGAGCTTGCAACAGGGAAGCTGGTACAAGTGCAGGTTGCAGGAATTGATTTGTCACGTACATGGTGGCTGGTATGGCATAAAGCGCGCCATCAAAGCCCGATTTGGCAAAGCTTTATTGATATTATTCAAGAGGATCGTGTTTAAAGGTAGCTATAGTCAATTCCGTATTAAAAAATAGGGCGAAACTGGGATAAAATTTTTGTAGCCTCTGTCGGCGCAGCCACAGCAAGCAAGAAAAGTTTGTACCAGTTTCGCCCTATAATAAAGTGCATTCACCTTATTTAGTATCGACTGTATTAATTCTATGCTTATACTTATTTGTTGACCGGCTTATCAAGTCTCACAACTAAGCTGTCACAAGGTACATTTGGCAAGATATTATCTGCCGTTGCGCCGCTAAGCCAAGCTGCGATGCCATGACGTTCATGACGACCAATAACCAATAAATCAACGTCATTCTTGTGGCAATAGTTGACAATACCTTCACTATTTGAGATGGCAGTCGTCACTTCAGAGTTGACCACATGTAAGTCGTTACGATCCAAAAACTGCGCCAGTTTTGCACGCGCTTCTTGGCAACGCTCATCATCAATCTCATCATATAAGCTTGAGGCAGGCACCAGCTCGTAGCCAAAGCCAACCATGGTATCTTTTACGATATGTAATACCGATAATTTGGAGTCAGGACGATTATCAACGATACGCTTGGCTTTTTGAGCAACCAAGTCAGCGTCGGATAGTAAGTCGGTGACCAATAAAATATGTTGGTAACTCATGAGCGGCTCCTTCCTTGTGGCAGATGATTTTAACTATAGCACTACTAATGACTGCTGTTAAGTAGGCTTTGTTAAATCGGGCGCTATCTCTATCCATTATTCTTGATAACTTAGTGTTTTTCTCCACCCACTGTCTTGACTTACTAGCGTATTAGCCCCATCTACTGTCGTTAGGCAAATTCTTTTTAGCTGATAAATGCCATTCAATTCGAAGATGACCTATGAGGCTTTGATAACTTTAATTGTTTATTCAAAGCGATCTTTTTATAAATATAAATTTTACTATTTTAATTGCTGATATCGATTTCATACCTTGGTTATTGGCTAAGATGATACTGAAGTAATTAATGCATAAGGATAACCATGACTGACACGCTATTTACTGCTGATTTAACCCTGCATCCTGCCTTTGAGCTGATTGAGCACCGCCATATCGATGCATTATCGATGGATGTGCTGATCAGTCAGCATATCAAAACCGGAGCGATGCATTATCACTTGGCGCATCCGAGTGATGAAAATGCCTTTTTGGTTGGCTTTCGTACCCAGCCGATGGATTCAAAAGGTGAGGCGCATATTCTAGAGCACGTGGCTTTATGTGGTTCTGAAAAGTTCCCCGTACGCGACCCGTTCTTTTCGATGATTAAGCGTTCGCTCAATACCTTTATGAATGCGATGACCGCTGCCGATTGGACAGCGTATCCGTATGCCACGCAAAATAAAAATGATTATTTTAACTTGCTTGCCGTTTATCTTGATGCGTCATTTTTCCCCAATATTCATCCGCTTGATTTTGCCCAAGAAGGTATCCGTGTTGAGTTAGACGAAAATGACAAGCCACAGTTTAAAGGTATCGTCTTTAATGAGATGAAAGGCGCAATGAGTGGCGAGAT
>Ga0136557_1000730_pt1 | contig 24007 bp, 20 predicted proteins | sample AntRauTorckE6832_FD_104796 | JGI IMG/M metagenome (GOLD analysis project Ga0136557, IMG submission 104796) | Saline lake microbial communities from Rauer Islands, Antarctica - Metagenome Torckler E6 #832 | ecosystem: Environmental > Aquatic > Non-marine Saline and Alkaline > Saline | place...
AATCAGAGCAAATTTAATTCTGCTGTTCATATAAATTCCTGCAAAACAGGCCGAAAATATAAATTCCCGGCCATATCAGTTTATAAAGTTTTTAAAACATTGACACATCTTTCACATGCATCTTCATACTCAGAATCAGCACCCGTTGTTTCACTGTAGTGCCAGCATCTTGCACATTTTGTTCCTTTGGCCTTTTCAACCTTTACATACAAATCATCAACATCTTCATATGAAGCAGCATCATCCGGCTTTTGGGATAAATCAGCAACTATACATTGCGAAACAATAAAAAACTCACCAAGATCTCCGCTGTAATTTTTTATAGTTTCAAGCACATCTTTGCCTGCATAAAGAGTCAGCCTTGCATCAAGGGGATGGCCCACAATCTTTTTAATTCTGGCATCCTCAAGAGCTCTTAAAGCCGCATCTCTAACTCTTATAAGAATTTTAAACTCTGATGCAAGTTCTTCATCTTCAAAACTTTTATCTGCCTTTGGAATAGTGCTTAAATGAACGCTTTCTTCTTTGTATTCACCACCAGGCATATGTGAGTAAATTTCTTCTGAGGTAAAAGGAAGAATCGGAGCCATCATTGTAACAAGAGCATTAAGAACTTCAAACATTACAGTCTGAACAGCCTTTCTTTTTGTAAAATCTTTTCCAAGAACATAAAGAGAATCTTTTTCAATATCAAGATAAAGAGAGGATAGCTCTACTGTACAAAAATTATACACGGAATGATAAATTACATGGAATTCATACTCGTCATAAGCCCTTGAAACTCTGTCAGTAAGCTGATTCAGCCTGTGAAGTATATACCTGTCAAGCTGTGAGAGGTTTTCTTTTTCAACCTTTTCTGTATCAGGATTAAAATCTGAAAGATTTCCTATAAGAAATCTGCATGTATTCCTGATTCTTCTGTATGCATCAGAAAGCTGATTTAAAATATTATCAGAGATCCTCACATCTTCCCGATAATCTGAAGCAGCAACCCAGAGTCTTAGAATTTCTGCTCCGAACTTATTTACAACTTCCTTTGGAGCAATAACATTTCCTACAGATTTGGACATTTTCCTGCCTTTGCCGTCTACTACAAATCCGTGTGTCAGTACAGCTTTGTAAGGAGCGCTTCCCCGATTTGCAACGGAAGTAAGAAGCGAACTGTGAAACCAGCCTCTGTGCTGATCACTTCCTTCAAGATAAAGATCTGCAGGCCATGCAAGTTCATCGGATCTTTCATCAAGAACTGCAGCATGACTTACACCTGAATCAAACCACACATCTAAAATATTCGATTCTTTTTTAAATTTTGTGCCCTCACATTTTAAACATTTGGCATTGGGCGGAAGAAAAAATTCAGCGTCCTTGTCAAACCATATACCTGCACCGTTTTCTTTAAAAAGAGAATATACCCTGTTGAGTGTATCCTGGTCCATATATGTTTCTTCACATTCTTCACAATAAAAAACAGGTATGGGAACTCCCCATGTTCTCTGCCTTGATATACACCAGTCAGGCCTGTTTTCAATCATTCCGTAAATTCTTTCACGCCCCCATTTGGGAATCCACTCAACCCTGTCGATTTCCTCAAGTGCTCTTTTTCTTAAATCATTTTCTTCCATTGAAATAAACCACTGCGGTGTTGCTCTGAAAATAACAGGTTTTTTGCATCTCCAGCAATGGGGATAAGAATGGGACATTTCTTCTTCAAGTACAAGGGCTCCGACTTTTTCCAGTTTTTCAACAATTATCGGGTTAGCTTTGAATACAAATTCTCCTTCAAGATCTTCACCTGCTTCTTTTGTGAAAGTTCCGTTGTCTTTAACAGGAGCATAAGCTTCAAGACCGTATCTGCCTCCGACAATAAAGTCGTCTGCTCCGTGTCCCGGGGCAGTATGAACACAACCTGTACCTGCTTCAAGGGTTACATGCTCACCTGGCATTACAAGGGATTTCCTGTCATAAAAAGGATGAATACACTCTTTGTTTTCAAGAGCACTTCCTTCAAACTCTGCAACAGGCTCGTAAGAATTAAGGCCGAATTTTTCAACAAGATTTTTTGCAAGCTCTTTTGCAACAATATAAACCTCGTTTTCCTCTTTACCTTTTACTGCCTGATAAACAAATTCAGGATGAAGACAAATTCCAAGGTTTGCAGGTATAGTCCACGGAGTTGTTGTCCATATGACAATATAGGCATCTTTCCCCTCAAGCTCTTTTATCCCTGAATTTTCAAGCTTAAACTTTACGTATATGGAAGGAGATTTATTATCCTTATGCTCAATTTCTGCTTCAGCCAAAGCTGTCTGGCAGCTGCAACACCAGTGAATAGGTTTTTTACCTTTATAAAGGCCACCGTTTATTCCAAATTCCAGGCATTCTTTGGCAATTCTTGCTTCATACTCATAATTCATAGTAAGATAAGGATTTTCCCATTCTCCCATTATTCCGAGCCTTTTAAATTCATCTTTTTGTATCTCAATAAATCTGTGGGCATATTTACGGCATTCTTCCCTTACCTGAGAAGGCGTCATATCCTTTTTCTTTGAACCGAGTTTTTTGTCGACATTGTGCTCAATGGGAAGACCGTGACAATCCCAGCCGGGAACATACGGAGCATCATATCCTGTCATCTGTCTGGATCTTATAATTATATCCTTTAATACTTTATTAAGAGCTGTGCCCAAATGAATATTACCGTTGGCATAAGGAGGGCCGTCATGAAGAATGAATTTTTCTCTTCCGTATGACTTTTCTCTTATTTTTTTATACAGCCCTTCTTTTTCCCATAGTTCAAGCTGTTTTGGCTCCTTGTTGTTCAAATTGGCTTTCATGGGAAAACCTGTTTTGGGCAGATTCAGCGTATCTTTATAGTCCATATATTTCCTCCGGATAAAATAGGATCGTTTTTTATAAAATCTTTGGAGTTTATTTCACATTTAATCAATGTGTCAAGGATATGATTGTCCTTTCATGATTAACAACTGGCAGAATATACTCGCTTACTTCTATTTTTACTTCTTTTTTTTCTTTTCCACCGGCAAAACAGTCCTTTAATTTAGAAAGCTCATCTGTTGTCCCGGGTCCTTTCATTGCAAAGATAAACCCATTTGGGTTTATACAAGGCCTGATCATCTCATAGAACTTATCGGCCGAGGTAAAAGCCCTTGAAACACCGTAATCGAATTTTCCAGGATTCAATTTTGCAAATTCCTCAATTCTTTGATTAACAAAACCGACTCCGGTAAGTTTTAGTTCCCTGGATATATACTTTAAAAAATTAATTTTTTTACTTGATGAATCCAGCAAAGTTACATGAAGGTCCGGCATAAGCATTTTGATAACAATCCCCGGAAATCCGCCTCCAGATCCTGCATCAATAAGATTCATGTTTTCAGTCTCTTTTATAAAAAGGGATAAATAAGCAGAATCTGCAAAATGAAGAATACCAATTTCACGGGGATCAGTAATAGAGGTTAAATTCTTTTTTTTATTCCATTGAAGAAGCTCCTCTGCATAGAGAGCAAAACTGTCAGCCTGAATATATGAAATATTAATACCAAGAGCTTTAAAATCTTTTATTAAATTGTCTTTCCATTGTGTTCCAAAATCATTCATTTTTTATTCCAAGGTAGTCGTAAATAATTTTTCTGTGATCAAAAGCTATATTTTCAGGCAAGTGATCAAAATCAAACAATTCTGCCTCCAAAGCATCGTCAGCACCCTGTGGCATAATTTGACAATCTTCAGGTTCGCAGTAAAAAGCTATGCTTACACTATGACCTCTTTTGTCTCTTTCAGGGTCAGAATAAACTCCAAGAAGCCTGAGATTTTTTACATTTAACCCGGTCTCCTCTTTTGCTTCTCTTGCGGCTGCTTTTTCAACAGTTTCACCAATATCAACAAAGCCTCCGGGTAAAGCCCAGCCGTATGGTGGATTCTTTCTTTTTATTAATACAATCTTACTATTGTATACTATCAGTGAATCTACTGTTAGAAGCGGAGTTTCAGGTCTCATAATTTGCCTTTCTGAAAATTGTCTATATTAAATTCAATCAGAATCAAAGCTTTATACATCAAAATTATATTATTTTTCAATCCGATCATAAAAATAATTTAAAAACAAAGAAGTGTGTAGTATAATAAACAGTGTATTTTACGCACAACACGCCTCAGGTTTTAAACTTAAATTTCTGGACCCACTTTTTAAACCAAAAAAGCTGCTTAAACAAAAAGCACAGGAGAAAAATTATGAAACCCGGAAGCAAAGAAGAATTTTTAACCCAGAAAAAAGATATAAAAACAAGATCAATAAATGACAGAAGAAAAAAATCTGTACCGGTCAAAAAAGAAAGAAGAAATTTTAAAGACAGAAGAAATGACTGGACTATTGAACCTGAAACAGGTATAAGCACCTTTTTAGGATAAACCTTTAAAATTTGTAGTTTTTTTATTGACAAAACAAATATTAAAGTATAAATTTCGCTACTTTATTCTGGTCTGAAAAATCGGCTTTTTTATAAATGCCGATTTTTTTAATTGATGCCAAAAGTGATCGATTTTTAAGCTTAGTGCACATTTATAATAAATCATCCCAGACTGTGCCTGAAGTTATTTAACTCAACAGTCGCACTAAATTCTGAAATCACTAAGGTTTTTATATTTTTAAGTATTAAAAATTTAATTGCTGACAAAGAATTAATCTTAAAATATAAAACCCTGATACAGGCAATCTAAATAGATTCAATAATTAATTGGCTAAAAACTACTTTTATTGTTAAGCAGCTAATTAACATATCCTGATAACCGGACAGCAAGGTTACAGGAACGCCCGGGTACACTATTTTAGTTTAATAATTTTTTTATATTTTTAAGGAACAGGAAATGAAATACGACATCAACAAAGTCAGAAATATCGGTATAAGTGCTCATATCGATTCCGGCAAAACTACTCTCACAGAAAGAATTCTTTACTTTACAAAGAGAATCCACTCAATCCATGAAGTAAGAGGTAAAGACGGGGTAGGCGCTACTATGGACTCCATGGAACTTGAAAAAGAACGTGGAATTACAATTGCATCAGCTGCAACATTTTGTGAATGGAAAGACTGCCAGATCAATATTATTGACACTCCGGGCCATGTCGATTTTACAATAGAAGTTGAAAGATCTCTGCGTGTTCTTGACGGCGGTATTCTTGTTCTCTGCTCAGTAGGCGGAGTCCAGTCACAATCTATTACTGTTGACCAGCAGATGAAAAGATATCAGGTTCCGTGTATTGCTTTTGTAAACAAATGTGACAGAACAGGCGCAGATCCATTCAGAGTTATCTCACAGTTAAGAGAAAAACTGGGTCATAACGCAATCGCAATTCAGATTCCAATCGGACTTGAAGATTCTCTTGAAGGTGTTATAGATCTTGTTGCAATGAAAGCATATTATTTTGAAGGTCCACATGGTGATGAACTTCGTGAGGCAGAAATCCCTTCCCACCTGATTGACCAGGCTCAGGAAAAACGTGAAGAGCTTATTGACGAAGCTTCAATGTTTTCAGACGAACTTACAGAAGCCATTCTTGAAGAAACAGAAGTTACTGAAGAAATGCTTATTAATGCAATCAAGGCAGGTACCCTTACAAGAGAGATGACTCCTGTAATGATGGGTTCTGCATTCAAGAATAAAGGTATCCAGAAACTTCTTGATGCTGTGAATATTTACCTACCCAATCCTACAGAAGTTGTTAACGAAGGCCTTGACCTTGATAACAATGAAGAGATCTTAACTCTTCCAAGTGACACAGAAAAAGAACCTGTAGCTCTTGCTTTCAAACTTGAAGACGGGGTATACGGTCAGCTCACTTACTTAAGAGTTTATCAGGGAAGAGTCAAAAAAGGCGACACTCTTTTTAATACAAGAACAAAGAAAAAACTTAAAATCGGCCGCCTTGTAAGAATGCATGCAGATCAGATGGAAGATATAAGTGAAATCCCTGCAGGTATGATAGGCGCTATTTTCGGAGTTGAGTGTGCATCAGGTGATACATTCTGTTCATCAAACATCAATGTATCCATGACATCAATGTATATACCAAAACCTGTTATTTCGCTGTCTGTTACTCCAAAAGACAACAAAGCCCAGGTTAACATGTCCAAGGCTCTCCAGAGATTCACAAGAGAAGACCCTACTTTTAAAACCTATGTTGATGATGAATCAGGCGAGACAATTGTTCAGGGAATGGGCGAACTTCATCTTGAAGTATATATTGAAAGAATGAAAAGAGAATACAAGGCAGAAATTGAAACAGGCAAGCCAAGAGTTGCATACAGAGAAGCAATTACAAAAATGGCTGAGTTCAATTATACCCATAAAAAACAGACAGGTGGTGCGGGTCAGTTCGGACGTGTTGCCGGATATATTGAGCCGATAGAAGAAGATTTTGAATTTATTGATCATATAAAAGGCGGTGTTATCCCTACCCAGTACATCCCTTCATGTGAAGCAGGGTTCAAGGAATGCCTTGCAAAAGGTCCAAGACTTGAATTCCCTGTAACAGGTGTAAGAGTTGTACTTAACGACGGTGCTTACCACAGTGTCGACTCTTCAGAAATGGCTTTTAAAACAGCTGCAAGAGATGCTTTCCTTGATGTTTACTTCAAAGCAAAGCCGACTCTTCTTGAGCCGATAATGAAAGTTGTTGTTGAAAGTCCGGGTGAATTCCAGGGTAATGTAATCGGTATCTTAAATCAGAGAAGAGGCATCATTAAAGGTGTACACGAAGAAGGTCCAATGTGTACAATCGAAGCTGAAACTCCTCTTTCAGAAATGTTTGGATACTCTACAGAGCTTAGATCTTCAACTCAGGGGAAAGCTCAGTTTACAATGGAATTCGGTTTTTATAAAAAAGCCCCCCAGGAAGTAATTGAGCAGGTAGAAGAAGAGATTAAGAAAAGACAGGAAAAAAAGAAATAAGTAAGCTCTTCAAGCTCACCAGTTTTGATAAACTGGTGAGCTTTTTTTACACTCCTAAACACTAATCCCCATTTTCAAAAAACATCTTTATATTTTCCATTACAGTATATTTTTTATCTGAATTTGTTAAGCTGTGCTGATCTGAATTTATATAAAACAGAATTTTATTGTCAGAACCTATCTTTTCAAAAAGCCTGGATGCACTTTTAGGATCTACAATTTTATCTCCGGATGACTGAATTAATATACACGGTTTTTCAAAAACTGCTGCTGAGCTTAACATAATCTCAGAGAGTTTTTCTGCCTGTTTATCTGAATTTTCATTCGTATTCATATATTTTATTTTAGGGTATTGGCAGAACAAAGCATAAGTATTGTTCTTTTTAAAGCTCAGTTTTCCTATTAAAGCCTTAATTCCCTGTTTACCATTAGAATAAGGCTCGATATAATTAAGAAACTTTACAGGCGGGGCAATAAGAGCAACTTTTTTCACAGAATCAAGTTTTGAACCAGCTATAAGAGATGCTGCAGCACCAATAGAAATTCCGCATAAAAAAACATCGTCGCATAAAAGGCTTAACAGCTTTGCTCCTTCTTCAGCAGCATTAATAAAATCTTTATATGATACTTCATCAAGATTATTAATTCCGGTTCCGTGTCCGGGAAATCTTGGTAGATATACAGTATAGCCTTTTTCATGGAAAAACTTTTCACATTCAACCATTTCCTGTGGTGAGGAAAGGTATCCGTGCATAAGAACAATACCTTTTTTTCTGTTATCTGCAATACTCAGCCTGGGCATCCCGTATTTCTTATCAGGTATATAATCAAAATCTTTATCTGCAAAATCCAAATAATCTTTATGAAATTTTAAAACAGGTTTAATCGAAAGATTTGAAATCACCCTTCTTTTAATATTTACAGCAGATTCCTTTGCAAGCCTGTCAAGGTGGGGAGCTAAAACTATTAGAGGCTCTATTTCATTTGCAAACACAGCAACAGGGTTAACCTTAAATGTATCATTAGCATAATCGGGGAGCTCAAACATTTTAATATTTTTTTTAAGCTTATTATTTTCAAAATATAAAATATTTCTTTCTCTGCAGAACTGATAAAATTCAAAAAACTTTCTGTACCTGTCATCTGTAAGAAGACTTATCTGACTCGATCTCAGGGATTTATGAAACACTACTCTTTCAGGATCAATATCGAGTTCAGATACAAGATATACCCTTCTTTTAAGATCTTCAGGATCAATTTCACTGCCTGGAAAATATTTGAGAATATAAGAAAAAAGATGATCATGATTAACAGTGGTCATTGAATATATCGAATTCATGTATCGATACATAAGCTCCCTGGCTTTTTTCCTTAAAACCTGTATACTTTTTATCTGATCATCAAAGTCATAATGGTCGCTGCTTTCAATATCAGACTTTACAAGCGGATCTTCAAGATAACCCGACACATTTATAGCCCTGCCGAAACTTATATCAATATCTACCCCGTTTAAAAGCATAGATCCTTCTGTCATAATCTCTTCATTAATTTTTTCAGGAACTTTATCAAGAAGATATGAGGCAAGAAGATTAACAGCATTTTCCCTTGCCCTTATAGGATAATAAGTTAAATTTACAGGAACTATATATGTTCCATTATCAAGAAAATCTTTTATATCGCCTGAAAGTTCAAAATGATCACAAAGTCTTTCCATTTCGTCGGGATCATTTTCACTGAGCCATTTCAGCCTCTGCCTGTAAAACTGGCATCTGATAGCAAGGTTTGCCGCACCTGTATGAGGACGCTTCCAGCCGTTTTCTGTGTTTACTCCGTAATCTCCGTCTATAAGAACATTCTTGTTTTTGTTCATCAGGCCTTCGGGGAAAATTATCCAGTCAGCACTTCCTTTAAGAAGCTTATTAATTATAAGCCTGTCTCTGTTGGGGTCTTTTGTGGAAACAGCACCTGCCCGTTTAAGAAAATTTGCAAGTTTACCCTTGAAAAGACCATGCCAGGCAAGGGACCATACCGGTTTTTTTGTTATTTTTTCAATATGATAGGGTAGAATAAGTGTCTCTACCCTGGTAAAATGATTAATTGTAAAAATAACAGAGCCGTTTGGTATGTTTTCTTCACCTCTGACTTTTACATTAGCTTTGGAAAGGTGATAAAGCTGTTTTATAACAAACGAAGTAGCATTGAATGCAAATCTGTTCATCTTAATCAGCCTGTTTCTTTGATAAAATCGAGAATAAAATTACCAATATCTGAATATGAATTGCTTTTTTCCATATTATGAATCTCTTCAAATCTTTTTTCAATATCTTCGGGTAAAAACTCTTCATTTTCTTCTAAAAAATTAACTGGTTCAAATGTTTGCACTTCAGCCCTGTTTACAAGCCCCATTCCAACATTGTAAATGCCTGATGAACTTTTACAGTTCTGTGAGGCGAGATAGAGCACAAGCGGAAATACATATTCAGGTTTCATTTTTTCAAGAAGCTCTGCAGGAAGAAGCTCTTTTGTCATTCTTGATTCAGCAAGTGGTGCAACTGTATTTACGCAAATATTATACTTTTCAGCTTCAGGTCTCAATGAATTCATAAAACCTATTAAACCCATTTTTGCAGCGGAATAATTAGCCTGACCAAAATTCCCGTAAAGCCCAGCTGCTGAAGAAGTAAAAATAACTCTGCCGTATTTGTTTTCTTTCATATTTAAAAAAGCAGGCTTTGTTACATTGAAAGCTCCGTTTAAGTGCACATCTATTACACTTTCCCATGAAGATGCAGGCATTCTTGATATACTGGAATCCCGGAGTATTCCCGCATTATTTATCACAATATCTATCTGGCCGAATTTTTCCAGAGCAAGTTCACAAATATTTTTACCGCCCTTTTCATCAGCAACATTGTCTCCGGAAAGGGCTACACCGGCATCAAGCTTTTTTATTTGATCTGCAAGTTCTTCAGCTGCAGAAGTCTCTCCTGTCTGGGTTCCGTCAAGACTTACTCCGTAATCATTTACAACAATATTTGCTCCTCTTCTGGCAAGCTCAAGACAATAAACTCTTCCGAGCCCCCCGCCGGCTCCTGTAACAATAGCTGTTTGGCCTTTAAAATCTATAGCCATAAATAAAGCTCCTTTTAAATGCTGATGTTTAAAGATTTTCTTAACACAAAATTTAATGTATTATATATCGAAACTGAAATTTAAAAACCTGAGTTTAACTTAAATTAAGGTTTAAATACTATAAATAATTATGCGGATATAATAAATGATAAAAAAAACAATGTCATCATACAAAAACCGGTTTCAGGAAGAAATCCTTGATCTTTTTTTGAATCTTCCTTTTTCCAAAGACCTTACAACAAGCGAATTGTGGACAATTACCAAATACATGAATGTATTCAAAGTTAAAAAAAAAGAGATAATATTCAAAGAAGGTGATCCAGGAAATTTTCTCTGTTTTATAATTGAAGGGAAAATACTTGTGTTAAAAAGGTCTGACAAAGGAAGAGGCGTACCGATTGCAGAACTGGGGCCTAAAAGAAGTCTTGGAGAAATGGCAATGATTGACCAGTCTCCCAGATCAGCTTCTGCCATAGCTGCAAAGGATTCCATACTCCTTACACTTTCCAAAAAAGGGTTTGACAAACTTATTGAGGACCATCCAAGAATAGGTGTTGTTCTTCTTAAAAGAATATCTGTTATTTTATGCGCATATATAAGAAAAACATCAAGCGACCTGGCTGATAATATGCCGTCTCCGGAACCGGTAAACAAATATATGAAAAACAATGAAAACACCTGATATTGAAGAAAAAAAACTTATACAGAGAAATATAATTAAAAGCCTGGCTGATCTTCCGGCTTATCCTGGTATTATTTTAAAAGCAAAGAGAATAATAAACAGCAAAAAATCGGGGATAGGAGATATTTCTGATATAATTGTAAAAGATCCGGCTCTTGCTGCAAGAGTTTTAAAGCTTGCAAATTCTGCATATTACAGTATTTCAAAAACAACAGGTTCAATAAAATATGCAGCACAGATTCTGGGAGTTCAGGTTTTATGCGAAATTATAGAAACCGCAGCTGCAGCACCTTTGCTTAAAACACAGCTCAAGGGATATGAAATTTCCCCTGAACATTTTTTCAAGCACAGCCTTTTTACTGCATATACAGCCAAAACAATGTGCGGATACTTTTGCCACGGTTATGAATCTGATGCATTTACAGCCGGACTTTTGCACGATTGCGGCAAACTTGCTCTCTCCCCCTGGATTGACAAATATTCAAATATTTATAATAGCCTGATTGAAGATACAAAGGAAAATATTGATGCTGAATTGAAAATTACTGGAATTCACCATGGCCATGCAGGTTATGCTATGGTTAAACTCTGGAATTTACCTGTTCATATTCAAAAAGCTATAAAAGACCATCACAAAAATAAATTTAATAAAGATGAAAAATTAACTCTGATAATTTCTATGGCTGACCATCTTGCAAAAGATTATATTGAAAAAGGATTTATTGACCATGAAATTTTTAATAAACTGACTCAAGGATTTGACGACATTGTAATTGACATAGATAAATTTATAGAGATTTCTTCCCAGGCATCAGATTTTACAGAAGAAATTATCAGCCAACTAAACTAAGAATGAAAATGAAAACTAATAGTATAAAAATTCCAAAATATTACGAAGGAAGACTCCTGAATCAGGAAAAATCTTATTTTTTAAAAAAAAGCCTCCTTTCTTATATAAAAAAACTGAAATCTATAAATGAATTTCTTATCCCCTCGATTTTATATATTTCTGCCTGGGAAAAAGATAAAAATGAAATCTGGTATGAATATGCAGGTGAAAACTTCAAAGGACTTTTTTCTGCTGAAATTGAAGAACTTCCTGAAGTTTTCAAAAAAGCCGTTATAGACAGAAAAGTATATATAAAAAATGAAAACCGGGTAAAAATTCACACACAGAATAAAGATCTTTTTTTAAGCAAAAAATTTAAAATAAGATCAGAGATTCAGGATTCGGGATTCAACGAAGCTGTTTATAAAATCAGATCCGAAAACAGAACTTTCTGGCTAAAAGATCAGGCTTTTGTAATATATTTTAAAGATGACAATGTAACAGTTTCTATAGGAAATCTTACAAATGTTACAAAAGAAATGGAAGCTGAAGAGGCAAGAATTGAAGCTGAAGACAGACTGATAAAAAGCCAGAAACTTCTTCAGTCTCTTTTCAACCACTCATATGATCCTGTATTTGTAATAGCTTTAAACGGTAAAATAATCGACTGCAATGAAATATCTGAAAAGACTTTCGGATATTTTAAAAAAGACATTGTTTCAAAATATTATACTAAATTCATAGCACCTGAAGAAAGAAAACGTTTTGAAAAAAAAGTTGAAGGATTGTTCAAAGAACAAACTATAAGAACAGATACCGTTGTTGAAAATAAAAACGGGGAAAAAATACCTGTTGAAGTAAGTGCAGTAAGAATAAACAACAACCCTCCGGTTATTCAGGCCTTTATAAGAGATATTTCAGACAAAGTTCTTCTTGAAAATGAAAAAATAAAATCTAGCAAATTCGAGCTTGTAAGCACAATGGCAACAGGAATTGCGCACGATATAAGCAATATTTTGTCAACAATACTCGGGAATGTATCCCTTGCCCTGATTGAAGCTGAAAAATCAGGGAGTAAAAAAACAGGTGAAATTTTACAAAGAATTGAAAAAGCAGGAAAGCATCTTGATTCCCTTACTAAAAACTTTTTCAGAATTTCAGATTTATCATCAATAATTAAACAGCCGGTAGATCCTGAAAGTTTTTTCAGTCCTTTAATAGAAAAATACAAAGATTTAATGGCAATAAAACTTTTTAAAAACAATGAAGTTGATACTTTAAATATTAATTCTCAGATGATGGGATCTGCATTAGATGCTGTTTTAGAAAACTCTTTTGAAGCTATGGAAAATTCAGATAAAAAATTAACTGAAATTCATATAACAAAAATTGATTTAACCAAATCAAACTCTGAGGTTCACGAAATAATCGAAAAAGGAAGATACACCTTAATCAGCATAAAAGATTACGGCAAAGGAATATCAGAAAAAAATATTAACAGGGTTTTTGACCCTTATTTTTCGACAAAATCGCTTTCTTCGGCCAAAGGAACTGGTCTTGGGCTTACAAAAGCATTTTCAGCTGTTAAACAGCACAACGGTTATATAACAATATCATCTAAAGAAAATTTTGGAACAAACCTGTCAATTTATTTGCCGGAGTAAGCCATGGAAAATAAAAATCTCAAAAAAATGACACTTCTTGATATAATGGCAGAATATGAAAATTCTGAAGAAATAATAAAATCTTATTATGAAAAAGCAGGCACCTGTCTTTGCTGCAACGATCTTTTTGAGATACTTGAAGATGTCTGTAAAAAATTCTGTCTTTCAGAAGAAGATATTCTAAACCGTATTACTACCTGACAATATCAGACCTGGAAAACAGATTATTTTAATTGCATTGACAGAAACTTTAAGATGAATACTGTTGAAATTGTAGTGATTTATAAAATCTTTTTTACCAAGTTTGCAATAACCTAAAAAACAATCAAAATTCAAATTTTATCAAATCAAACATTTTCTTAATTACCTAAAGGAGACTTAAAATGGAATACTATAAAATTCCAAAAACAGACCTTGAAGTTTCACGTGTAGCCCTTGGAACATGGGCAATCGGAGGATGGATGTGGGGCGGAACAGATGAAAACGATTCCATTGAAACCATACATGCCGCTTTTAAAAAAGGTGTTAACCTTATTGATACTGCTCCTGTATACGGATTTGGCAAATCTGAAGAAATTGTGGGCAAAGCTGTTGAAGAGTATGGAAACCGTGACAGTATTTACCTTTCTACAAAAGTTACACTAGACTGGACCCAGAACGACGGTATAAAGCGAAACGGTTCAAGAGATCGTATAATGAGAGAAGTTGAAGACTCTCTTAAAAGACTTAAAACAGATACAATTGATATTTATTATCTGCACTGGCCTGATTGCTCACGTCCAATAGAAGAAACAGCAGCGGTAATGCGTGAACTCTACGACCAGTCAGTTATAAAAGCGGTCGGTGTAAGTAATTTTACCCAGGATCAGATGGAAACTTTCCAAAAAGAATGCCCGCTTCATTTATGTCAGCCGCCGTTTAATATTTTTGAGCGTGACATAGAAAAAGATATAAAGCCTTATTGTCAGCAAAATGATATTACTCTTATGACCTACGGCGCAATATGCAGAGGGCTTTTATCAGGCAAAATATCAAAAGATACCAAATTTGAAGGCGACGATCTTCGTAATAATGATCCAAAATATAAGGAACCACGTTTCAGCCAGTATCTTGAAGCTGTTGAAAAACTTGAAGAGCTTGCAGGTAAAAGATTTAACAAATCGCTTCTTGCATTCAGTTTAAGATGGATTTTTGAAAAAGGAATTCCTGTGGCAATATGGGGAGGAAGGGTACCTTCTCACCTTGAACCACTAGATGATATTTTCGGATGGTCTATGGATTTTGCAACACTTTCAGCTGTTGAAACTATTCTTTCAGAAACTATTAAACAGCCTGTGGGGCCTGAATTCATGGCACCACCCACCGGAGTGTAAAAATATAAAACCAGGATATTCATTTTGCATCAGGCCGGCTTTTGCTGTGCCTGATGTAATTATCAAGCCTAATACAAGCCAGGTCAGCTTGAAGTATTTCACCCTTTTTCCATGTAATTGCAGAACATAAAGTTTTGTAAGCTGAAAAAACCAATAAAAATATTTTTCATGTAATAAAATTAAAATAGTATTTGGCTGAAAACCAGATTTAATTCAGTTACGGCATATGAAAAATTTAACCCCGGAATACCTGGGCCTTTTGAGGATATAATTTTTTATCTAAGGAAGAAATGGCAAAAAAGGCCGTTTTTTTTAAGCCAACTAAGTAGTTATTGAAAAAATCAGGAAAAATGATACTATTTCATAACCTCAATTTAAAATAATATAATATTTATAAAGTTTTATAAATCTAACCAGGAGCCATTAATGGAATTTAATGAAACTTCCCATGAAATATTTAAAACTTCTGACAATGTTAATCTGCTAATAAGATCATGGCTTCCTGACGATGATCCAAAAGCCGTAATTCTTGCAATTCATGGCGGGATGGCCCATGGCGGCGACTATGTAACCCCTGCTCTTTATTTTAAAGATAAAAAAATTGCAACTTTTGCCCCTGACTTAAGATGGCACGGAACTTATCCGCAGCATAACAAAAACGGTAAAGTTGTTTTCCACATAAACTCATACAATGAGTATGCAAAAGATATTCATGAAATTTATAAAGAAATAAAACAAAGATATCAGGACAAACCTCTTTTTATTATGTCTCATTCTAACGGCAGCCTTATATCTTTTTACTACGGACTGACCATAGGAAAACAATCTGAAATAGCTGGCTATATTGTATCATCACCATGGCTTTCCAACAAAGTTCAGATACCTTTTTATCTTAAAGCCGCATCTAAAATTATTGCTAAAATAATGCCCGAATTTACAATAGAACCAGAGCAGCTTACTGAACATCTTACCCATGATAAAGATATTACAAAAAGACATTATGCCGATGAAAAATCAGGATTAAGAGCCACAAAAGTTTCAGCAAAACTAGGTGTTGAATCTGAAAAAGCACAGAAGTTTGTGCTTGATAATATTGCAAAATGGAAGAATTTTCCTGTTTATGCATTTATTGCAGGTGATGATTATCTGGCAGATCCTGATGTAAGCGAAGCTGCATTAAAAAGCATTCCGGGTGACCTTGTAAAAATTGAAAGGTATGAAAAGAATTTTCATGAAAATTATAATGAAATAAACAGAGATGAAATTTTTGATAATATAAGCCGGTGGATGGAAACACTTATTTGATAAATATAAAACTATCGATTCAAAGTAATCCTTGCTCATATTTCAAGAAAATGAATCACAAGCAGACATTATCCCTTTATTATTTTTTTTAATCAAAAAACTGAAATTTTCCTTTTCACTATTTTTAAAAACAGAAAAAAACCGATATGTTTGCATCTGTTCTTGCAGAAGAAAAAGAAAAATTATCTACTCCTGAATTTATCGAAAATAATGATTCTTCCGATTCCATAGAAAACCTGATTGAAGAATTCAGGGAAAAAGGATTTAAAGGCCTTTTCAAGTCTATTGAAGAAGAAAAAATTAAAAAGCTCAGACAGGAAATTTTAAGGGAAATGGGCTTTACCGAAAAAACACTTTCAGAACTTTCTCCTAAGCAAAGAGCTGCCATAGAAAAACTCGTTTCAGAAGAAATACAAAAAAGAATGGCACTTGGAACAATTGAAAATCAAGAGGACCCTGAAAAAACAAGGCTTTTACAAAACGATTTAAAAACCCCGAATTTTTTCTCAAAGCCTGGCAACTTTAACAATCAAATGTTTCAGGAGTTTTCAAGCTTAAATCTTTCAATAAATCCGGCTGATCCTGATTATAAGAAAAGGGGGTAAGTCTGTTCCCGGCTCTTTTAATTCGAGATGAGCCAGGAAAAACCCCCTTGATATTCAATTAATCTTAACATGGAGCTTTAGGTTTCCACAGCACGCCTAAAAAAACAGATATTTAAGTATATTTAGTCTTTGCCAGAAAGCCGGAATTTTTTCTTAGGCAACTATTTCGCAGTATAACCGCCATCTATAACAAGCTCACTACCTGTAATAAATTTAGACTCATCAGATGCAAGATATAACACTCCATAAGCAATATCAGCGGGCTCTCCTACATGACCAATGGGATGACGTTTATCAAGATGTTCTCTGAATGCCTGAACTCCCTGCGGAGAAGATTGAGCCAGCTCCTCTACTAGTGGTGTCCAGATAAATCCCGGATGTATGGAATTGACTCGGATCTTTTCTTTTGCATAAAACAGGGCATCATTTTTAGTCATCAGACTGACAGCCCCTTTGGATGCATGATACGGTGGCAAATCTGCAGCACCTACAATTCCATAAATAGAAGACATATTAATAATACTTCCGCCACCCGATTTTTTCATTATCGGAATTATATGCTTGGTACAGAAAAAAACACCTGTAACGTTCACGCCCATGACTTTTTCCCATTCCTCTTTGGTTATTTCGTGAGTTGGTTTATTCACCCCCGCTATGCCAGCATTGTTAACAAGTATATCTATTGATCCGAATTCATCTGCAATATTTAAAAAAACACTGCTGACACTATTTTCATCAAAAGTATCTAAATGCCAGTATTTCGCAGTTCCACCAAATTTTTCGATTGTTTCTACTACTTTTTTTCCTTCTTCATCTGCAATGTCTGTTACAGCTACTTTTGCTCCTTCTTTTGCCAACTGCAGACAAACTGCCCGGCCGATCCCTAATGCACCACCAGTAACAACGGCTTTCTTTCCTTCTACTCTTTTCATAATTAACTCCTTTTTTTTATGATATGACTAAAGTACGGCTCAACCAGCCCCCCCGCCGTTTATGGAATACTTATAAAGTCATAGGTTCTGTTAATTAGTGATTGTTCGAAAACCAGAATTTTTTGTTCAGTAAATTTTTAATTTTTTATAGCGTATATGAATGTATCTGTTGTGATGGAGCCGTCAGGTTCAATATATTCTTCTTTTACAATCTCTGACACCCTGAAGTTATTCTCAGATAGAAGCTCAATAATAAACTTATCATTGTAGTAGTTAAAAAATATCTCTTCTTCAGAAAAACTGGTTGTTTCAAGACCTGACATATCACCGTTCATATAGCTCAAATATAGACTGCCGTTGCTTAACAGCAGTTTTGATAAATTTTCCAGGAATACTTTTGTTTCTTCGTTTGTCAGGTGAACTATACAAAAAGAGGCAACTATAACCCCGAAATTTTCTTCTATTTTAAGAAAGCGAATATCTTTTTGTAAAAACTTGAATTGAGGAAATCTTGCTTTGGCAATATTTATAAATGTGACAGAAAGATCTACACCTGTAAACAAACAAGTATCATCTTTTCTATGTATTGTTTTGATATTATTCCCTGGCCCACATCCTAAATCAAGAATACTGGCACTTTTTGGAATATATTTATCATGAAAGTCAGAAATTCTATTTTGATAAATTTCGTAATTATCGAATTTTTCAGCATATTTTTCAGCATTTTTATTATAAGCATCTATAGTGAGGTAAATATTTGAATTTTTCATTTTTTTTAAATTAACCTGACCTTCAGCAGTAAAACTTCCCGCGTCCCCTGCTATCCGAAAAAAGTAACATTTATGTTTGACCCATTTTAAAAATATGAACCAAGAGTAAGCCTTTTATATAACCTAAAAACTTATAATAAAAAGCCCATAAAAGTAAAACCTTGAACCTGACACGAAAATATAAAATTGATTTAGTTCAAAAATCACAGAAAGATTTAAATCCAGCCAAATCAAAAGACTTGATGCAAATATTTCAGTTATAATTTCAAAATAAAAATATCTTTATTTGGGTCTAAATACTATTAGTATATTAATTTTATAATCCTCTTTATTTAAAGGCTTAAATTTATCAAACCCGTATTTTTTTATTGTATATTAAGCACTTTTATTATTGAAAAATTATACTTCAATGGTATTATCCCATAAAATTCATGACCAGCGTTAACACATTGAGTTAAGTTAAAAACATTTTATGTAACCTAGCAAGCGCCCTATTTTTTTTAAATTCCAATTTGTAAATAGAATTAAATTGAAAAGAGGTCAGATCTACTCTTGACTCATCTTTTAAAACTTATAAATTATTTTTTTCCGTTTAATTAATGTTAATAAAAATATAATTCACAAGCGTGCTACTTTTGATTTGTTCAAAACAAGGTGAGTCAAGAGTCACGGCGATTTGAACGGTGATGGAAAGCTAACCAATAAGGATTATGAGCTAAGAAGCTGATAGTCACCACTTAAAAAAAACCAGGCAAATAATTCAATTCGCAGCTTGAAAGTCCAGATGGATGTAAGTATCTTTGGTTTTAAAAAAGAGTTCAAGTCTCTTCAAATATATTGAACTCTACTGTAATCGAAAAAAAAAGCTTTCAGGTAATAACTGGAGAACTCCGGCTCAATATGAGATGGAATGGTATAATTTAAAAAAAGTGACTTAACCTTGACTGGATTTTTTCTGGGAAGGATCAGTCTAGTGATATAAACTTTAGCCCAAGGAATGGAAATGAAAAACCTATATCTTTCAATATTTCTTGTTCTTTTTCTCTGTAGTTCAGCTGAATCCTGCGATCAGACTAACCCTGTTTGTGTTGCCTCAAAAATTTATGAGTCAACAGCGTCGTTTCGAACTGAAGGAACAAAGAAATACTACTGCGAAGACAATTTAGTGTCGTATGATTTTGCTGTTGCACTAGGGAAATCATTGTCAAAAACCATGAAAGAAAATGGGATTAATTATTTCAAACAGGCTTTCCATGATTTCGGAAATTTAAAATATAAAATTACCCATTATAAATCAAACCTGTTCTTAGTCACAGTCTCTGGAAGAGCGAAAGCAGGTTTTACCGGAACCGACATTGAGAAAGAGTTGAAGGAAGATAAAACATTTTACCTCCGCAAGGAAGAAGACTCAGGGGAATATTGTTTTCCTAACCAACTAACAATACCGAAAAGATCTGCTAACACATATGAGCCATAACTTAGTTACGAGGCAATAAAATATTATAATAAAATAAAAAAGCTGCCAGAATTTATTCCTGACTTAAAATTCATAAAAGCAGTCTTTTTTATAACTTCTTTAACCACATATAGAAGTTCTTTTCTTGACCACCCACCCTTAATTTATATTAAGAATTTTTTAGTTTAATAACTATTCAGTAGCTTTTAATGAAATTAATACATCGACTTTATCGCCAACCACTCCAAGGTTGTAGTATGTCCCGCTTCCTACATGATAATCTAGCCTGTTTATTTGAAATTTAGTTTCAAAGCCTTCTACAGCTGTTTCGTTTTTAAAAGGATTATTAACTTTGCTCCCCAAAAACTCACCCCTGAAACTTACCTTTTGGGTAACATCCTTAACTGTCATAAGACCCTGAATAATATATTCGCTACCTTTCACATGGGAAATATCTGTCGACCTGAATCTCATCTCGGGGTATTTATCAGTATCAAAAAAATCGGCCGATCTTAAATGCCTGTCCCTTTTTCCTATACCTGTACTTATACTGTCAGTCCTGACTGTAAAATCAAAACTGCTTTTTTTAAAATTATCTTTATCAAATCTTATATCTGCACTAAAATCGCTGAACTTGCCTTTTACAACAGAAAAAATATGGTCAATCTCAAATATAATACCTGAATGAGCCTGATCAATTTTCACCAAAGCTGTTGCAAAAACAGATGATGAAAATAAAACAATAAAAATTAAAGCTGTTAAAAAGCTTATTTTCCCCACACTAACCCCCCTGTTATTTCTTTTAAAAATTCTTTTTTTGATTAAATTACCTTAACAGGCTTAAGATTTTATATGAACCTCTTTTGTAACCTTTTACCCTTCTTCCATGAATTCCTGGAACATGATACGTTTTTTTACTGCATCTTCTTTAAAAAAAGTCTTTTATCCCGAAAATTTTTTGCTTGAACAAATTGAAGATCATGATCTTAACAAAATCATTCTTGAACGTAAAACCCAATAGAAGGAACAATGAAAGTCTCAACAGATGACCTGTAAATTCAAATTTCTTCGAATAGCTTTGAAAAAATAGAAAAATTTAGATAATACTATAAAAAAACATCTCAAAAGATCAGGTTAAATATACATAAATGGCCAAGAACTTTCTTCCTGAACCGATTATGATTAAGGGTAAAAATAGTAGTCGAATTGCATTATATCAATATACAAATAAAGCAAGCACATCTCCACCAGTGATAATGACACATGGCACATTTTCAAATGCAAAGATTTGTGCAGAACTGGCTGAGTTTTTAAACTCCAACGGCTTTGAGTGCTGGATTTATGAATGGATTGGACATGGACAAAGTGAATATGGAACTTTGTATCCTGATGTCGAAGATTTTGCATTTAATGATGTTCCAAAAGTAATTCAAACTGTTTTAGAAAAAACAAATAAAGCTTCCTGCATTTGGGCAGCTCACAGTGGTGGTGGTTTTTTACCGCTTATTTATATGGCAAGAAATCTTCACCGACAGCATGAAATAGTTAAGCTTGTCGGGATAGGCTCCCAGACAACCGGAGCAGGCAGAACCTGGCTCGGTAAACTTAGTACAATAATCGTACCTATAATCATTCAAATACTTGGCAAAGTTCCCGGGCCATTGTTTGGGTTAGGGCCGGAAGATGAAGTTTCAGGCTTCCTAAATCAATGGTGCAAGTGGAATAGCTCTGGAAAGTGGCTTGGAAAAGATGGTTTCAATTATTCTAAAGCAATGAAAGACATCCATATACCAACGTTTATGATTGCGGGTAAAAACGATTTTATTGCACCACCTAGTGGATGCCGGGAAATATTGCAGTTATTAGGAAGCACTCAAAAAAAATATGTTTTGTGTTCAAAAGCAGCAGGTTTTAAGGAAAACTATAATCATACAAGGCTTATAGCCAGTCAAAATTCAAAAATTGAGATATGGCCAATGGTGCTTGAATTTATTAACTCGCAAAATATAACAAAAAACCAGTAGATTCAACAGATGCAAAAATCCGCACCGCTGATTTGATAGTTATGGCTCAAAAAAAAAGGCTTTAAGGGTAAAACCCCAAAAGCCTTATATACTATGGCGCGCCTGGGAGGATTCGAACCCCCGACACCTGGATTCGTAGTCCAGTGCTCTATCCAACTGAGCTACAGGCGCAAAACATAACTGCATATAGACCAGTGACTCCCTTTTTGTCAATCTAAAAAAGAAAAAACAGAAAAATTAAAGCATAAAACCTGATATAAACATTTTTTATTCCGGCTTTTCTTTTAATTAGTTGCTGAACGAAAACTAATCAAATAATACAGGGTGCATTCTGCATTTTTTCACTTACATATTCTTTTATAAAAATAAATTTATTTAAACATACCCTGCCCTTTTAAAAGCCTAAACCTTTGAAATAATAATTTTAATTTAAAAAACCCCGGAAATTATTTTAAAATACATAGAATAAAGAGTTGACTCATAAGTCTTCAGCAGATATCGATTAAAGGTTTGGAGTAAAAATAACTATGCATGAAGACTTAATGAAAGCTGCACTTGAACAGGCGGCTGAAGCTGAAAAAAAAGATGAAGTCCCCGTAGGGGCGGTTATTACAGATTTACAGGGTAATATTATATCAAAGGGTCATAATCTTGTTATAACAAACCTTGATGCATGCTCTCATGCAGAGATTAATGCAATTAAAGCGGCATCGGAAAAGCTTGCAAATTACAGACTTACTGATACTGTTTTGTACTCTACAATTGAACCTTGTATAATGTGTATGGGAGCTGTAGTTCACTCCCGCATAAAAAAAGTTGTATTTGGAGCATTTGATACTAAATGGGGAGGCTGTGGCTCGGTTTACAGCTTCCATGAAAATAAAAGTTTGAATCACAGAACTGAGATAATTTCAGGGGTCCTTGAAAATGACTGCAGAAAGCTTCTTCAGGACTTTTTTCAAAAAAAAAGAAGAATTAACAAAGGAGAAAAAAAGTGACCAGTATTGCCGTAATTGGCACCCAGTGGGGAGACGAAGGCAAGGGTAAAATTGTTGACCTTTTATCAGATAAAGCAGACTTTGTCGTAAGATTTCAGGGCGGCAACAATGCAGGGCATACAATGGTTATTAATAACGAATCAATAATAAGCCACCTTGTACCTTCAGGAATCATCCAGGGTAAAAAATGTATAATAGGAAACGGAGTTGTTGTTGACCCGGCTGTTTTAATTGAAGAAATGGAATATCTTTCCAAAAAAGGAATAGATACAGGTCCTGATAAAATTTCTATCAGTGAAAAAGCTCACATCATCATGCCTTATCATAAAATGCTTGATAAAGCCCGTGAAGCGGATGCCGGAGACAGAAAAATCGGAACTACAGGTCGCGGAATCGGTCCCTGCTATGAAGACAAAGCCTCAAGAAGAGGTATAAGATTTGCCGAACTTTTAAATGATAATTCTTTCAAAACCAACTTAAAAGTTAATGTTGATGAAAAGACAAAAATCTTAAGCCACCTCTACTCTTACAATGAACTTCCTGATTTTGATGATATATATAAAACATATACAGAGTTTGCAAAAAAGCTGAAACCTTATATAGCAAATATTTCAGCTGAACTTGATATTGCTTTGAAAAACAATTCAAAAGTACTTTTTGAAGGTGCCCAGGGAACTCACCTTGATATTGATCACGGAACATATCCTTTTGTAACTTCATCAAACACAGTTTCTGGAAACATCTGCTGTGGTTCAGGAATAGGAACAAAAGCTGTTGAAGAAGTTCTTGGAATTGCAAAAGCGTATACAACAAGAGTTGGAGAAGGCCCTTTTCCTTCAGAACTTTTTGATGATACAGGAGCTTTTATCCAGAAAAAAGGTGCTGAATTTGGTGCAACAACAGGAAGAAAAAGAAGGTGCGGATGGCTTGATGCTGTTGTGCTTCAAAATGCTGTAAGACTTAATTCCCTTACAGGACTTGTCCTTACAAAACTTGATGTTCTCGGCGGACTGGAAAAGCTTAAAATATGTACTTCATATAAAATTGGGAATGAAATAACTTCATATTTCCCTGCTCTTGCAGAAGATGCATATGCAGCAGTTCCCCAGTATGAAATTATTGACGGCTGGAAAGAAGATATAAGTAAAGTCAGAAAATTTAAAGATCTTCCCGAAAGCACTGTAAGATATATCAGAAGAATTGAAGAATTGTGCGAAACTGAGGTAAAAATTGCTTCAGTAGGACCAGGAAGAGAAGAAACAATAGAG
>Ga0136557_1000737_pt1 | contig 23771 bp, 23 predicted proteins | sample AntRauTorckE6832_FD_104796 | JGI IMG/M metagenome (GOLD analysis project Ga0136557, IMG submission 104796) | Saline lake microbial communities from Rauer Islands, Antarctica - Metagenome Torckler E6 #832 | ecosystem: Environmental > Aquatic > Non-marine Saline and Alkaline > Saline | place...
CACTTGGTTCAATTATCTCTGTTACATCCTTAAAAGTTTCGTTAAACAAACCAATACATTTCTTTGCTGTTTCTTTTGGGGTGTAAAACTTATCTAATTCTATATTTTTACTCATATATTTTATTTTTTCAGGATTTGGTCCCCTTTCTGGGGAAGAACCAAAGGCCGGTCAAAGCCTATGGAACAGGAGGATTATGGGGTAAATTCTTCTACCTTACTACGGAGCAAATTCAGTTTGTTTTTTTGCTCGCGGAGAGATGAACATTTGTTTTCACTTTCCCGAATCTTACGGTTTATCGTCTCTTCCAACGACTTCTTCTGGTCTTTTTTCCGAATTATGTCGTCCTCGACATAATCAATGTCTTTTTCAATGAGGTCGATCGCTTTTTGGACATTTTTGTTGATTTTGAGGAAGAGTGAGAAGGCGCGACTTACGCGGAATTGTGCCCACCAGTCAATGATTTTTTGGATAATGGTCATGAGTATTGGGATAATGGTTATGATTTTTGGGATAATGGTTACGATTTTTTGGATAATGGTCATGTGTTTTGGGTTTGTACTGTGTTATATGTAGTCATTTACATAAGTTATTTTACAATCACCCACAAAGCCTTTTTGGTAGTACAAACAGCCAACAGGAAAACCAAATGCAAATCCGTGTTCACTGCCACCGCCCATATAAACAATCTCTTTTAATCCACCATATCCCATTACCATTTTTTGCACTTTATTACTTTTAAAGGCTTTGGCTATCGGCACAAAAAACACAACATTATCAGCAACAGAAAATGCTTTTTCTAAAAAATGGTCATAAATACTGTATGGTGGGTTTGTAATTATCCAATCTACTTTTTTATCCCATTTTAAGAAGTCAGTTCCTTCGTCAATTTCGCATCTGTATTTATATTCATTATCAAATAAATCATAAAAAGCATTTTCACCAGCAGCAGGTTCTAATATCGAGCCTTGTGGTTTATAATAATCTACAATCCATTTTGCTGTTGTTTTATTAGTAAACACTTTGTCAGCAGCAGTAGCCTTTTTAGTTGTATTAGGCTTTGTTGGTTTTCCGTTCTTAGTCATAATTTTGTTTTTAATTTATTGGTTCGTGCTTCGGCTACTTGCCATACACTTAACGTTGGGGGGGTGTATTGAGAAAAAGCGTCTCACAAACGATACTTCCGTCGGGTAATACACTTGGGAGTGGTTCGCCTACGACAAGCTCATTGGCTACGATGGTCGAAACGTCGAGTTTACCGTCTTCAATAACGATCGGTCCGGTCATATCTTCAACGTCGGGTTCTACCATCCGGATGAGTTCTTCGTTTTCTTCGAACTGGAAGGATAACTCGTGGGATTCACCGATATACTCTTCCATATACCTGTTACTCGCTTTAAGAGCGTCAACAAGTGCTGTTACTATTTCTTTTGGGGTTGTACTCATTGTAAAGGGGGTTTAGAGGTTTTGACCACTGGTATCAACCAGTGAGGGTTTGTTTATAAATATTCTTCGAGACGATCCATCTCTTTGAAAAGGTTAGTGTTTAGAAAATTAAGTTTTGCGTACGCTCTCTTATCAATGTCACCAGACTCATGAGCCTTTTTTAACTTATCTTTGTACTGATTGGCAACTTTTCCCAATAAGAAAAAGCAATCGATGTAAGTGTCTTCATCGTCCACAACGAGCGCATCATCTTCAATATCTGATGCGTCTTCAACCGCACTTTTAAAATCTGGGTTAGAAAGTGTGTTGATTAACTTCTTTATGGCGATTTGTTGTTCATTGTCAGTGCTCATTTTAAAAGGGGGTTTAGAGGGCGTTTCCGTTTGTCTTCATCGGCAATATAAGAGGGGAGGGGCGGTTTCCAATGAAAAACGTGGACAACACGGGTAAAAAGGAGAGGTTTCCATGATAAGGGAAGAAAAAACAGTAGTTTACGGCATGTAATAAACCACAAAACAAACCACAAAACACCCAATAAACTTAAATAATCTGCTCACAGGGGTCGAAGTTTGCTCGTGGGGATGTGTACAACAGGATTGTGGTCTTGCCAATCACCGCGATCTTTACGTCCACCCATTGTTGTGTGGAGTTCTTCTTGTCCAAATTCATAATAGTATATTCCATCTCTGTACTCGTAAACCATCAGTACCATAGCACCAGTCGCTTCGGTGATTCGTTGGGCTTCCATCAGCTTGTCAAGGCCCACAATAGAGGAATCAAACTTGTGGCTGACATAATCTCTACATTTGATCTCTGCCATCGCTTTGATGGGAAATCGTTCGTTGAAATTTACACCTTCTACATAATCGCATAGGGCGTAGTCGAAAGAATAAGAACGTGGTAACTTCTTCGCTACCACGCCCCATTTCTTCGCGAGAACTTCAGCGACCTGCTCTTCGTTTTTCAGATCGTTTTGTGTCTCGTATCTGGGTCTCATTGGATAAATCCTTTAAGGCCCATTGTTACATGTTTTGGTCCTGCCGATTTACTCGGAGTGCCCATTGTACGTTTCGGTCCCTTCACCCCACCACTCCGAATCTCGGATGTACGTGGTTGATTACGGGCTGTCTGGCGTTCGGCAATGCGACGACTGTGTGCAGGGGACGATCCCTTACTTACTGACCGCTTTGTACGGTTGGACCGTTTCCGGCTTCCACCGTCGTACTTCTTGCGATTTTTACTTCTGGACATTACCTGAAGGTTGCTCGCATGATTGGAGCCACCTTTTGAGAGTGGTGTGCGGTGATCGACTTCTTTGCCGTCACCTTCACTCACCTTTCCTGCTTTCTCCATTTTACGACGCGCTTGGTTACGTTTGGACCGGCGCTTACGCTGTTTCGGTTTGGCGTGGTAATTATCATACTCTTTACGATAATTACGTTCACTTGGCTTTTGAGGCATAGTTATTGGTTTTGTGTTTGGGTTTTAGTTAAAAGGTCGGCGTAGTTGTGATTGTTGGCCGATTCCCTTTCATTTTGTCGAATGAAAAGTCTAACCACCAAGCGCCTAATGGCTTGGGACTAAATCCTTTCTCGACAGCCCACCCACTTCGTTTTTTCTTGTTGGGTCCGTCATCTCGTTTGTAAGAGGGGAGTTGGAGATGAATTTGTTCGTCGTAGTACGGTACACCATTTGCGGAAACTCGTTCGCGTGTAATTGGGAAATACCATTTTTCATGAGTATGTCCAGTTACGACGATTTGTGCATCGGGAATGACAAGTCCACGTCGACTCGCTCTGATCACACCTCGTGTCACAGGGGCACTTCCACCTTGTCCGTGATTGAAATACATCTTGATCGTAAAACGTCCACCACCAGATTCATTTTCGAATCGGAAAAATACCCAACCATTGTACTGACCGGCGAATACATCTTCCGTGTCTGGTTCAGCGAGATTCATGTTTTGGACGAGATTCTGAATCAGATTGGTTCCCTGTCGTCGAGTCACGTTGGACTCGTGGTTACCTTCGGAAATTAGAATGGAATTTTCTTTGTAATTCTGATAAAATTTCGACCCATCTTCGCGTACCAGATCGAGGTAATTATCCTCTTTGTAGGCTTCAGCGAGGGCAGAGTATGCACGTCGTGGGTCTTCTCGATTCTGCATCACATCAAACAGATCACCGAACATAAAGATGCCGGCATTGTGTTTGTTTGCACTGTCGAGATCTCTTTTCAGAATGTCACGACGACACATATTCGAGTCGTAATGGTGGTCAGATGAAAGTAGAAAACGGAAATTGTCACCGTTTTTATATTTCATCCTCACGATTATCGCGTCGTTCTTACGTTCGACGGATTCATAGCGTTTGAAATCAATCATTGGTTGGGTTTAGTGGTTGGTTGTTGTTTTTTTTCTTGCGTTCTTTTTTCTTCTCTTCGAAGCGTTGACGCTGACGCGACTGGATAGAACTGTAATCGCTGAGGGATGTACCGAGATCGCCGAGTTCATTCTTTTTATGTGTGACACTGGTTCGGTGCCCTTTTGAAAAAGTTGAACCTGTATCTAACCCACCAGAGATCATTCGTTTACACGACTGACCCGTTCGGGGACATTTCTTCAGGGGTTCATCTTTCATTGACTGGTACTTTTCAAAAAGACTTCCGTCTTCACGTTCGTAAACGTATGTAGGCATATTTAGAGGTTTTTTAAGTGAGTGTTTAAAATCAACAGGGCATCGCTCACAGCTTCGTCTTTATACTTCACAACTTTACCGTGGTACAACGCCGGTTCGTAGGTCGGGAACTCTTTGGCCATCGCTTGTCGGACTTCATCTTTGCTTACTGAATTCCTATCGAAGTAGGACCTCTTCGCGTCCGATTCAAGATATGTAATGGCAGGTGTGGAGAGGATGAGGTGGCTGAATGTCAGGATCGTTGCATTGACCATAGACAGTGCCCAAGACGCTTTCGCACTCTGTGATCCGTGTGGGTACTCAGTCACGATCAAATCGAAACCGTAGTCCATAAACAGGTTCAAAAAGAAGTCCGCGTAGACTTGTGTCTCATCCGCGTATTGGTCAGTTTTTCGTTTGTGTTCGTCCTTCGCTTCGATCTTGAACGTGCCATATGTTACAATCTTTTCAGTTTCCAGATCGTAGATCACATAGCCTGTACAAGTCTTTGAAGGATCAAGGCATAAGAGCGATGGTTTCTTCATAGAGTTTGTCAACTTGGTCACGCATTTTGCAGATTGGGAGCCACATCGTTTCACCATCTCGGATGTGTAAAACGAACATTTCGTCAGCGAGAGGAACGTCGTAGAGATCGGTGAGGATCTTGTGATAGATGTTCAACTGGATTGTGTATTTGAAGAACTTACAATCCGGAAGTTCTGAAATGGGGTAGAAAAATGTTTGGTTCTTGTAAACCTTAAACAACTTCGAAATGGACTCGTTGGTCTTGTAATCAACGATCACGAGCTTTCCGTCGAGATGGTAAACTCCATCAATAGCTGAAGCACGTTTGATCCGTTCGTCGTAAATGACCCATTCCGAACACACTGGTTCGAGGCCCATTTCTTCGATCGCTTCGAGGTAGGCATCGAAGTTCGCGTCGTCTTCTGGCACGTCTCCGATGTTATTGTAATCCTCGATCATGTCATGAACTTGATTGCCGTACTTGATCGCTCTTTGACCTTTTCGGTTCCACTGATCAAGTATTTTCTCTTTCGTGGTTCCTTCACGCTGTGCGATGAAAGTTGCTATGCCATCAGCGTCAAAGTCTTCCGTGTACTCGGAAATGAGACTCGTAATCCCTTTCCACATTTCTCCGGAAGGAAGATGTTCATATGTGTGAGCTTCTTTCTCAAAAAGTATATTTTCGTTTCTCGGATGTTCGAGAACTTGTTGAATGATTTCTGACATTGGGAGTTTGGGGTTTAGAGGTCATTGCAAATATACCAAGTCTCGTGGTTAGGGCATGAGGATTTCTGGACAACTCCAAATATTTTTTCTTGTGGGACAATTGCGAGGCTTCGCAATTGGGGAAAATTTTAGACCGATATGACAATTGCGAGGCTTCGCAATTGGGGAAAATTTTAGACCGCCTCGCGCGCGACGCAAATTATTAAACATTTATACCTTACTACAGAGAGAGAAAGACTTCCTCTATAGGAAACCTTCAGAAGTATTCCCTCTGTAGTAAGTGACTATGGGGCGAAACTCAAGACGGCTCGATAAAATTTGAACATTTCCAGAATCCCTGAATTCGGAAACCAACCCCACAAAGCTATTCCTTAACAACACTGAAAAAACAACTCTGGATTTCAGATGTGTTTGGAGAATATGTTATTGCAGACGATGGATAACTGAGAGATGGTACTTCCAACTCTGAATTTCCATAGACCATTTCTGAGATAGTTCTTCCAACCGTAACTTTCCATAGACCATTTCTGAAAACGTCTCGGATATTTTCTTACCGAGTTGTCAAGGTTTTTCGCTGTATTCTCTGCAAAGGTCGGTATCTTTGTTTTGAAGTACATAAAAACACTTCGAGCCTCTAAACCCCAATTTCCTTCGCAGACTCAATGAAACTCGATTCAATCCTCAAAAAATTCGATGTAGATGTGGTCACTGGTTATTTTATCAACCGCATCAAAGCTGATGAGACGATGGTTGGTAAGATTGCAAAGTTTCTGGGATTTCTCTCAATCGCCTTTTCGGTGATAGAGTATTACATGAACGGAACGGTCGTAGTCGCCGGTTTAAATCTACATTCAGTTCTGGCCGGTTTCGGTCTTGCGTCGGTCATTTTTGGTTATACGAGTCAATCAAAACGATTTCGGAAAACAGTATTTTTTGCAGATGACATGATTCCCGTCCAGTTGGATTTTTTCCTGCGGGAGATCAAGCAAAAGCTCAAAGCGGATGGGGCATTTGTGTGTAAGTACCACAATGGCGATAGCTTCGGAACTTTCCCGTCAATGCGTTTCACATTGATCCGGTCGGTTGATAGCAAAGGAATTTATACAAAACCCGACGATTTTTACAATCAACCGATGACCCTGTACTCACAAGCTTACAAGCGCTTACGACATCAAGGTGTAGCATTTCTAACGACTGAAGATGCTGATTCAGATTTAAGACACGTTCTCGAAGAACAAGGGACCAAAGCGCTATTCCTCGTCCCAATCTACAAACCTCTCAGTGACGATCATCACGGTATGGTTGGTATCAGATTTGTACATGAAGTTCCCAAATTGAATCATGACGACGTTGAGTGGTTGACTCAAAAGGTTAAGAGCGCCACTGGAATTATGCCCTTAATCACAGTTATAAAGCTCCAATAGTGCAAGAAACTTCAGAACGACCGAAGGTCAAAATCAGTGATATGGGATCGTTCATAGGGCGATCTCCGTATTTCTACAACATCCGTTCTGAGGATAACCAGATCATTTCGTACACCTCGAATGAGTCTCAGTTGAGACTTAATTCGATTATTGAAGAAGAGAAGCGTCGTACGAAAAAGATGTACGGTTATGAACAGATCCGATTGATCGTTCTCAAAGGACGACAGTTGGGTGTATCTACAGACACAGCAATGCGTAACACGGATTCGTTATCACGAATTCCACTGTACAATGCTCAGGTATTGGCTCATGATGATGAGACCACTTCTCTTTTGTACGATATCTACCAGAGAGCGTATGATTACATGCCGGAAACGGTCGATCTCGTAGATGACAAGGGCAATGTCGTCCAGAGTAATTATCCAATCAAACCAGAACACAAGTCCTATTCAGGTAAACGATTGGCATTCAAAGGACTTGATTCACGACTCAACGTTCGTACCGCCGGTGGTGGTGACAATGTTGGTAAAGGGATCACATTGAACGCCGTACACCTTTCTGAGTTCGCTAACTACGTTCACGGAAAAGACGTGTTCAACTCCACATCACAGGCCCTACCAAGAAAAGCGAATATCTATTCAGTGATCGAGAGTACCGCGAATGGTATCTCTGGTATCGGTGAAGAGTTTTATAAGATGTGGGACAAATCTGAGACTGAATGGGGCAGATACGAGAACGGCCAGATAAACCATTTCGATGGGTATCGACCAGTCTTTTTGCCGTGGTACGAACATTCGAAGTACATGCTCAATATGTGGGAAGGTAATTTGGTTTCCCTCGAAGGTGTCGACTTCGGAACCATTGGAGAAAAGGAGTTCAAAGAGCGTGAAGAGTTTCTCATTGAAGAAATGGGACTCCCACTCGAAAGAATTAATTGGTACAGATGGTGCATTAAGAACAAATGCTCATACGATCTCAACGACGCTTATCGATATTACCCAACATTCCCGAAAGATGCGTTCCTCGCGTCAGACAGTTGTTTTTTCAATTCCAACGAACTGTTCGCCGTGAATGCAGACCTCAGAGATAATGGAGAGGATGAACACGAGATCGGGGACATAGATGACGAATTTGAATTTGAAGAAGAATCCACTGGCGATTTAAAAGTTTATGAGTGGCCAGATCCGACGTGGGAAAATCGATACGTAATCGGTTGTGACCCATCGAAAAATGTCGAAGGTGGTGACTTTGGTGCAGTGTTCGTTTACGACCGACTCGAACAGAAGTTTGTCGCTAAATGGTACGGTCGAATGGAAGAGGATCAATTGGCTCTGAAAGTCATGCAGATCGGATACTTCTATAACACCGGCCTGTTGATTCCCGAAGGTAACCTCTCGACGATGGTAAACATCATCAAACCAGACGGTCTCGTCCCATACAACGGCGATCTATTTTTCATGCAACGTGGAAACAAGATCGAGTTCGGATACCACCAAGACAAGAAATCAAGAAAGGATTTACTCGACCATTACAAAATATGGATTCGTGAAAACTACGACAAACTCCCAGACAGAAGTTCAGTCCAAGAACACATTGACTTTATAAAAGTTAAGAAGCAAGGGTACATCCGTCCAGAGGCGAAAGATGACAAGCACGATGATCAGGTGTTTGCAATGGCCTTATGTGTCTGGGGCGCAGAGTATTGGGAAGAAGATCTCGCGAAGCTCAATGACGAAGGGACAGATTACGAACAAATTTTCAAAGCCGAGCACGGACGATCTAAAGGATTGCGACAATCGCAATTGGGTCGGAAAGGTAAGAGAGGATTTAGGTTCCCAAAAGATGCGAAGTCAACAAAGCGCAAAAGACATTCACACACAAAATTAGGTAAACGACGATGAACGAAGCCACCACAGCCAACAACTACAAGGGTCACAACAACTTCATCAACAACACTGACATGCCCGATGATGAAGCCCAAAAGCTCGTCAATCAATGGACCGAACGCATTAATCAATCTGAAATGGAATTGGGTGAGTCTATGCGTATTGGTGAGCGCATGATGGAGATATATAAGAACAAGATATGGCAGGAAGAAGATATGGCATTCTTCGACTCATTCGATGCCACACCGATCGAGTTCTCTGTCGCAAGGCCGTTGATCAATAACCTCATTTCCAAACAGAGACAACGCAAGTTCAGACACAATTTCGTACCTCTCGACATCCATTCTGAGAAACGTTTGACGGCCGAGGTTGAACGACAGGCCAAAGCCAACGCAATGAACTTCTCTACCTATGAAGAGGCGAAGGAGTTCTACAAGAAGTATGCCGATGATAGTTATGCACAAATGATCACCGGCCTTCTGAAAAAGTTCAAAGATATCAATGGTACAAAGTGGAAAGAGAGTGAATGTTTTGAAGGCGGTTTAATTACCGGCGGTGATTTTTTGAAGGTCGATCTTGATGATTATGGTCGACCACAGCCGAAACGACGTGCCCTTTCCCGAATGGTCTGGGACACCAACGCAATCGAATATGATCTCTCTGATGCAGAGTTTATTGGTGACAAGGTGCGGTGGTACAAAAATGATCTGATTAAGGGGTTTCCCGAAGTTAAAGATCAGATCGAAAACCATTTCAAATTTTACACGAACCTCAAAGGATCAAACCGTTTCAAAACACATCGCCGGTGGAAAGACTGGTGGAAGTTTGAGAATGACACTGATTCATTACAGGTCAAATTGATGGATGTCTATTATCGTGATATCGAAGAACGATTCCGGATCATAGATACTAAGACTGGTGATGAACGAATAGCCGATTCCGAACAGACAGAGGATGAGGTATATGACATGCTTGCAATCAAGGTCTTTTCTGATATGCAGAATGAACTTCCACCGAAGGAAGCTGAGAAGATGATGATGCAGGACAACGCAAAAGAGAAAGTCCTCGCTGAAGTTGAACGACGCTTCGAATTGGAGATTGAATATAAGCCGTGTTGGTATCAGATGGTATTCACATTCAACGGCCTGTTATTGCACCAGAAAGCGCCGTATCCATTCGAAGGGCATCCTTACATGCCTTTCTTCCCCCAACACAATGACGGCCATTTTAACGGCTTTCTCGAAGACATTGAAGACATCATTGTGGCCCTGAACAAAGCCCTCTCAATCAGAGAGCTTATGATGGCCCACTCCGCGAAAGGAATGCTTGTCGTGGACGAAAAAGTGTTGGACGACTCTGACCTTTCAATCGACGATGTGGCAGACGAGTACACCCGTATTGGTGGTATGCTCGTTCTCAAGTTAAAGTACCACAAGTCGATCGATGATGTGATGCAACAGGTCAACACAGTTGGCGAGGGCATCCCTGCAATCAACAATATAATCGCTGATTATGACGAACGCCTTTACAGAGTATCAGGTGTCAACCTCGCTCAGTTAGGTGTTACCCAGAGTGAAACCCCTGCCAGTCGTTACAAAATGCAGTTGGCCGAAGGGGAGACCACAAACGGTCTCATGTACGATAACTTCGTACGGACACTGGAAGTGTTCGCGAAACAAAAATTAGTTCCACTGTGCGTTGCGTATGCCAGAAATAACCCAACCGCCGTCAGGCGACTATTGGGTGAGTCTCTGGGAACGTGGGCCGACTCAAACTACGATCAGGACTTCGCTCTATTTGAGAGCGCCATTAAGTCCGGAGAATTTTCATTTACATTGGTCCCATCACAAGACAACCCACAGGCCCGTTCCGATCTTTCTGATAAGATGTTCGAGATGGCCTTTGGTGGTGCAATACCATTTGAAATAGCATTGGAGTTCAGTAATCACGCTGACAGGCACGATATCATCCGCAGACTCCGCGAATACAGGATGGAGCAACAAAGAGACCAACTACAAAATCAAGTCGATTTACAGCGAATTCAGAAGATCCTACTCTCTGATCAGAACGTCGACGCGGACACCGCAGATCGCCTCATCAAGAAAGCACGTCTCGAACAGCAGATGGCCAGAGAAGAACAAAGTGGTTCAGCTAAGATGGGACAAGCGATGGGCAAATCACAATCCGGCGGTGGAATGAAGATTAAGCAAGGTGCCAGTATGGGCAAGAAAGAATCAAATATCGACAAAGAAGTAGAAAGACAAGCATTGCGAACCTCGCAAGAGCAAAACAGTAAACCTCAAAACCCTCAACAATAATGGCTACACCAAACGACCTCGAAGACGCTCGTAAAGCGAGCCTTCAACAACAATTCGAAAAAACGAACGGGACTTCTAAAAAGAAAGAACCCAACAACGAACCTGAAGGTGGTAACGAACCCGAAGGCGGTAGTGGAAATTCACCAAATGAAGGTGGAGATGATAATTCCGATGGAGTTGTCGGGGATTCCTCAGGTAAAGACCCAGAAGGTCCGTATCTTGATAATAACAACGATTCGGAAGATGATTCTTCTGACGAGGTTGGATCAAGCGAATCCAAAAAAGAGAAGTCGTTACTTGAAAATGTTTTCAACAACGACACTCAGAAAATGGAGAAGAGCTATCTTGAATCTCAAAGAGAGTACAATCGACTGAATCAAGAACATAAGAAGGTTCTGAACGAGTACAATGAAACAAAGAACCTCAACCAGAACGTTGAGAATGTACTGAATCAGAATCCTCAATTACGTTCGCTTTTTGAAAAGGCAACACAAGGACAGGATGTAGAGAGCCTTATCAACCAAAAGTCGAAGCCCTCTCAGGGTAAATCGACAGGTGATAAACCTTCCGATCAAGGTAAACTCGAATCTGATGAGTTACTGCCTTCCACCGAACGACTCATTGAATTAGGTTATGTCAAGCAAGACTTAGACAACCTAACAGATTTCGACAAGGATCGTGTGATCTTGAACGCTCGTAGTCAATATTTGGCAGAGCAGACACCCAAGATGATTCAGAGACAAGTTGAAAACGCACTCTCCGATGCTCGTCAAAAAGAGCAGAAAGAGATCAAGCGTCAACAACTTACTGATGAGAACACGAAACGGTTTGAAAATGGTTTCGACCAAGTTGTAATTGATCACGGCCTGAATTTCACAGGCGATCATAAGGATCTTTTCGACGAAATATACGAAGAGGCCAAAGCTATGCGAGACCCATCGGACCAACGCCTAATACGGCAAAATGCTGTTGACATCGCGACACGAGAAGTGTTAACACGTCACAACATACAACCGAACACACCGGCCAATAATAACGCTGAAGAAGAAGAAACACCTTCCAATCAGAAGAAGCGGATCTTCACTACTTCAGGTAATTCCGGCAAAGGCGATAGCGCTCCGAAGAACGAACCAACAACCTTCGAAGAGAAGATGACCCAGAGACGACTTGAAAAGAACGGGTCTGAGATGAACAGTCGCCAGAACATTTACAAAACTAATTAATTGCGAATCTCGCAATAACCTCTAAACCTAACTAACAATGCCTCTACAAACAGAAGGGAACACTCCCAATTCTGTCCTGAACCAGTATGACATTCTTACGTCGTACGATGAGGGACTCGGACAAGATGCCGGTTACGGTAGTCTGAAGAAAAGAAGTGTCGCTAAAGAAGTGGCACTATACAAACCTTACAACAACACCGTTGATACGTTCATCCAACTTTTTGGTGGATTTGACACGGTAACGAATTTCAAACACGAATGGACGGTCAAGGATGACCTGCTTCCCGATGAAGCTGTCGGTCTTACTGGCGCACCAGACGATGACAATTACGTCAACAACACCACTGGAACGAATAATTATATTCCTTCCACTGTAGCGAAGTTTGCAGTTAGTACAGAAGACGCACGAATCTTCCGTACAGGTGATCGTATTCGATACGTGAACAACTCTCAGGCATATTCTTATGCTCTGATTAAGAATATCGTAACTATCGATGCGAATGGTAAGTATCTGGAAATTGAAGCTATGAACGGCTCAAACCTTCCAGTGGCTGATTCCAATACCGCAGTTATTCACAGGATGGATGCTCTGCGTGGAAGTGATCGGAATTACGATCCACAACCCAGAGGTAAGATCCCTACTCAGGACTTTACTCTGATCCGGAAAATCGTTCATGACACTGGATACACTCCACGGTCAATGAACGAAGCGCAGTACATCGATTTCCTCTTGGAGCAAGAGGGTGACCTGTTCAAAGAACTTCGACGTTCACGAACACTCGGTTACATGTACGGCGTGGACTCCACTGTCGAACTTGACAATGGCGATCTCGTTCACAGTTCTGCCGGTATTTGGGATCGTATCTCGAATAAGAATCTCCATCCGCTTTCTACTGGTGGTGGAACGTTCGACCCACAGGAATTCAAGAACTCCATCTACAAACTCATCGAATTCGCTTTCGGTGCTGAAAGTGGTGGACCCGACCTCCGACAATGCTTTGTAAGTGCGAAGTTCGCTTCCTACTTGTCTCAAGCGTTTGAGGACAAACAACAGTTTTATGGCAACGAGTTTGTTGCCGGTGTACGGTCTATGCGTTTCGAGCATAATCTCGGAGTGATTGACTTTGTACACGCACCAGTTCTCGAATATAAGCACCCACTCGTAGGGGGTTCGCTGAGGGAAGGTGCCGGTAAAGCGGTTGGTATGTTGCTCCCCGTTGAGCAGTGCACCGAGCGTCTCGTAATGACAAATGAGGGACCATCTTCTGAAACCTTCCGTGAAAGCGGTGGTGACGAGGAAGAACTCATGCGTGTTAAAACAACCGAGGGTCTGAAGACTACTCTGTTGAACTACGCAGTCGCTATTGAAGAAGAGTAAAACCGGTATCGGGGGTAGACGGTGGGAGCCGTCTATCTCCTTTTTTTATACACCCTACACCCTAAACCTCAAAACAACCCTACACACTATGGATGTAATATTCGCCTCTACTAAGAAAGACCAGAACCGAATCGGCCCAATCCTCATCGAAGGAAAAGAGATTGTGCTGAACAAAGGGTTCTATAAAACCACTGACAAAGAAGAGATCAAGGGCCTTCTCGAACACAGCTTCTATCAAAGAGGCCGGTACGAAATGGTTAGTGATCCTGAACTTGTCGGCGCTTACCTCGAAAACAACGACGAACCAGATTATATCTCAGAAGAGTATCTCGAAGAGGTTTCTAAAGAAGCCATTATGGAGATTGGTAAAGCCGTTGGAGCACGTAATCAGGTTCCTACGCTCATTAAGGCCGAGTTGCGTAATCAGCCAGTTACTTCAGCTATCGCGAACATCGTGAAGGCTGATATGGAAGAAAAGGAAAGTAGCTCTTCAAAGAGTAAGTCGAAAAAGAAAAAAACCGCGACTAAAAAGAAAAGTTCCTAAAACACCTTAATTAATGAGAGACCTCATACAGCGCACAATTTCATCTTACGGGGCCGAGGGCGATGATGCCTTCGCTTCGGAGGATGTTATTGAATTCCTCAACAGTTCATATTCTCGAACCGTATCAATACTATCCCAGATGGAGAAGTCCACTGGTACAATGCTGAGATCTTTGGACCCATTACGTTTTCGCGAAAAGATTGACATTACCAGTGATCCTTTTGTAGAGAATGGATATGAAGTGGTCGAAGTCGCTCTTCCGCAGAGAATTATTGACATCGTACACGCTTCGTATATCAATGGGAATGAGAATAAAACAATCAGACTCCGCGAACTACAGACGGATCAGTTAACCCTTCTTGAGATGGGGAACACTCGACCAAATTGGCTCGAATCGTTCTACCACATCACAAAAGTTCAGGGTGACACAGAGCCGTATAATGTGTTTGAGATCTATTCGGAAAACATCACCACTGGTATTGACAAGGTGAGAATTTATTACATACGTAAACCTTCCGAAATCGAAGACACCGACATCGAACTACCTGAACTTCCAAACCACCTTATCGATGCTGTCATTTATGGCGCGTGTGTAAAGATGGCCTTAAAGGTTGAAGACAGTTCGATCACCAAGTTCCGGAATATGTACCACAGTGAAATCAAAAATAACGCCATTTAATGAAACTCGAACAATTCGTTCGCAATATCGTGAACCGCCTCACTACAATGGGTGTCAACGACAGCGAGATTTTCGCACAGGACATCATCGACGAACTCAACAACGTCGCACCCACCATTCGTCTTCAAGACGTTCAGAATGGTAATGTGGAGTTCTATACCATCAAGAGAGAACACACCACTGGTATAGATTCATTTGATAATCCGACACTTCTCGAAACGGAATTGTCACCGTCCCCAATCCGAGAATTGGAGACGGCCCAAAAGATCATCAGAGCACACGCCTACACGACTCCAAACAAACTGAAACGAATTGATTCCTTCCAAATGGGGGAATATGCGAGAGATGGCGAAAAACTCTTACGATGTGTATCAACATTCACAAATAACGAAACTAAAGGGGCAACCTTCAATCAAAAAGAGGTTAAGCACCTTCATTCTCGCCCTTATGGTGACGGCGAAGTTGTCTACGATAATGCTACAGATACCTACTTCCGCACTACCGATTCCGTTTATGATGGCCAGACTATCCCGACGGAATGGGAGATCCTGTATTGGGCTGAAGTCGGAAGTTCCGGTATTGAGCCTAACTATCTATCGTTCGAAGACTTGCGAGCCTCGCAATTGATCCCGAACGCATTTTGCGTACACAACAGCATATTGTACACGACCTCGGATATAGGTGAAATTGTTATCTGGTATGTTCCAGAATGGGAAGATGTGACGAGTCCAAATGTGGAAATTGATCTAAGTACGAAAGCGATGTCTCAGGTGCGTCAGGTCGTCACCCAGACACTACAACAGAAATTGAAAATGCCAGTACCACCACAGGAGCAAAACGATGAGTAGTATATACGAAGCGGTACGCGCCTCGATTAAGTCGAAGATACCGGCTGAAAAAGTAGTTGAAGATCAGGTAGTTGATACCAACAGGGACGAGATTCTTAATCTGGTCCCTTTTCATGTGAAGAGGGCAATCAACTCTCTTCAAAATAGATCCGTGATCCCACCAAAGAGCACGGCCATTCCGGTTACTGACAAAGAACCATTCATTAATAAGAATGGTGAACGACTTTATGAGTTTGTCCGACTCCCAGAGGACTTTTCAGAGATTGAAGATTTCAATTCTGATACGGTCGAAGATGATTGGGATTATTGGGCGAACGTTTCGAACATTGATCGTATGTCCCAACTCAAAGGGAAGCCATTATTCAAGGTTGAACGTATAAACATTACTGATCAAGTCGACGAATTTATTCCAGTTCTGGTGTTGTCACCATTTCCCGACGATGGGTATTTATACATATCCTACAAATTCAAAGCCGATGAGAAATACATCGCAACTTTGGACGACAGTTACTGGAATGCGGTGATCACGGCAGTTGAGAAGAACCTCAACATCGGTAATGAACGAGACGCTGATAACGAGGCATACGAACTTTCGCGTAAATGGAGACAGCCTAAACAACACTCCAAAACCAGAATTAAAAACGACGGTTCAATGTCATTAGGATATAGAAGAAACCGACTACGATAATGGAAGAGAAGAATTTCGGTACACAGAGACACAATGTACAGGCGTTCGATAAAGGGGTCAATGAACGTTTTGACATCCATCAGGGTGATCCGAACAGACTCTATAAATTAGAGAACGCTCGGATTCATGCTCGTGGCTCCACCTTTTCAGTCAGTAGGATTGAGGGGTTTATGACTGTCGATATTTTCGCTGATGAGACCGTTGATGTTGTAGGGATATTCGACATGATTTTTGGTCCACTTGACAGTCTTTTTGTGTATTACAAATTATCCGATGGTACATGTAAGATCCGACGTTTCGATGTCAGCAATGTTCAGACTCCAACTCTCATAGATGAATGGGAGGTCGGGTCCAATTTTGTAACTGGTCATTTAGTACGTAAGAACGACACCATTTTCATTTCGCCAGTCAACAAGATGATTAATGAAATTGACGGCACCTTCCACCTCAACGATACAGTAAGTCTTCAACCTAAAATTCTGACGCATACATAATGCTAAATGCGAATCAAACATATTACTACACCTACCGGTTCCTATTCAGGGACGGGCACGTTAGCAGAATGTCAGCACCCATCATTAAACGCACTGACACCGATAATCGACAGACGACCTTAACGCTCCAAGTGAGCAAAGATCTCGACAATGATGTATCCAATCTGTCCTTTGCAGACATCGAAGTATTCCGTAAAAAGGGTGAAGGTGATTATCAGTATTTGAAGACGGTCTCTGTCGATCCTCTGGACGTTACAGGAACACCGGAAAGGATAGACTTTGTCGATGATGGTATTGGTTCTGGTGGTACGGCAAATGACCTCGAAACGGTCGATGCAGAATCATATGAAGTAATTACCGAGGTACAGGATCGTATCGTGAAAGCGAACGTCGAGTACCCCGAACGTTCGGTAGAAACCACAAACGATTTCACGATCACACTCGCAGACGAACCGAAGAATGTTGATGCTCCGATGATCCCATCGAAAACCAACGTTCAACTATTTGCGCGTTCAATATTTAAAGATGGACAGAAATCATTTCATTACCCTGTATCAGAACCACAGGAAGTGAATACAAACTTCAAAAATCTTGAAGTTACTGGTACTCCGATTTTACCTGAAGGGGTAGATTCGACCAACCTTTATTTGTCAATAGCAGATCAAGGTGACGACATTGAAAACGCCGACAAAATACCATTCGAAAGTCTTGAAATTTATAACAGTAACATACCGTCTTTAAACAGTCAAACAACTGACGTACCCTTTTATGAAAATCGACCTCATGTGTTTGTAGGTTGGAAGTATATCATGCGCTTTTGTGGTATACAACCAGATCCAAACGATAACACAAAATCAATCGCATACATCAGCGATTCTGTGGTAGAAAGTGGGTACAATCAAGAAGATCTTGATCCACAAGACGGTTTCACTTTACCGATGGATTCAATTACGGTACAAGAATTACAGGTTTCAATTGATGAACCTTGGGACACTGTAAAAGATGAAGATTGGTTTGAATATACCGATGTTTTCCCCGACCAAATGAACGTTGGTGGTCAACTCAACGGAACCCCTTATTCAAAATATGCAACTGGTTTTGAAGTCTTCGGTAATAATGTTGACGAATATGTGATGGGCGTTTACATATTGACATACGCCGATGCACTGAAGAAAGCAGTTTCAAGTGGTAATGTTAAGTTACAATTGAGTGAATCAACTTCTTCCAGATTCAGTTCCAGATACAACAAAAGCGTCTATTTAGATTCCATTGAAGATGTAGATTTTATTATGGATGAATCTGAAGGTGAGGACATTGACGACATTCTCTATGAAAGAGTACTGGGAGGCTCGTATGATCAGAAATATTACTCCCCCGATATACCCAGACAAAATAAGATTTATGCAGTCTTACCTATAGATTCGGTCTATTCTGACATTGATACGAGAGAAGTCCAGAATACAGATATGTTAGCCATTTTCTCCGATGGTGAACCTACGGTTTCTTTTCCGCATTCGTTTGAGTTTATTGGTGTCGATTACGAACTCGGAACCGACAATTTTGAAGAGTCGGTAATTGCAACAAGTGTAAATAAGACAATCTACTTAACTCGTGGCCTACAATCAAATGCCGTAATTTCAACTTTACAGGATGAAGACTTACTCGTTGACAATTTAATTTTTGTAGGTAATTATTACGACAGTGCATCATTCAATAGACTCACCGATGTATTAAACAAACTGAAACATACAGGATTCGGATTCCAAAAGGATGGGCCGTTCGAATTCGTTTCTCTAAACGGTTCAAATATATACGAGAATCGTTTACTAAAACAGGATGTGAATTTACTTGATGATAAGTTTCCGAATCAAATTGTATGGAGTCAGCCTACCGTCACTGGCGGATCTGTCTCAGGTTCACGACAATTCTTATATACGAGTTTCCTCGACGTATCGAGTGAATATGGTTCCATAATCGATCTTGCGAGTGTTCGCAACAACCTTTTGGTTTTCTGTGAGCGTGGTGTTGCATTGATTAAGGTTGGGGAGCAATTAGCAAGTTCCCCTTCGGGCAACGTATATGTAACAAGTTCACAGTTCCTCTCACAACCATATTGGATATTGAAATCAAGTCCGTATGTACAGAAGTACACAATCGCCGAATATGAGAATTCCATTTATTTCTCGGACGGCTCTGATTTGTGGAGTTTCGGTGATGGACTTAAAAATGTTACTAAAGGGTCCATCAATATGGACGGATTCTGCGTTGGTGGAATTGATCCAGAGAATAAAGAATACCGTCTCACAGTGTTCGATCAACCTCGTGAGGGTGTTGACCCTGTACGCACAGATACAGGCACTGCTGGGCGTACATACAGCTTCTCATTGGAAATAGGCGAATGGTCAGGACCACACAGCTACGGTGCCGTGTCCAACATCAATCGATCCAATAAGATGATCTCATTTGTTGACGATCAGTATGCGGTACAGAATGTGGGTAATACATTTGGTGGTACACCATATACGACCGTTATTGAATCAGTAGCAAACCTACAAGGCGAACCTAACCGATCTAAACGTTACCGGAAGTTTTATCTCGATGTGATTGCAGACGATCCCACAGAAGTATGTCAGTTTGCGTATGCCAGTGAGTATTTCCAGAATGAATACGAAGTTGATCTCGCCGACCGTCGCACAATACGCGGAACATATCCAGTCGGGGTTCGGGCCGGTACAGGCCGTCCGTCCACATCTCGCTCTTTTTTCTGGCGAATTACCTCAGTTGTCAAGGGATTTCTTCTTCGATCGCTAAGTTTTGATTATCTTTATAAACGTAAATAAACCTCTAAACACCCACATGTTAGACCTATACAAAGGCGAAACCAAACGCCCATACTCTTTCACTTCCGGACTTGATCTGGATGGACAGACACTGCAAGCAGAAGCATATGCCGAAGATGGTACATCGTACCCACTCAATTCGGACGGTGTAACTGCTGTTGGAAATGGACCCGACATAGAAACGGTGATGTACGTAAAATCACCAGAGTCTATGCCAGTCGGAGTGTACGCTATAAAGATTTTCACAGACGAAGTGGTAGTTTCTAAAGATAGGTTGAGACATTACGGGGAAAACCCTTTTGAATTTTGATTTCAACAAATATACCATCGCAACCAGAGTCACTAACGACATCGATATACACACACACGCCTACACAAGCTGAATCGACAGAAACTAATTTCAGTACACTGTCGTCGATCATTGATGCTAAGATCAGTGAGCGTAACAAGTTTGTCGTCAGGAAAATACAATTTCAAGGCGCAACCGCAGATGTAATCGAACTCGACACATTTGAAGGTCGTGTTGATATATTTGAGGTTGCAGAAGCCCTTGTATCAAGTCCGGAAACGGATTTTGTAGGTTACAAGAAAGCCACTCTCTCATCTGAGATCGTGACCAGTATCAAACTCCATTACGGTGTCGTACCGAACATCCTACTGTTTTCCGTAGGCAATGAATCATTCCTTTCTATTGACGGCGAATTTCTCACATTGAAGCGTAAATAATGGCCATTCTTGACAACGTAGATCTTCTCGAAAAACTACTCACCCAAACTATTTCTGCCGACCACAGGATGTTTTCATTCACTGGTACGGGTGAGATCGATGTGGTGACAACAAAGACCCTCACCGATTTCGTGGGAAGTGAGCTTGATATCCAGTCGCTCATTGATCAACTTGACCTGTTGGATGGGTATGTGACCGATCTCGATTTTGACCTTTCCGCAGATCTTTCGGGGTTGTATGACGTTCGGTTACCGGCGTTGGAGGATGACCTTAATGAACTTAATAACATCAAGTTACCACAACTGGACGCTGAGATTTCCGACCTTAACAACGTTCAGTTACCGGCATTGAACGCTGATCTTACCGATCTCAACGATAATAAATTACCGGCGCTGAATGCCGAATTAGACAATCTTGAAACGGTCGTTTTACCCAATCTCCAAAATGAATTGGGTACGCTCGATCAAGATCTCACACAATTAAACACGGATCTTGAAACGTTAGATAACGATTTATTCGATCTGAATGATGGAGTCCTTCCGGCGTTGGAACAGAACTTGGACGTACTCAATCTCGATCTTGATAATCTTGACAATGAATTGACCACATTGGACGATGAGTTGTTCAATCTGAATGATGGTGTAATTCCGGCTCTCAATGATGAGTTGGGTGTACTTGATATTCAACTCACCGATTTGGGTGATGATCTTACGGCCTTAGATGATGAGTTGTTCAATCTGAATGATGGTGTAATTCCGGCTCTCAATGATGAGTTGGGTGTACTTGATAATCAACTCACCGATTTGGGTGATGATTTGGTCTCTGCACAAGGTGAACTTAATACCCTTAACACCACAACACTACCAAATCTTCAAGATGATATTGATTCAAAACTACCGGACATACCCAATTCAATATCTGAAACTAATATTTCAGACGGCTCAATATCCACTCCAAAGATTCAAACAAATGCAATAGTTGCCAATACCATTGCATCAAACGCAATTGTAGCATCTAAGATAAAAGCCGGTGCCATCGTTGCAGGGAAAATAGCTTCTGATGCGATTACAGCAAATGAAATCACAGCCGGTGCCATCACAACACTTGAAATTGCGAGTGACGCAATTACAGCGAACAAGATCTCTTCAAACGCAATTACCGCAAACAAAATAGATGTTGATGATCTATTCGCCAACAACATCTTTTCAAATCGAATAACGGCTAATGAGATCGCCACTGGTACAATAACGGCCAGTGAAATAAGTACCGGTGCAATAACGGCCAGTGAAATAAGTGCCGGTGCGATCACCGCGTCCGAGATCAGTGCCGGTACCATTACAGCTACTGAAATAGCTACAGGTGCGATTATCGCAAATAAGATTTCTTCTGATGCAATTACAGCCAACAAGATCGCTACAGACGCAATTACCGCGAATAAAATCGCGACCAATGCGATCACCGCAAACAAAATAGATGTTGATGATTTGTTTGCAAACAACATCTTTTCAAATCGAATAACGGCTAATGAGATCGCCACTGGTACAATAACGGCCAGTGAGATCGACACTGGTACAATAACGGCTAATGAGATCGGCACTGACGCAATTACCGCGAACAAAATAGATGTTGATGATTTGTTTGCAAATAACATCTTTTCAAATCGAATAACGGCCAATGAGATCGCCATTGGTACAATAACGGCCAATGAGATCGACACTGGTACAATAACGGCTAATGAAATCGACACTGGTACAATAACGGCTAATGAGATCGCCACTGGTACAATAACGGCCTTTGAGATCGACAGTGGTACAATAACGGCTAATGAGATCGCCATTGGTACAATAACGGCCAATGAGATCGACACTGGTACAATAACGGCCAATGAGATCGGCACTGGTACAATAACGGCCAATGAAATAAACACCGACAACCTCACAGCCAATACAGCGTTCATTACAGATCTGGTAGCATCTACTGTATGGACGGACACTATAATTGCGAACTCCGCAATGCTCGATGTCATAACCGCGAATGAAATATGGGCCGGTAATATTGTAGGTGATCACATTGTGGCCGGTACTCTTACGGTCGATCAAATGGACATCGACAACGTGTTCGGTGATCAGGCGGTTGTAAATAAACTCTTCGCCAACAGCGCAGAGATCGACGGCCTTTTATCAGTGGGTCAATACCTCAAGATCGAGAGTGATCGAATGCCGTCGGCACCAACACAGATAGGCACTCCAAATACCATTACAGGAAGTGGTATTACGATGTCACCAAACACATCCTATTCAATCAACTTACCATTCACACAATCGTTTTCGAACCTCATTTTGGATGGGTTCGCGAATCTGCAAATGAAATATGGGGCCGATCAAGAATATAGACAACAAAACACAATTGAAGCCTACGATGGTACGAATTGGATTACACTTTATACATTTGCAGAGAAATGGATACAAACGGCAGATGTAATGTTTAACGTAGCTGATTATAGCCAAGTAAGACTGACGGTAATTAATGACGGGCCTTACAATCGCAACTTAACCTACGACATTACAATAACTGAACAACAATCCGAAGTAGTCCTAAACAGTAGTGGAATATACACCAACATAAATGGTAAAACTCTCGCTCTTACAGATGCGTTGAGTGCCAAAGGTGGCGGTGGTGGTAGTTCTTCTGGGTCTACTTTATGGGATACAATCATCGACAACCCGTTTGATACGAAGGTCCCTTCTGATTTTGCAGTGAGTGGGCACGAGCATCCTACCAGTGACATCGACTTTGAACGTAGTGTACTTACAGGTGCGTCCATAGCAACCGAATCTGATGTTGCCAATCTTCCAAGAGGATTCCATACGAATTATTCTGATAACTCAGGACTCGGCGCTTGGGCCAATTATATCTTTGTTAAGAATACAGGCACAAGAGCCTTTCAATTTGGAGCGACACACGGTGATAACGTTTGGAGAGGTCGGACATTTAACTCTTCCGGCGCTACTAATTATGTAACCTTTTTACACACCGGTAACTCCGACATGTTTAACGCATCTGATTACGTCCCTAAAAGCGGTGGCACGTTCACGGGGGATATGTCATTTGTGAATGGAAATGCTGCAATTGAACATATACTGAATGGTGATTCTTTTAGTCGAATCAATATGCGTTCGAAGGGGACGGCAGATGATAATTATTTCATCTCCTATGGTGAAGGCAATCCTTATCACCCTGAGTTTGCAATGAAGAATAATCAAGCAGATGGTAGACTTACATTTTACACCAATGGTTCGAAGAGAGCTGAGATTTCGAATGGTGGATTAGATGTATTTGGCAATCTCGATGTC
>Ga0136557_1000739_pt1 | contig 23748 bp, 29 predicted proteins | sample AntRauTorckE6832_FD_104796 | JGI IMG/M metagenome (GOLD analysis project Ga0136557, IMG submission 104796) | Saline lake microbial communities from Rauer Islands, Antarctica - Metagenome Torckler E6 #832 | ecosystem: Environmental > Aquatic > Non-marine Saline and Alkaline > Saline | place...
TATAATTTCCCATTCAATGATAAAAAGATTCTGCAATAAGTGCAGCGGGGTAATTGTTCCCACATATTCAGCAGAAGAATACCTGAGAATACTGGGAGTAAAAACAGATTTACTGGTTCAACCAACGGGAATAGAATATGAAAAATTCAAAAATCCGGATAAATCTGAGCTGAAACAACTAAAAAAAGAGTTTCAGATTAATAATGAAACCGTTCTTGTAACCGCATCAAGAATTTCCGAAGAAAAAAACATAGAGTTTATTGTTCATGGGGTTGCAAAATTAAAAAAAGAAACAGATTCTCCCTTCAAACTCCTTATAATTGGAGACGGGCCTGATATGGAAAAAATAAAAAAACTCATAATTGAACTTGATCTTTCCTCACAAATTATTCTAACCGGTGCTGTATCCCCTGAAAAAATGAACTTATACTACAATCTCGGAGATATTTTTGTATTTGCTTCAAAATCTGAAACACAGGGTCTTGTTATACTCGAAGCAATGTCTGCAGGTCTTCCTGTTGCAGCTTTACGTTCAAGCGGAATTGATGATATTGTAAAAAACAATGTAAACGGATTTAAAACTCCTGAAAATTATGAAAAATGGTGTGGATGCATCAAGGAAATGATTGAAGATGAAAATTTAAGGTCACAGCTTGGCTCAGGAGCTTTAAATTGTGCACAAAACTATGACATAAAATATTTTGCAGAAAATATTAAAAATTTTTACGGATTTCTTCTGGCAAAAAATAAAAATCGCTCAGATTAAACTTTACCGGTTAGTGCTTGCCCGAAAATGACTTAAATTAAAATCTGAACTTATCAATCTTTTTTTTTGAAAAATTTCATGGCTGAATATCTTAAAAGTATAAGAATACCGGCTCCTGCACAAACAGCCAGAAAAGAGACTACCCACGACTGCTCCCTCTCAGAAAAAATCAATGCGCCCAAATGGCTGCCGATAAGAGTGACCGCTCCCAGCCCGGGCAGAATACCTATTGCAGAACCTATAAAATAATCTGCAAACCTCATATGAGATGCTCCGGCAAGCATATTAGTCATTGTGAAAGGAGCAACAGGAAATAAATTTATCATTGCCATAACAAAAATACCTTTTCCTGATATATAGGCAGACACTTTATTAAGACGTGGACCTCCGTACTTTAAAAGTGCTTCCCTGCCGAAATATCTTCCAAAATAATAGGATACTGCAGATGAAGATAAGGTACCTGCAGCAGCGTACAAAAACCCCCATACTGGACCAAATATTAAAGCAGTAGCTACAACCAGAACGGTCAGAGGAAACATAAGAAGCATGCTCAGTGAATAAACAAGAATAATAATTATAAAACTTAAAAATGATTTTTCACCTAAAATTTGCCAGTCAGCAAAAGTTTCAATTTTTTCAGGGGTAATAATATCATTGTATGCAAGGATCTGCCAGATAACAAAAGCTGTAATCAGCACCACAAAAATTATAATGATTTTTTTCACTAAGTCAGTCATGAAGGCCTTTCCCGGCGATAAAGTTTAGCCTGTTTTTTCTATAAAAACTTGAAAATTTCCGTTTTTAAAATCGAAAACACCTGCATTTTTTTTAAAAGCATTCCCCGGATTAACAACTACAGTCTGACCTATTGTATCTGTGCCTACTGCTTCATGTATATGGCCTGTAAAGCATACAGCCGGACTATTTTTTTCTATGAATGACCTTATCTCCCTGCTTCCGACATGAGTTTTGTTACTTAAACTGTCACAACTGCAGTTATAAGGAGGCTGATGCGAAATAAAAATTAAAGGAAAATCCTTGTTATTCAGTTCTGCTTCAATTTTTTTTATGAAGTAAGCATAATCGTCTTCTGTAAATTCTGAAGGAGTTGAAAATGGAGTTATAAGTGATCCTTTAAGCCCTGCAAAAGCAAAACCTTTATTTATTTCAACTCTGCTGTGAATATTTACACCTTTTTTGTCCAGTACTCTATCTGCAGAAGAATAATCGCAGTTGCCTGTTACTGCATAAATCTGACCTGTAAAATACTTGCCAAGCTCTTTTAAGCACTTTTCTGTTTCAGGCTTTCCCCCAAAATCTGTAATATCTCCTGACAAAACCACTGTATCTGCTGACTTCAGGAGTTTTTTGCTTTTACTGAAAACAGAAAATCTTCCGTGTATATCAGTAAATGAAACGATACGCATTTTTTGCTCTCCGAAATTTCAGGTAATATTAAATTTAAAATAATATATAGATAACAGCATCTGCGGGCAAGAATTTTCCGGAATAAATCAGGAGCTTGATATTTATTCGGCAGTTATTCATAAAATACTGCCGAATAAAAAAATATTGCTATAAGAAACTAATGCTTTCTTATAAAATTTTACCTGATCTTGATACAGTAATAATATTTGCTTTTAGACTGCTCCCTGAAGATTTGAGAGCATCTTTTATTATATTCTCCATACCTGAACAACAGGGTACTTCCATTTTTGCAAGAGTTAAGGATTTAAGATTATGAGTTTTAAAAATATATTCAAATTTTTTCTTATATTCATCTTGGCTGTCGAGCTTGGGACATCCTATCATTAATTTTTTATTGCCTGCTATGTCATCATGAAAAGTTCTGCATACTCCGGAAACACAGTCTGCCGCGATAAGAAGATCACTGTTTTCAAATATATCTGAATCTGGAGAAATTAATGATATCTGAATCGGCCAGTTTGAAACTGTTGAATCGCTTTGATCAAAAGGGCTCATTTTTAATGAACCGCATTTTTTATTTTCCTGAAGATGATTTTCAACAGCTTTTTCATCAAATTCGTCTGCATTTCTTTCTATAATCTCAAGAGCATCCTGTGGGCAGCCGTTCATACATTCACCAAGTCCGTCGCAGAGATTATCTGAAATAAGCTTGGCTTTTCCGTTAACAATCTGAATTGCCCCTTCTGCACAATCGAGTATACACTGGCCGCATCCGTTGCAAAGATCTTCATCTATTTTTATAATTTTTCTTTTTACAAGCATTGTAATCTCCTATATTAATTTTTTAAGATTATTTAAACCCAAAACAACTTATAATTCTTTGATCCAGATCAAAATTAAAAAGAAAAATTATATTATGGAAAAAACTCTTGAAAATTCATTAATGTTTAAATCTTTTTCCAAAGACCAGATAAAAAAAATTGCAAAAATATCATCGGTGCATAAATACAATGCAAAACAGATAATATTTTTTGATAATGATCCTGCCGAGGGATTATACCTTGTTAAAACAGGTAAGGTAAAAATTTATAAAATGTCCGAAGATGGCAAAGAACAGGTTCTTCATATTTTTTCTGAAGGTGAGCCTTTTGGAGAAGTAGCTGTTTTTTCAAACACAAATTTCCCTGCCAATTCAGAAGCTGTAGAAAACTCTGAAATTATTTATATTCCTAAAGAAGGCCTTTTAAAAATATTTAAAGAAGATCCTTCAACAGCAATGAATATTTTAGCTGTTTTATCGATAAGGCTTAAACAGTTTACAAAGTTAATTGAAGATCTCACCCTTAAAGAGCTGCCTGAAAGGCTTGCTGCATATATTCTTCAGCAGGATGAAATTCAGGGCAATTCAGGTAAAATTATTCTTGAATTTTCAAAAGGCCAGCTTTCCAAAATACTTGGTAGTACCCAGGAAAGCCTTTCAAGGACTTTAACAAAACTCTCAAAAGGAAATATCATTGAAATTGATAAAAGAGAGATTAGAATTATTGAAAAGCAGCTTCTAGAAGATATCGCCGAAGGCACAGAAAACATAAAAGATCTTGATGCTTAGAAATGGTCAAAAAAGACAGTTTTCGCTCAGCAACTATTGAGTAATTGGCCGAAAACTAGAATTTTTTGTTCAGTTCAAGACAGAGGAAAAATTTAACCGCAGGAATACTGGAGTATTTTGAGGATTAAATTTTGATTCTAACGCAGAACTGGGCAAAAAAGACAGTTTTCGCTCAGCAACTATTTAATTGACATAAAGCTTAAATAATCTTAATTTTATTTTTAAAGGAGATTTATGCACAATAATTATTTCTGGATAAAAGTACTTTTTCAGACAATTGCCATTCTTGTAACAGCAGCCATGTTTCAGGGAATTGCTGTGGAAAATATTTTCACTGCCTTTTTTGCAGCTCTTATTCTCGGTTTTTTCAACATGGTATTAAGGCCCTTGCTTATCTTTTTCACTCTTCCGCTTACAATGCTCTCACTTGGGCTTTTTATATTTATAATAAATGCTGTTATATTAAAACTTACTGCATTTTTTATCCCCGGATTTACTGTAGAAGGCTTTTTCACTTCAATTTTCGGCGCCTTGATAATAAGCATAGTCAGTTTTGCTCTTAATATACTTACTTTTGAAAACAACTCGGTTGAAGTTATAGATCTTAAAAAGAAAAACGGAAATTTCTGGGAATAAAATGAAAGAAATCTTTAAAATAGATCTTTTTACTGAACCTGATTTTCAAAGATTTAATAATTTTTTAATTAAAGCAGCTGTTTTTTTGGATAAAGACCCTGTAAGTGCTGCTATATCAATACCTAAACTAACCAAGAGTATCCGCAGCAAATTTGAAAGTACAGGAAATCCTGTAGCTACAAGTGTTTTCTTAGAAGACAACTCTTTGTTTGTAAAATGGTCAGATCAAAAAAAACTACTTCTTAAACTCAATAAAATCCCCGACGACAATACTATATCTGAAATAACACAGCATTTCAGAGACAAGATAGAAAATGCTTCTCCCGAACTTTTGCGTATTCAAAACCAGAAAATTAAAAAAAACCTTGAAGCTGCAAAACAAAAAGCAGAAGCAGAAATTAATGACATAGAAAAACAGCTTAATGTCAGAAAAAAAGAGCTTGAAAAGTACATGATAAAAGCTGAAACAGACAGCCTGACAGGCCTTCTGAACAGAAGAGCTTTTAATCAGCACTTAAGTGCCGCGCTCAAAGATTTAAAAACCAAAAACAAAGTTTTCTGTCTTCTTTACCTTGATCTCGATTTTTTCAAAACCATAAACGATACTTACGGCCACAGCTTTGGTGATAAAATATTAAAAGGCATGTCAATGAATATGCTTAACTGTATAAGAGAAAAAACAGACTATGCTTTCAGAATAGGTGGTGATGAATTTGCAATTATACTTTTTTCAGATGAAAATATTGCAGCAAGGGCAGCCCAAAAAATCCTTAACGGAATAGAACACGGAATAAGCATAGGCTTTACCCTTGCAGATAAAAACGATACGCCTGAAATCATTGCTCAAAGAGCAGACATGGCTCTTTACTTTTCAAAGGATCAGGGAAGGTCAATAGTTACTGTTGCTCACAAGCCAAATTATTCAGATAATCCCTCTGCCTCTTCACTGGAAATAATTTACAATGGAAAAAGTTAAGTTACTTTTAAACTCCCTTATAAGAGATCAGAGTTCTCAAATCCTGACCAGAAGTAAAATAAAAGCTGCCGCATCAAGACTTAATTTTTCTGAAACAAAAAAAAGCTTTATTCTTCTTGCATGTAGCGAGATTATGACCAATCAGCTGAAATTTGCCACAGGAGCAGGAATTATTCAGATCTGGGAACACAAATCACCTGAGCATGCCCTCGATATTTTTGGATACGATATGGGACCAGGTATTGAAAATCTTTCAAAAGCAATATCCGATGGTTATTCAACATCAAACACACTCGGCCACGGTCTTGGCTCAGTTATCAGATCTTCAGACCTTTGTGAAATTTACACCAAAAATAAAAAAAAAGACAAAAAAGATATATGGACTGGAACAGCAGTCTGGTGCAGGTTTTATCCTAAAACAAAAAAAATCAACCCACAGAAAATAAAAACCGGAATATTTATCAGAGCATTAAACGATGATATATTTAACGGTGATTATATAGACTTTGACATTACGCCTGAAAAGGCTACATGGGTTCACATTGATGGATTAGGACACGGCAAAAGTGCCTATAAGACAGGTGAAATTGCTTCAGAAATCGCAATTGACAAACTTTCTCCTGAAAAAATTATAAAAACCCTTAACAGCAATCTTCTAGGAAAAAGAATGGCAAACGGGCTTGCAATATCTCTTGATAACAAAGGAAATTTTATATATTCAGGATATGGTGATGTTGCTTTTAAAATTTTTGAAGGAAACCCTAAACTGAAATCTATCCATCTTCAGAATAAAACAATAGGGGAAAATCTCATGGAGATTAATTGTAACAGCTCATATGTAAACAATAATAATGCTCTTATAACATTTTCCGACGGAATACATTCTGGTTGGAATCTTGAGCATTATCCAGGGTTGCTGAACAAGCATCCTCAACTTGCGGCTTATCTTCTGGGAAATATTTTTTCCAGAAGGAATGATGATAAAAGTTTATTCATTGCAAAATATGAAAAGGAGTAGATATGTCCGATTTTAAAAAATATGCAAAAAATATTTTAAAAAAATTCGATTCCGAGGCTGTATCAGAAAAAATTACCGAAGCCGGTAAAATCAGCCTTGCAAAGGAAAACCTGTTATCTAATGAAGAAATCCAAGATTACACCTATGAATTTGTCGATCTATTCACTGCCATGCTTAAAGAAGGAAAAGCTGACAGCACAAATGAAACCTATAATGCAATGAAACGCCTTATGGCTACTGTTAACACAAAAATACAGATGAGAGGTGGAAATACAGAACATATAGTCCAGCTGATGCAGTTTATGCAGTACACTTTTCTTGACCAGATTGTAGATAAAGAGGGCAACGAAAGTGAACAGGAACTGCTTTTTCTGCTGAAGTTTTCAAACAATATAGTTACTGAAGCCTTCAGGCTTTACCAGCAGGAAAGAGAAGAAGCTCTGGCAGCCCAGAAAGAAGAGTTTCTTGATGTATCAACTCCGATAACAGAGATATGGGACGGGGTTTTATCGCTACCTGTTATAGGGACACTTGACTCCAGCAGAGCCATGGATCTTATGGAAAAACTTCTTAAAACCATTGAAATGAGAAGGTCAAAAGTAGTACTTCTGGATCTTACCGGAGTCAGCACAATAGATACACAGGTAATGCATCATTTAATTCAGGTAGTAAGGTCGGCTGCTTTGATGGGATCAACTGCTATATTAACAGGAATAAGGCCTTCAATTGCAAGATCACTTGCAAATCTTAATATAAATCTTGAAGAAATTCAGACCAAATCGACTCTTTCTGAAGGCTTAAAAGAAGCTTTTAAAATTTTAGGTGTAGATTTTACAAAAATTTAAAACCGGACTTATCTCAAGTCAGTTTACGGAGCTTATAGTTAAGTTCATGAATATTGTCCGGTTAAGTCAGACAAAAACAGATAAAATTTTGCTTTTTATTAATCAGCGGGTATTTATATGGAAAACAACCAGGGATTTAACCTCACCAGAGTAGGCAAAAGCTCTATGCTTCTTGAGCCTTATGATAATCTTGATCCTTCAGATCCTGAGCCCATGATAGAAGAAATCAGTAAAAAACTTATAGAGAATAATATTTTTACTCTTTTTTACGATTTAAACAAAGTTCTGATTGTGGATGAAATTTATTATTCCTGGCTGTGTCATCTTTCAGACACCTGTACTCTTTTTCAGGCTGAACTTAAAGTTATAAATATGAAAGCAACAGCGGCTGTGAGTATTTCATCCTTTATTGATTCACAACCGCCGTTTAAGTCTGTTCTTGAAATGTAAAATTTAATCTGGGTATTTAGTTGCTGAACAAAAAATTCCGGTTTTCGGCCAATGCACTATTAAGTTCTTTTTCTTTAGAAAACAGTTTCTAAATTTCAAACAAAGGGGCAATGTCTTTATCTTTTATAAATAAAAAATTATCGCCCCACTTTTTTTCTTTTTTTTCTTTTCCCATCTGAAAGTAAAAATCTCGCCTTTTTTCTTATATTCTACTGCCATTCTTTCTGCGAGTTTTTTCAGCACTGAATCATTATTTTTTGAATGAGTTCCCTTCCCTGTTATAAAGCAAACTGTTTTAATCCCTTTAATTTTTGAAGAAACAACTGTGTTTTCAATTTTAATCTCTGCTTCAAAGGATCTTAGGTTGTGGAGATCTACTGTTTTTTCTGGCGGGGGATAAAGCATAAATTTTTCATGAAGATTAAGCTGTTTACTACCGTCATCCTTTTTTGGAATATATTCAGAAACCTCAGAATTCTTCTTACCTGTAAAAAGCTCATAAAGATCTTGATCTGGCTGTATATTTTTTATTTTTTTATTTTCTGATGGAGGCGGTTTTTGCTTCTTTTTTTTTCTCTTTTTTTTGTAAACAGTTTTATTGTATTTAAGATCAGTTTGCTTACCTTCAGCTACTGATTTAACATCCGAAAAGGATTTATCACTACTATTTTCCTGTGGAGGATCAAAAAATATTTCTTCAGCTGAAGATTTAGTTTCCAAACTTTGCTGATGACCTGAATCTTTGTTTTTATTATCAGCTCCTAATAAAAATTTAAAACATTTTGCAAAAAAATTCATATTTTATACTTTTAGATTGCCAGAGATTTTATATTCATCATATATAGATAAGAACTTGATTAAACCGATTTAATCCTTTTCAGATCTTATCCATTCTCTGTCATTTTCAAGTCCGTTTAAATCTTTTTCTTTTTGCCAGTTTTCATCTTCTTCAAAAAATAATGAATCGTTTTTAAAAAAATCTTTTTCTTTTGTTTTTTCCTCAGCAATCCAAGCATTATCTATTTCATGAAACTGAGTCTCTCTTTCTTCCCATGAAAAATCTTTTGCCTGTAACAGGCCTGAAGAAAAGATAAAAATACTTATAATAAAAAATTTATAAAATTGAAAGAAGATGTTTTTTTTCTTTTTCATCAAGTTCTTCTTTGTATTCATTTATGTACTGATTCATTTTCCTGCTTGTGTATTTTATTTTAAAAAGCGAAGGATTTTTTTTCAAATATATTTCAACTTCTTCTGTTTCCCAGAAATAATCATTGCTTCTTTTCTCAGGGTTGCCGTATTTAATTTTTAAAGTTTGAAATATCTTACTGAATTTCTCATCATCAGACGTCTCATAAACGTAGTTTGCACCCAAAAGTGAATTGTCAAAAAACTCATAAAGAAGAAAAATATCACTCCCCATCAGCTCAAATTTATACGATATATATTTTTCTGTTATTCTTAGCGGTTTCATATCCTCTGCAGCAATTACTTCGACTCTGGACATACCCCATTTTACATCTCTGAAATCATAATCGTTTTCTGCATAAGCTGAAAATGAGAAGGTAAAAAATATTAAAAAAAGTATCCATTTTTTCATTTAAATTAAGCCTTTTAAAAATCTTTAGTGCCCTTATACATGTTATTTTGTAAAAACAAGAGTTGTATAATCAGTTGCTGAACGAAATCTGTCTTTTTTGCCCAGTTCTTAAGTTAGAATCAAAATTTAATTCAAAATACTTCTGTATTCCTGCGGTCAAATTTTTCATCTGCCTTGAAATGAACAAAAAATTCAAGTTTTTGGCCAATTACTAATTAATATTTTTGTTTAAATGAGAATTTATATTATATTTTGTCCATACTCGCAGTTTAAAAAATTATAAAACAAACAATCCAAAGCAAAAAACCCTGTTTTATAATTCGGCATATAATTCTAATTTTTTAATTTTATACTATTTTTTATCTTCAATACCGGTATAAATATGTTTCTGGTCGCTTGATTTTTCATTTGTACTGCATGAACAGCAATTTTCACTGCATCCTCCGCAACCACCACTCTCTTTTTTTGAAAAACCGATTTTAAGCAGATAAAATACTGCAATAATTATTATTAAAACTACTATAAAAGTCTGAAAAGTTTCCATTTTATTTTCCTTTATACCCGATAATAAATTAAGTTTGATTTTATCTTAAAATACACTCTAAACTGTTAAATATTTTTTTACATATAATCTCTATAGCTTCTTTTATTTATATTTTAAATATCTAACTTAATTTGTCAACTCTAATACCCGGGATAAAAAAAAGGAGGTATAATATACCTCCTTTGAAATACAAATATAAAGACTGAATTTTAACGTTTTGAAAACTGGAAGCTTGCACGTGGTCCTTTCTGACCGTACTTCTTCCTTTCTTTCATCCTCGGGTCTCTTCTTACGAAACCTGCTTTCTTTAAAACATCTCTTAGTTCAGGATCAAACTTTATAAGAGCCTGACTGATGCCGTGTCTTGCAGCTTCAGCCTGTCCGGTAATGCCTCCGCCTTTAACATTAACCTTTATATTAAAAGCTGATACATTATCAGTTATTTTTAAAGGTTCAGTAACACTGGTAGAAAGTCTTTCTATACTGAAATATGTTTCAAGAGGTTTATTATTAACAAAAACTTCTCCTGAACCTGCTTCAATCCATGTCCTTGCTACAGATGTTTTTCTTCTTCCGGTAGCGTAATAGGTGCTGTCCTTTGCCATTTATCTCCCCTGTTATACTTGCTTAAATTTCCAGAAACTCAGGGTTCTGAGCATTATGAGGATGCTGTGAACCTGAATATACTTTTAGGTTTTTATTAAGTTGCCTGCCAAGCTTATTTTTAGGAAGCATACCCTTTACTGCAAGACGAACTACTTCCTCAGGTTTTTTCTCCAGAAGCTTTTCAGCTGTAATTTCCTTAAGACCCCCGATGTAACCGCTGTGTCTGTAGTATTTTTTCTGAGACAGCTTTCTGCCTGTCAGAACAATTTTATCAGCATTAACAACTACTACTGAATCTCCGCAGTCTACATGAGGTGTAAAAAGAGGATTATTTTTTCCCCTGATAACTTTGGCAATCTCAGAAGCAAGTCTTCCGAGCACCTTACCTTCTGCATCAACAACATACCATTTCTTCTGTATGTCTTCTTTTTTGGCACTATATGTCTGTTTTTTCAATTTAACACTCCCTGTCACAAAAAATAACTTCTTAGGTATACATTTACAAATTTTAAATGTCAACTCAATAACAAATAAATATTTGACATTACACTTCACAATGTAATATCAAAATTACAATTAAATATTCACAAGGAATTTTATATGCCATTAATTGAAATTGAAGTCAAATTTTATATTAAAAATTATGAAGAAATTATTAAAAAAGTTTCTGAATATGCAGGTAATCCTGTAAAATCAGGCCTTGAAAAAAACATCTTATTTGATAAAAAAGACTTTTCATTTCGAAAAAATAATAAAATTTTAAGATTAAGGTATTATAATAACTCGTCCATAATTACTATTAAAACCCCTCCTGATAAAAAGGACCCGGAGTTTAAAACACTGAAAGAAACCGAATGTACTGTTGATTCCATCGAGAATATGCGTTTTATATTAAAAGAATGCGGATTTATAAACGAACAGATCTATGAAAAACAAAGAGAAGTCTTTCGAACAAACAAGCTTGAAATCTGCATTGACAGGCTTCCATTCGGCGATTTTGTCGAACTGGAAGGCGACAGAGATAAAATAAGACAGGCTGCATCCTTTTTAAACTTTAACTGGGAAAACAAAATTCTTCCTAGTTACAGAGCTATTTTTGAAAAAATTAAACAAGATTACAACCTGTCATTTACCGATATAACTTTTAAAAACTTTGAAAATTTAAAAGAAAAAAATTTTCATAAGAGCATAAACTCTTTATAAAACTTTTTCATCCTTGTCCTTTTCATTTTCATCTTTATCTTTTTTTTTAAGCCATTTTTTTTTATCAGTATTTGCCTTAACCTCTTTTAAAAATCCTTTTGAGACTTCTCCTTCATCCTTGGTACAAACCACTTCTGCATTAATGATTCCGCCGCTTTCGACTATAAGATCATTACAGGTAACAGTGCCTGTACATTTACCTGAAGACAAAATAACCACTTTCCCAAGAGCTTGTACTTTACCTTCAAATCCTCCGCCTATAGTAAGATCGTTTACTTCCATATCGGAATAAACCTGTCCCTCTTCGGCAATAATAACTGATTCCCCTGTGATTGACCCTTTTACTACTCCCTTAATGACAAGTTTCCCCTCACTTGAAAGTTCCCCTTCTACTTTCAGATCCTTATCAATGATTGAGAGATTTTTTGTTTTTCCAGCCACTGCAGACTCCTTACATTTAGTATAATTTCCCGGAACTGATTAGACTAAGTGCCTTATTTTCAGATCAAAAGCACTTATAAAATTTTAAACTTACATGTTTCTGATGCAGGGTACCGGTGAGACTCCCTGCATATTATCCATAATGCAACCAGGCAATCAGAATAAACTATTCTTTACTGGTAATATTAAAACCGGCAAGAATTTTTCTTTCATCATCATATTCTGCAATAAGATTTATACGTGCCGACAAAGCACCTTGTCCCACCAAAGAACCAAGATCGGCTTTTTTATATAAAAAATTATTTTTTTCTCCGTTTACTTCTACAGAATAAAAACCTGAGCTCATTTCATCTCCATAAACTTCAGGAACAGAATATAAAAAACAGCTCTCTTTAGAATCAAGAACCAGCTTTCCCCCGTCTTTTACTGCATGAAACTTATCTTTTTGTTTAACAATAAAAAATTTTTCCCTGCTTTTGTTAATTGATATAAGCATATCAGCTATTCTTTTACTATTTTGTGATACAATCACAGGATAACTGTTTTTATTTTTGCCAACAGCATATTTTTCCCAGAAATCTTCGGCCGTATCAACAATATACCCCCTGTCTTCACCTGTATTATTAAGCTTATCATTGACATAACCCTTTATATTTACTTCAAGATCTCCGGGATCGCAAAGGCCTGTCCTGACATCGACGATCTCAAAAAAATCTCCTTTATTAAGATTAATTTCTCCTTTATTTTCAACATAAAAAGGAGGCTGACCATTAACTTTTACCTGAAAATAAAAATAATCGCCCGAATTTTTTTCTGAAACATAAAAATTATCATTTTTCTTTTTCATATCAGACACTTTAATATAAACTGACCCGCATGGTTCATAATCTTTTTTTGCAGATATTCTTACATCTTTTTCTACCTTTATATTTTTCCTGAGATCATTTTTTTTGCCTGTGCCTATAAAATCTGCGGTAAGGCCTCTGTCATAGTTTGCTTCAATATGAATAACCTTAATATCAGAACCTTTTTCAACATTAAGCGTCTGGCCCTTCTGGACAACTATAGGTGTATTGTTGTTCAGAGAAACAACCATATATTTTAATTCAGGTTTTTCAAGCACAAGAGGGGGCATTTCGGGGATTAGCCCAAACTCTTCAAAAAACGCATTAATTGCGTACTGATGATGCCTGACCTTTTTTTCAACTGACAAACCTTTATTTGTTTCTATTCCAAAAGCCGGAATAGAGCACCTGGTAACAGCAAAATAAGTCGCAGATTTTCTTTGCTCTTTATGTATTGAGTGCTTTTCACCGGTTCTGTGATTATTAAAACGAAAAAAAAGATCTTTTTGATCTATTTTTTCATTAACTTTTTTTACAACTTTTCTTCCTACAGATCCCATATCAATAACATTGCCATCATCAGTTTCATATGTATCAAAATCAGCTATAATTGACTGCCCGAATCTTAGAGGGTTTTTCATGTCACTTACCCATTCAGGATAATAAAAGCCTGAACCGTCATGGAGATTTAAAAGACAGTCACTTTCTGAAATAAGCTCTTTTAAAATATTTACAATTTTCCCTTCATATTCCCTTGCGTCTTCATCTGCAAACTTTCTGTTCATATCGACATTTACGCTTCTTTTCTGTAGAAGTATTGAAGGGAGATTTGCCCTGGGAACAACAATCAGAGAGCCTTTTGCAAGGGAAATATCTGCGTATGAATCAGCCGTTAAAAAACCTCCGGGCTCATCGCCCTGTATACCGCCTAGTATCATTACAGTTTTTCCCTTTGTTTCACCTGTGATTTTATAGACATGAAGCTCATAGTCTGTGTTTTCAAAATATACTGTATGGGCTTTTCTGCTTTTTTTAAAACCGGTTGCTTCTGCTGTTCCTGAAAATATTATGAAACTAAACAACAATAATATAAACAAAGATGGTGCTGTTCTATTTTTCATCAATATTAAAACCTTTTTTTAGTATAAGCTCAGAACTCTCAAGATAAACAAAAACCTCAGCACGATTAAATTTTTTTAAATCGAGTTTGCCTGGAAACTTTATAGTTACAGGTTTAAATCTGGCAATTGAAAAATACTGACCCTGAGAAGGGGTTGCAGGTTTACCATTAACAATACCTGAGTAAGGCGAAATAACCCACTGGCTTTGCGCAAGATTTTCATTTTTCAAAACTGTAAAAATATACCCTGACAAAATTTTATCCTGTTCAAGCATATTAACTATATCAAAATTTACTACTACATTATTTTCATTTCTGGTAATTTTGTATTCTCTTAACTCTACAAGACCTCTTCCGTCATAATTTTTCTCAGATTCTTCCTTATTTGCCCTGTTTTTATTTCTCACCGACTCACTTTTATTTTGTGCATCCTTTTCTGATGAAAAATTTTGAGCTTTCTCTTCTTTACTGCTTTTATCTTTAACCCCGGTATCTGAATCTGAAGTAAGCAAAGCAAGCTTGAATCTAATATTTTCATTTTCTTTTTTTATTTTTGCGTTTTCTTTTCCCAGCTTATCAATGCGTGATTTAAGGTCTTTGGTCTGGTTAACTGAAACAAATATTATAGAAGCAAGGACTGCAATGGTTATCATAGCAGCAGAAATAAAAATTATTAAAGAGACTATAGCCGCTTTAATATATGAAAGTGTAAAAACCTTTCCGGTACTGTTTACAAATAAAACAGACCATTTTGCTTTTTTTTCTTCACCTGAATCTTTTTTCAGCCTGCTTTTCTCCATATCTCTCTGAGAATTTTCCATTCACCATCTTCCTGTTTTAATACAAGTGTTTTATGTCCTGTTGTTTCAAAACCGCTTGAGTCATATTTTTGAAAAAAAACAGCTTTTGCTGTTTCTCCTTTTTTTCTTATTTCAAGATTATCTATTTCTATATTTATATAATCGTATTTACGGTTTAATCTTTTTTTATACATTATCCATTCATTTTTACTTTTTCCGTCGGAGTAAAATGATGACGCATAAAAACCGGAATATTTATCTATGTTTTTATCAGACCAGGACTCTTTCCATTCAGTAATTAATTTTTTGATATTTTCTTCAAAAAAGACTTCTTTTTTAAGCTTTTCTGCAGCACTTACTATATCAAAGCTTTCTTTGTCATCCATATATATATCACCGAAAACTGAAAAGCCGCCTTCCTCTTTTTTTATAAAAAGCTTTCTTTTTCCTGTATTAACATGTCTGTTTTTAAGACTTAACTTAATATCAAACCAAATAGTATACAAGTTTTCTGATTCTTTGAATATATTAACATACTCCGGATCAATTTCGAGATTTTCCAGGTCGTTTCTGAGCTTTTTCCAGCCCGGCCACCAGTTTATATCCGGGAGATAATCCGGAGAGTAAAAAGAAAGATAATTATGATAAGTACCTTTTTCATATGAGTCGATCCAGTTTTTAAAAAAAGCGAGGAGTTCACTGCCTACCTTTTCCAGAACATTATCTTTTGTGGAAAATTTTAAATTTTTCACTATTAATACAGGTGTTTTGCCTATTTTTATTTTATTTTCAAGCTTATCAATATCTTCATTGGCCAAAGCCACACACCCGTTTGTTGTCCTTGCTTCAAGAAGTTTCTGATCAGTACCGTGTATCCATATATTGTATCCGTTTCTACCCTGTGTTTTATCTATATAATTTGGATAATCAAGGGTAAAAGCCCGGCTTCCGTAAACCGGAGAAAGATATTTTTCCGGATAATGACCTGTCACATAATAAACTCCTTCAGGAGTTCTTGCATCTCCCTCAAGAACCTTGTCTCCTTTTTTATTGCCTGTTGAACAATTAAGTTCAAAAATTTTTTCAAAGGAGGTTTCATCTTTTTTTTCCATCAAAAAAAGCTTTTGTGTGTTTTTATCCACAAGAATCATATTAAAAGGCTTTTCATTTGTATATATAACATTTTCCGGCCAGTTTTTTTCAGAATTCTCCTGCGACCAGGCATTGGAAACACAAATAAATATATAAACAAAAACAAAAACAGCAAATATCTTATTTTTTTCTAAAATCATCTTACAAAACCCTTTATTCTCAAAACTTTTTTTGGTGTCTAAAATTAAACTTCGATTACAGATTTCAAATTATTTTAACCTAAATTGGTCAATTTTCAAGTTCACCCTATACTTAAAAATATTTAGTTGCTGAACAAAAACTGCCTTTTTTACCCATTTCTACGTTAGATGAAAAATTTAATCCTCAAAATACTCTAGTATTCCTGCGGTTAAATTTTTCATCGGCCTTGAACTGAACAAAAAATTCGAGTTTTCGGCCAATCACTATTTATATCCTGCAAACTTCTATAACAGAGGTTTTCTCATTTAAATCAAGTTCATCTGCCGCACTTTTATTAACAAGGGCTATCTCAAGGTAATCACTGCTGTTCCATAAGGAAATCAGATCGCCTGGATTAGAATAACCGTATGTTTTTTTTATTTTCCCTGCATTAACCCCGTCTAAATAAATTTCATAATCATTCCATTTTTTTAACAAAGGCTCAGCTTTTTCTTTTTCTATATTTGAGATAATGTTTCCAAATTTATCTGTTTTATATATTCCACCTTTTATAGAATCACTATTATAAATAACAGTTCTTACAAAATCTTTAAAAACAATCTCTTTTTTTGAAATTTTTTCCAGATAGTTATTTTTATCAAAATTCTTTCTGAGCAAATCAACCGAAACCGGTGCAAAAATATCTCTACCTTGAAAAGTTGCCCCCGGACCAAATTTTTTTGAGCCCGTATCAACCCTGAAAATTTCATCTGCTTCGAATCTTCTTACTGCTTCAGATATCAAACCGTTATCCGGAGCAACAACTATCCTGTTTCTGATTTTTAATACAAGAATCCGACGATCTGTACCGACTCCCGGATCAACTACAGCTGTAAAAACTGTTTTTTCAGGATAATAAAGAATTAAATCTGCAAGGAACAAAGAAGCTTCTCTTATATTCTGGGATAAAATCTCATGTGTTGCATCAACTATAACAGTTTTTGGATCTTTTGAGAGAATAACGCCTTTCATTACTGCAGAATAAGGATCTTTTGTGCCAAAATCTGTTATAAGAACTATAATCCCCGACATTAATCAGACTCCATGATTCCAAGATGCATATATGCTGCCCCTGTTGCTTTTCTTCCGGATGATGTTCTTAATATAAGCCCTTCCTTTAAAAGAAAAGGCTCAACTACATCAACAAGAGTGTCACTTTCCTCCTGAAGTGCTGCCGCTATAGCTTCTATACCGACAGGCCCGCCTTTGTAAAAATCTATTATTGTTTTAATGTATTTTCTGTCAAGCTGGGTAAGTCCTCTTGAATCAATTCCTTCCAGTTTCAAAGCTTCGTGTACACCCTCCGGATCAAGGACATCTCCGTTTTTTACTGTCACATAATCCCTCACCCTTCTTAACAAACGGTTGGCAATTCTGGGAGTACCCCTTGATCTTGATGCAAGAACTCTGCAAGCTTCATCATTAATTTTTTCTCCAAGAAGTAAAGCAGACCTTTTTATAATAACAAGAAGCTCTTCAGGTTCGTAAAAATCCAGAGCTTTAAATATGCCAAACCTGTCCCTTAAGGGAGCTGATAAAAGACCCGGCCTGGTTGTTGCTCCTATAAGAGTAAATTTATTAAGCCTGAACCTGTGGGTTCTTGCATGAATTCCTTTATCAAAGACAAAATCTATTGCAAAGTCTTCCATAGCTGAATATAGAAGCTCTTCCACAACCTTAGGGAGTCTGTGTGTTTCATCTATGAAGAGAATATCACCGTCTTTTAAATTGGTGAGTATTCCTACAAGATCGCCCCCTTTTTCAAGCGAAGGCCCTGATGTCATTACAAGATTAACATTTAATTCGTTTGCTATTATATATGCAAGTGTGGTCTTCCCAAGTCCAGGAGGGCCGTGAAGCAGAATATGCTCAATAGGTTCATTTCTTTTCAGGCTTGCAAGAATTGCTATTTCAAGTGTTGTAACTGTATTTTTCTGACCTATATACTCTTTGAGAGTTTTGGGCCTTAAATCTCCGGAATCAGGATAAATATCGTATATATTTTCTTCAGGAGAAAGAATATCTTCAGGGCTTTCTTTATTTTCAAAATATTTAAATCCGTTTTTATCCATTATAATTATCCTGTATGCCTTTTTCTGTAAACTTCTTCAAGCAATTCTTCAGGAGAGTTGATTTCGGGGTTTCTTTTTAAAGCTTTACTTAAAAGCTCTTCAGTTTCTTTTGGGGAATGACCGAGTTGAGATGTCATAACTTCTGTTACAGAGGTTATAAAATCTTTTTCAGGCAGCACTTCTGTATCGTTATCTGTTACCGATTCAGTCTTGGAAGTAGTAAAATCGTCAAATTTTCCTTTTAAAGTAGCAACAATTTTTCCTGCAGTTCGTTTTCCTATACCTTTAAGAGTCATAAGAGTTTTTGCATCCTCAGACTCTATTGCAGAAATAATTTTTTCTATGGGGATTGTAAGTGCTTTTACAGCTTTTATCACTCCGATATCTTCAACAGAAATAAATCTTTTAAAAAATATTTTGTCCTGTTCATTTTCAAATCCAATTAATACAGGGACAGGCTGTCTTTCAGTCTGATGGTGATAAATAAAAAGAGATATATCTTCTTTTTCACTATATCTGCCAAGAGACTGAGCAGTTATCTCAGGCAAAAAGATCTCATAACCTATTCCGTTTACCAGAATTATTATCTGATCTCCTTCACTTTTTAACAATTTACCTTCAAGATAACCTATCATAAAACTAAAACCCTCTTGTCAACCCTACTATAGCCAGAGCAAGTGCATCAGAAGCATGAAAAGGAGATATCTTTTCCTTGTGATTAAGACTTTTTCTGACAGCTTTTTCCAACTGTTCCTTTGCCGCATTACCGTTACCTGTGAGGATCTGTTTTGCCAGTCGAACCTGTATCTCAGCAGTTTCAACACCATTTACTGAACATGCACAAAGAAGTGCTCCGGATACTTTACCAAGAATAATACCCGATTTGGGATATTCAGGAAGAGAAAAAATATCTTCAATTACAATACCATCAGGATTTTCATTTTTTATTATATCTGAAATCTCATTAAAAATTTTAAAAAGCCTCTCCTGAGTGGTATTATCAGGCGATGTTTCTATGCATCCGAATCCATATGATAAAATTTTACCTGAAGAACCTTTAACAATACCTACACCTGTTGAAGCAAGCCCGGGGTCTATCCCCATAATTTTTTTTTCATACGGCATGTTTTTTAAAAATTCTCAAGTTTTCTTTTAGCAATAATAGCCTCATTAGTGCCCGGGAATTTATTTATGAGAGTTTCAAAAACTGTTTTTGCATTATCTTCCCGGTCCAGCTTATAAAAAGCAAGCCCCTGCTTTAAATACGCTGCAGCAACTTTATTGCCCTCAGGATATTTTTCAATTACATTCTGATACTCAATAATTGCTCTTTTGAATTCTTTCTGTTTATAAAAAATTTCACCTGTCCAGAAAGCGGCATTATCCGCAACTGAAGCTTCAGGGTATTTTTTTAGTATTAATGCAAAAAGTCTGGCTGATTTATCTAACTTACCTGAATCAAAATTTGTTTTAGCTTTTTCATAAATATCTTCAGGCTTCGCTGTTTCAGGATCAAAATCATCCTGAGCTTTACTCTCTTTGGTTACAGGCTTTTTTTCTGTTTTATTATCAGCTTGATCAGATTCATTTCCAGAGTCCTCATCCTCCTCAGGAAAATCTGTTTTTGATTTTTCAAGGTCAAGGTATTTTTCAACAGAAACAATCCTTTTGTTTAATGCCGAAACTGAATTGTTAAGACGTTTAAACTGAGTTTCAAATTTTTGAAGCCTGTAATCTGACTGCTCAAGTTTCCCTTCAAGGGAATAAATATCATTTTTAAGGCTAGTATTCTCAGCAAGCAGATTTGCATACTCTGATCTTAGTTTTTTTTCTTTTTGCTCAATTTCCTGTGAAAGTTTTTCTACAGATGTTTTCAAAGAATCTATTTTATTATCCATAGAACTTCGACTTGATTCCAGCTTATTGAGCCGTGAATTAACAGCAGCCATATCCTGGTCTGTAACACAGCCTGAAATCCCGGAAAACAGAACTGGAAAAAACAAAAAAAACAATACTTTTCGCATAAATAATTCCGTTTAATAACCGCAGCAGGTTTTGCTGCGGTTATCTTATATCTATAGTTACTATTCTGATATTATATTAAACTCAGCCCTTCTGTTCTGAGACCATACTTCTTCTCCGCTTCCTTCAACAGCCGGCTTTTCTTCACCATAAGAAATTGTATCAATCCTGTCACTTTCTATACCAAGTGCATTAAGATACTTTTTTGCACTTTCTGCTCTTCTTTCTCCAAGTGCAAGGTTATACTCTGCAGTACCTCTTTCATCACAATGACCTTCTACAGAAATCTCAGAATCAGGGTTGCTTCTCATCCACTCCGCTTTATTTTCCAGAGTCTGTCTTGCTTCTTCAGACAGTTCTGAACTGTCAAAACTGAAATAGATTTTTTTATTTTCAAACTGCGCTTTTGCTTCTTTTTTCTGTTGAGCTTCTTTTTTCTGACGAGCAAGCTCCTCAGCTTTTAATCTTTCTTCTTCTGCTTCAGCCTTTGCTTTTGCTTCCTGATCTGCGGTTTCCTGTTCAGTCTGTTCTACCTGCTCCTGCTCCTGAGCTGCTGGGTCTACATCAGTCTTTTTTGTTGAACATCCAACAGCTACAAACACAAGGCACAATAATAGTGCAATTGCAAATTTTGAAAAATATCTGTCCATACCAAAATCCTCCTTTTTTTATAAAACTCCATTATTATCTATTATCTTGACCAGGCCGGGTCACTCTGGTTACCGGCCATATTACTTATCAAAATCCTCTGATCATTGCCGAATCTTGTCATCATATAAATCTTTTTTTTCCCGCTCCTGGTACTTGTAAAAGCTATCAAAGAACCATCAGGAGACCATGAAGGCTCCTCATTATCACCAGGTCCTGTAGTAAGCTGTCGCAAACCTGTTCCATCCGGTCTTATTAAATAAATATTTATGCCATCTTCCTTTGTCATTCCGACATATGATATATAATCCCCGGACGGAGACCATGCAGGTGATGTATTATAATTTCCTTCAAAAGTAAGCCTTTGTATCTTATTTGTATCAAAATTTTTTATATAAATCTGGGGGCTTCCCCTTCTGCCTGAGACAAAAGCCATCTTTGCTCCATCAGGAGAAAAACTGGGTGAAACATCTATACCCCATCCTTTTGCTGCGGTTTTAAGCATTTCACCTTTTCCGGTCAGAATAAAAATATCGGGGTCTTTATTAATACTCATTACTGCTGCTAAAGCAAATTTGCCCGGAAGCCATTCAGGAGTTATATTAAGTCTTCCTTGTGAAATTATATAACCCTTGCCTCCTTTAAGTGATTTTACATAAATCTCAGGAATTCCTCTCTTATATGATGTATAAGCAATCCAGTTATTATCATAAGACCAGGATGGTGAAATAGCAATACTTTTATCACTGGTCAGTTTACTTATATTGCTGCCGTCAAAATCCGACGAATAAATCTCTTTTTCTCCTGAAGAATCTGATACAAAAGCAAGTCTGCTTTCAAACAAACCCTTATTACCAAAAAGCTCTTCCATTACTTCTGAAGCAAATCTTCTGAGCATTTTTTTTAAATCTTCTTTTTTCCCTTTATATCTTTTCCCTGTAATAAGGTCTTTTTTTAAAATATCAAAAAGCCTCAGCTCCATCTCAAGTATGCCATTATTATAGTACAATGCGGATGTAACAAGAAGTTCTGAATTTTTTTTCCTTTTTTCAAAATCTATTTCTGATCCTGTTATCCCTTCAGGTGCAAAGTCTTCTTCTATAATTTCAAAATAAGATGTAAATTTAAAAAGATACCTTAAATAAGACGTCCCTTCTGTAATAATCTTTTTTAGCTCACTGTTATTTTCCACAGAAGTAAATTGAGGTATTGCTATCGGAGTTTTGTTTATAAAAGGATTGTTTATATCTATAAATTTCAGATTATCAAAATCATCGGCAAAACAAGGTCTTACTGCAGTTAATATCATTACCGAAAAAGTAAATAAAAAAATATTAAATATGAATTTTGGAAATTTTCTTTTTTGCTTCATGTATACCTTTATTGTAAGCCCTTAGGTGTAAATCTTAATCCAATTGTTACTAAGTCCCTGTCGACTCCTTCAGGGTATGGAGAAAACGGGGCTGCTCTGTGCACTGCCCGGTAAACAGATTCATCAAAATAATTGTTCCCTGACTTTTTGTCAAACCAGATATTACTTATTCTCCCTTCAGGAGTAACTGTAAATACAATCGATGTTTCAAGACGCTCACCCGAATTTGCAACTTCTGAAGGCAATGCCCATTTTCTTTCAACTTCACCGGCAATTTTATAACTGTATATTTCTATTTTTTTCTCAAGTTTTGCACCTTGTGACAAGTCAGAAAAAAAACCGTTATCATCTGATTGTGCAGATTCTTTTTCAATCTCTTTTCTAAATTGTTCTATATCTTCAATTACCCGGGTGTTATCATTGAGATCATTTTGTGCTTCTGCACTTTCAATGGTTTGAGTTTCAGCCTTTTGATTATTGTTTTTCTGATTATCTATTTTTGGCTGTTTTTCTTTTTTCAGATTTTTATTAAGTTCAGGCAGTCTCTTTTTTTTTCCTGAAACAAGAGGTTTTTTATCTTCAAATTCTCTTTGGTCGGTTTTCGGTTTCTTTTCAGTAACTGGTTTCTTTTTGGTCTCTATATTTTTTCCGGATTTTTTACCAGGATCTCTGTTTTCCTGTTTAGCTTCAGGAGCTTTTTCTAAAATAGCAACATTCATTGAACTTCTTTTAAGGTCAATTTTTTTTGATCCGAAATTAAAGTCAAGAGCTGCCGCAGAAAAAAGAAGCAGGTGAACAATAATCGAGGCAGCTGCATATTTCCAGAAACCTGTCCCTTTATTTTCTGTTTTCTGTTTTTTTCTATTATTCAAATTCACTCCTGGATTAATCCACTGATACCGGAGTTGTTATCATCCCGACTTTTTCAATACCTGCAGCTTTAATTTCAGACATAACCTTTATAATTACGCCGTAAGATACATTTTTATCACCTTTAATGAATACCTGGGGAGAACTTTCTTTATCTGCAACTTTATCTCGTAAAAAATTTTCAAGATAATCTGATTCTACCTCATTATCATTAAAAAATATTTTGCCCTCTTTTGTTACACTTATAACCCACTCAACTGTTTCATTTGATATATTTTCTGACCCGGCCTGAGGGAGTTCAACATTTTCTCCCTGCATCATCATAGGGGCTGTAACCATAAAAATAATAAGAAGAACAAGCATAACATCAACAAAAGGAGTAACATTAATTTCTGAAATATATTTACTTTGTCCGTTGAAAGAATAACCCATTTTATCAGCTTCCGGTTCTTAAAATTTCATACTCAATAATATTTAAAAAATCTGAGGAAAAAGACTCAAGAGCTGTGTTAATTGAGTCCAGCTTATTTGAAAAATAATTGTAA
>Ga0136557_1000746_pt1 | contig 23657 bp, 16 predicted proteins | sample AntRauTorckE6832_FD_104796 | JGI IMG/M metagenome (GOLD analysis project Ga0136557, IMG submission 104796) | Saline lake microbial communities from Rauer Islands, Antarctica - Metagenome Torckler E6 #832 | ecosystem: Environmental > Aquatic > Non-marine Saline and Alkaline > Saline | place...
AAAAGGGATAAAAAGAATGGGACGGATGCAGATGGAGTTGCACACCGGCATTGACCTGGCGGTTGAACTGCTCCGGCAGGACAACCTGCCAACCCTGCTGAAAGTCGCCTCACGGCAACTGCAAAACACTTTCGGGCTTGCCCGCTGCTGGCCACTGGAACTCGACCTCAGCGGCCGAACCCTCCACTGCGCCGCACTGGGCGAACAGGGCGAATTCGACTGCGGTGACTTCAGCCACCCCTTTGCCCACCTGATCCAACAGGGCAAAGCCCGGGAACTGTCACGGGCCGCCAGCTACCGCCTGGACCACCAGGGCTTCCAGGCCATGGTGGATGCCAGCAACCGCCCCAGATCTTTCTGGCTTGAACCCATCAAAGGCGAAGACGGCCGCACCCTGGGTATCCTCGTGCTGTGTAACGAAGAACCCGAATGGGAAGGCATCACCGCCCAGCCACTGTATCGCGGCCTGCTGACCCTGCTGGCCCATCAATGGGTCAGCCAGCTGCGCAGCAGCGACCAGGTCTGGCAGCGTCGATTACTGAAACGGTCACTGGACAACCTTCACGATGCCGAATCCATGCGCCAGCGTTGCGAACAATTGTCGCAAACCCTGGTGGGCAACTCCATGGCCATGACCGACCTGCGGTCCCAGATTGTCCGCGCCGCTGGCAGCCAGCTCTCTGTATTGGTTCAGGGCGAAACCGGCTGCGGCAAGGATCTTGTGGCCAAAGGTATTCACCAGTTTTCGAGCCGCAAAGGCGGCTCCATGGTCGTTGTAAACTGTGCAGCCATTCCTGATTCCCTGCTGGAAAGCGAGCTGTTCGGCCACACCAAAGGCGCGTTTTCTGGCGCCGACCGCGCGAAAGAAGGCCTGCTGGCCCAGGCCAATGGCGGCACCCTGTTTCTGGATGAAATCGGCGACATGCCCATGGCGCTGCAGTCCAAGCTGTTGAGGGTGCTGGAAAGCCGACGCTTCCGCCCATTGGGCGCCCAGCAGGAACAGCATTCCGATTTCCGCCTGGTGGCGGCGACCCATCAGCCCCTGAACGAATGCATCGAAGACGGCCGGTTCCGCCGTGACCTGTTTTTCCGCCTCAGCCAGTTCCCATTGAAAGTTTTGCCACTGCGGGATCGCCCGGAAGACCTGGAAATGCTGTGCCGCCACTTTATTCGCGAATACACCGCCCGCGAGGGTGCAGGCCCCATGGGCATCAGCAGCCATTCGCTGAAACTGCTGGCGGAATACAGCTTCCCGGGTAATGCCCGGGAGCTCCGGAATATTGTCGAATTCGCCTGCCTGCAAACGCCGGTCGGAGACGACATTCAGCCGGAAGTGCTGCGGCTGGACGAACTTTTCCCGACCCAGGAAAGCTGTTTCGGCGAGTCAACGTCTGCGGCAAGCCTGGTGGGCATTCCACCAGCGGAAGAAGTGTTTGACCTGCGGGCCGCGTCCCAGGCCTACGAAGCCGCCATCATCCGGGAGCGATTGCGCCAGTACGGCGGTAACCGGGCCCAGGCGGCAGACAGCCTGGGCCTGCCCAAACGCACCCTGGCCCACAAATGTCTGAAGTATCAGGTAACCGAAGTATGAATCAGATCACTCAAAGTCTTCCTCTGCGACGGTTTGCCGCTGCTGGACTCCTGAGCCTTGCCGTTTCCGCGCCGATACAGGCCGGAACCAGCGAGCAATTGTCTGACGCCCGTGACTGCACCGGCGAGCCCCAGCGGCTGGCGCGGCTGGCGTGTTTCGACGAGGTGTTCGGCACGCCGGTTTCTCTTACCCTGCCGGAGGAAATGGCGGGCCAGCAGCCGGAGCGCTGGCGCCAGGCCTTCGCTCAGGAACAGCGCCGACGCCCTGACGACGGCCCGATCTACCGCAACACCGGCCAGATTTCCGGGCACCTGCTGACCCTCAGCGCACTGGGCTCAATGCCACCACGGCCCTTGCTGGCGATTCAGTGCCACAACAACATCACTGAGCTGTCGCTGATGTTGCCGGAGGTGGTCAGGGATGAACGGCTGACTCTGGATTTCGGTCAGGGCGAACAGGTGTGGCGAGTACGGGATAACGGCTTTGTGGCCAGTGGCGGGCGCGGCCTACCCGCTATCCGCACGATTCTGGATATGTCCGGGGCCGGCAGTGTCACGGTGGTATCTTCCAACAGCCGCATAGACGGGTTGATGTTTGATCTGACGGATTTTGGCAATAGGCTCCGGCCACTTCGCGAAGCCTGCGGCTGGTAAGGGAAATATCATGCAAGCAGTAGAACAGCACCCCTACGTTGAACCGGTACTGGCGTCATTGTCCGGCAAGGGCGCCGGTGACAGCCTGGCGGACGACGCCACCATGGAGTACCTGGATAACGAGATCATGAAAGTGGGGTCTCTGGCCCACACCGGCGTTGAATGGTCGAAGGTTGAAAGTGAATCACTCAGGCTGCTGGCGGATACCAGCAAGGATCTGAAAGTGCTTGGCTTCCTGCTGATCTGCCTGCAGCGGGGCGGAGACGGCGAGCGCTTCGCGCTGTCGCTGTTCCTGCTTCAGCGGGTACTGGATAGCTGGTGGGAAGACGCCTGGCCTTATCCCGGCGCCAGGGGCAAACGCGCCCGCAGAATGCTGTTCACCCAGATGCTTCAGCGTGCCCTGAAGGAAGTGGACACCGTGGCTTTCGACCCGGGCGTGGGTGACGGGCGGGACTACTGTCTGACGTTGCTGTCGAAGCTGGATCAGCAGGCGAAAGATCGTGAGCTGCCGGACGATGGCCTGTTCAGCCTCAGGCGCGCAGTGGAAAAACTGCCTTCCCCCGCCGAGGCGCCGGAGCCTGCCCAGGCACCGCCACAGGAGACCGCGTCGGCAGCAAGCAACGACAAAGCCGACAGCCAGTCCCAGGTCAGTGGCTCTGCTTCGGTATCCCTGGGGAGCCTGACGTTGGATTCGTCCAATGAACGAGCCATGCGCCAGAGCCTGCTGAAAGTGGCGGATCTGCTGACCGAACTGACGCCATCTGAACCCCTGGGTTATCAGCTCAGGCGTTATGCCCTCTGGCAGAGCATTACCTCAGTGCCACCGACCCGGGACGGAGTGAAAACCGATCTGGCGGCGGTGAGTGCCGACCGGGTGGCGGACTACCGCGAAGCCCTGGATAAATCGCCGGACCAGGCGCTGTGGCAGCGGATTGAACAGAGCCTGTCGGTCAGTCCCTTCTGGCTGGAGGGGCACTGGCTCAGTGCTCAGGTAGCCAGCGCCCTGAGCCACCACGATTGTGCCGAAGGCATTCGCCAGGCGGCCAAAGCCTTTGTCGACCGACTGCCGGAACTGGCGGATACCACGTTTAACGATGGTACGCCCTTTCTTCCCAAGGCCGCCGCCGACTGGCTGTTCAGCGGCCCGGCCAAGGGCGGAGCCGGGGTGGGTGCCAGCGCCTGGGAAAGCGCCTACGAAGATGCCAAAGGCCTGCTGGACCAGAAAGGCCTGGCACCCGCCATGCAGATTCTGGAAGAGGGACTTGAGGGGGCCAGAGAGCCGCGGGACCGTTTTTACTGGCGCCTGATGAGCAGCCAGCTGATGAAAGACAGCGGTATGAAAGGCCTTGCCAAACAGCAGGTTCAGGACCTGCGGGAACAGACCCGCGACCTGAGCCTGGACGACTGGGAGCCCGGGCTGATAGCCCGCCTCGACCGGCTTGCATAACAGACACGAATTACCTGACAGGAATGGACACCATGTGGAGACACGCCCTACTTATCGGACGCCGGATTCTGCCTTATCTGCGCAGTGCCGCACCTATCACCCTTGCCCTGGGAGTGGTGGTACTTCTGGTTGCCACCTGGTGGCTGGGCCCGCGCTTGGAGATTCGTGGGGAATACCCCCTGGCGGCCTGGCAGATGCGGGCCCTGGTCACCCTGGGCGTGGTGCTTGTGATGGCGATGGTCTGGGGCATGGTTCTGGCCCGCCGGCTCGGTAAGGTCAATGCCGACAAAGCCGAGGAAAAGCAGGAAGAGGAAGACCCGATCCTGCCACTTGAACGCCGCCAACAGCGGCTGCTGGACAAGAGACTGGCCGAACTTAAACGCAATCTTCCGGGGCGAAAAGGGGTCTACAAGTTGCCCTGGTATCTGGTGATGGGGCTTGAGGATGCTGGTAAGACCAGCCTGATTCAGCGTTCAGGCCAGACCTATACGCTGACCAACGTCACCCGCAACGCCCGCACCGAGCGTAACCCTTACGGCTTTGAATGGTGGGTTGGCGATAACGGTGTACTGATCGACCCGGACGGCGAACTGCTGAGTCAGAGTGCCGGGCAGGCCAGTGCTGGCAGCGAAATCCAGCAGCGCCTGTGGAATCATTTTCTGTCATGGCTGGAACAGAACCGGCCTCAGCGGCCACTGAATGGCGTTGTGTTGACGGTGGATCTGGCCCGTTTCTGCAAGGGCACGGCATCCCAGCGCCAGGCCCAGGCTATCGTGCTTCGGACCCGTCTGCGGGAGCTGATGGAGCAACTGGGTTCACGGCTACCGGTATACATTACCTTCACCAAACTGGATCTGATGTACGGCTTTGCGCCTTTTGCCCGATCCCTGAGCAAGGCCGAAAAGCAGGCACCTTTTGGCTGCACCTTCAAAATGGATGGCCAGCAGGACCCGGATGACTGGCTGGTGGACTTTGAGCAGAGCTTCGCCACGATGGTGGAACGCCTGAACGACCGTCTTCCGGATATACTGGCCGCCACCCGCGATGCTGAAGAGCGGGCCGCCGCCTATTCCTTCACCCGTCAGTTGGCGGGCCTGAAACCGGCGCTGGAACGATTCCTGGCCGACCTGCTGTCGGCGGATGCGTTTTCCACCCCGGCGCTTGTGCGCGGCGCCTATTTTACCTCTGTGGTGCAGGAAGGGGTTCCGGAGGATGCCTTTGTGACCGCCTCCGCCGACAACTATGGGTTGCCAGAGCCAATTCAGCCTGCGCAGCGCAACGGCCAATCCTCAAGCCTGTTTACCGAAGCCCTGTTCCCCGGGGTCATCTACCGTGAGGCGGGCCTGGCCGGGGATAATCGCAGGGTAACGGCCCGTCGTCGCCGTGGGCTTGCAGTCGCCGCCATCGTGGCGATTGCCTCCGGCGTGGGTATGACGGCCGGCTGGCAGCATTACTTCATCAAGAACGCCAATGCCGCGCTGGCGGTGGAAAGCGGCGTTGAAAGCTTTATCAACAACTGGCGGCCCACCGGTTACGAGCCGGACACCACCGGCCGCAACCTGCTGGCGCCGCTGGACCAGCTTCGGGAGGCCACCCTGGCGTTTGGCGACTACCGCAACGAACCCGCAATGATCGCAGATATGGGGCTTTATCAGGGTCACATCGTAGGGCCGGAAGTAGACGCGTCCTACCTTGACATTCTGGCCTATCATTTCATGCCAGCGTTGATGCTGGGTGTCATGGAAGAAATGGCTGAAGCGCCGGATCTCAGTTCCGAACGGCTGGACCATTTGCGGGTGTTGCGTATGCTCTACGACGCCAGCGGCCGCCGGTCGGATATTGTTCGCGGCTATATGCGTGACTACTGGCAACGGGCGTTTCCGGCCCAGCGGGATCTCCAGCATCGGCTGGTGAGCCATCTGGATTATGCCCTTGCCCATACCGACTTGAACGCTCGCGTGCAGAGCGGCGACACCACTGCCGAGATGGCGCTTGCCCCCTTCCGAAGCAGCGTTCAGTGGGCTCAGCATGAGCTGGGCAGCATTGCCACACCAGAGCGAGTCTACCGGGATCTGGAAGTCGAGGCGGCGCAGAATTTCCGCTCGCCCCTGGACCTTGCCCGGGAGTCAGGCCCAGCCTTCAGCGCTGTGTTTGTGCGGCTGGATGAATACGGCGACCCGCTGGGTGAAGAGGTGTCACCGGAGCAGGACCCAGTGCGAATTCCGTCATTGCTGACCCGTGACGGACTGGATTCCTGGTTCCTCAGAAAATCGGATGCGGTCACCGAGCTGGCATTAATAGACGCCTGGGTGCTTGGCCGCCGTTCGGATGTGGACTTCAGTGAGGTAGACGAAGCCCGCCTGCGGACAGAACTTCAGCTAATCTATGCCGACCAGTACGCGACCCGCTGGCGTGAAGCCCTGAGCCGGCTGGACATCCAGAGCTTCAGTGACCTTAACCACGGCGTGCGGGTACTGGAAAACCTGACCAGCGGCCACCAGCCCCTGAACCAGTTGCTGGCCAATATTACCGACAACACCCGGCTGGTTCCGGGCGGCTCCGAGGCATCCGAAGCGGCCAGGCAGGTGCTGGAGCAGTCTGCGCATTTCCAGATGGTTCAGACCATCGAGCGGCAGTTCACCGATCTCAACGAATTGCTGGACCGTGAGGGCGACAAGCCCAGCGAGCTTGATCAGGTGATGGAGGTTGTCGGCAGCCTGCACATCTACATGCGCAACATTCAGGAATCGCCGGATCGGGGCAAGGCAGCGCTATCTGCCGCCAGAGCCCGAATGGGACTGCAGGGGGCGGACCCGATTTTCACTTTACAGAGAGTGGCGGCCAATCAGCCTGCACCGCTGGACCGGATGCTGGAAAAACTGGCCTCGGAAAGCTGGCGCGTGGTTCTGGATCAGGCGGTTGCGCAACTGGAGCGGCAGTGGTATCAGGAAGTCTATCAGCCGTTCCAGCAGAGTCTTGCCCGGCACTACCCGTTTAATCAGGGTGCCGGCCGGGATGCGGCCCTCCAGGATTTTGAGCGCTTTTTCGCGCCGGATGGCATTCTCGATCGCTTCTACGCCAACAACCTGAAACTGTTTCTGGAGGATCATTCCGAGCATATTGCCGGCTCCCAGCGTGCCAGTCTGGTCCGCAAGGATGTGGTCCAGTCCCTGGAAAAGGCGAAAGAAATCCGCCGCGCCTTCTTTACCCGCAGCGGGTCCCTGGATGTGGAATTTGCACTGGAGCCGCTGCACCTGTCCTCCAACAAACGCCGCAGCGTGATGAATGTGGACGGGCAACTGGTGGAGTTCAGCCACGGACCCCGGCAGAGCATTCCGCTGGTATGGCCCAACACCCTGCGGGACTCGGTAGAAAGCCGTATTACCCTGGTGCCGACGGAAGTGAACCGCTCACCCCGCAGTATGTCAGAGAACGGCCCCTGGGCATTGTTCCGGCTGCTGGATACCGCCGATATCACCGGAGTAAGTGGCAGTGCGGTCGACGTACGGTTCGCCCTGGACGATGGCGAAATGCGATATCGCCTGCATGCAGGCAGTAATACCAACCCGTTCACACAGCAGCTACTGGCGGGGTATCAGATACCACGCAGTCTGTACTAAAATGCGCGCCAGCTGGCGGACATCAGGACGTTGTTCCGCCGGCAGTTCGCTATTCGCACTTCAAGGACCGAAGACATGCCCCAGGCAAGTGGACTGCAGTTTACCGCCACTATTGGCGGACTCCCCAAAGATTTTTTCTCCGTTGTTGGCTTTGAGCTGACCGAGCGCCTGTCTGGCCTGGGTTTTGGCCGCCTGGATCTGGCAAGTACCTTTTCTGATATTGCCGCATCCGATGTGCTGGAACAGCCTGTCGATCTGGTGGTCTGGCAACATGGCCAGCCCCTGCGCCGCTTCACCGGCGTGGTGAACGAATTTGCCCGGGGCGACACCGGCCACCGCCGCACCCGCTATGAAATCATTATCCAGCCACCGCTGTGGCGTTTAGGGCTGATGCACAACAGCCGGATCTTCCAGACGCAAACGACCGATGCCATCGTGCGTACCCTGCTGGAAGAGCGGGGCATCATTGATACCACCTTTGACCTGAAACGAGTTCCCCAAGAACGGGAATACTGCGTTCAGCATCGCGAAACCGATCTGTCGTTTCTGGAACGATTGGCTGCTGAGGAGGGCTGGCACTATCGATACAGCCACGGTGATGTAGCAGGTGAAGAACAGCCGGCTCTGATCATCGCCGACCACCACGGTGACGCTCCCAGGCTGACCGAAGCCCAATACAATGCCAAAGCGGGAGGCAGTACCCAGCAACCCGCCATCTTCCGGTTCAAATACCAGGAACGGGTAAGAGCCGCCTCCGTCGCCATGAAGGATTACACCTTCAAAAACCCCGCCTACGCGCTGATGCACGAACACCAGGCCGATAAACTGGAATCCCAGCGGGAAGACTACCAACATTACGATTACCCCGGCCGCTTCAAAGCCGATGCCAGCGGCCAGCCCTTTACCGAATCCAGGCTGGAAGCACTGAGAAACGACGCTACGACGGCAACTGGCAAGAGTAACCGCCCGGACTTCACCGTAGGTGCCAAAGCCGAACTGACCGAACACGACAACCAGACCCTGAACCGGGAATGGCTGTTCACTCACGTTAGCCATAAAGGCGAACAGCCCCAGGCTCTGGAAGAAGAAGGCGGCAGTGGACCCACCACCTACCATAACGACTTCCAGGCCATACCGGCCGACCGCACCTGGCGTCCGAACCCGCAAACTCTGAACTGTCCCATCATGGACGGCCCGCAGATCGCCATCGTTACTGGCCCGGCTGGCGAAGAAATTCACTGCGATGAGCACGGCAGGGTTAAAGTCCGTTTTCCGTGGGACCGCTACAGCAAGAACGACGAACACAGCAGCGCCTGGTTACGAGTCAGCCAGGGCTGGGCCGGCGGCCAATACGGATTTATGGCCTTGCCCAGAATCGGCCATGAAGTGATTGTGTCCTTTCTGGACGGTGACCCGGACCAGCCGATCATTACCGGCCGAACCTATCACGCCACCAATACGCCGCCTTACGCACTGCCGGAACACAAAACCCGCACCATCCTGAAAACCCAGACCCACAAGGGCGAGGGCAGTAACGAACTGCGGTTTGAAGACGAAGCCGACAAAGAACAGATCTACATCCACGCCCAGAAAGACCTGGACCTGCTGACGGAAAACAACCGTACCGAAGTCGTCAAAAACGACAGTCACCGAACCGTCGAGAACAATGACTTCAGCCACATCGAGGGCAACCAGCACGCAACCGTGGATGGCGAAAAACGTCAGTCGGTCGGCGGTGATTGCAGCCAGAGCATCGGTGGCACTTTTCACCAGAAATCCGGCAGCGGCACCCTGAGCGAAGCGGGCACTGAAGTGCATCACAAGGCCGGGGCCAAAGTGGTGCTGGATGCGGGTGCCGAACTCACCATCTCCGCCGGTGGCAGTTTGCTGAAGCTGGACCCGAGTGGCGTGACGCTGTCGGGGCCGGGTATCAAGATTAATTCTGGGGGCTCTCCGGGGAGTGGTTCGGGGCAGGGTGTGGTGATAGCGGAAATGCCACAGACTATTGAGGGCGAACAGCCCCGAACACCTGAGCCGGGGGCACTGGTGGAAGTTGAACAGCGGGAAAACGCCCCGGCAATCAATGTGGAGTCCCAGTTTGCGGCACTCAGGAAGGGTAATGCAACCTGCCCGGTCTGTGAGGAGCGGGGCTCATGAAGCAGGATGCCTGGCCAATATCAGCACCGCCGTTTAACTATTTCACCTGGCCTGAGAATCTTTCTGTGGGACTTGTGCTGGATGGTGTCGCTATTCCGAAAGCTGGTGAGCAGATATACCAATGGGCCAGCGGCAAGCCCTTCCACGCCGAATGTCTTTACGCGGCAACCCGCTGGGATGCAATTTCAGAGCTGTCTCCCTGGCTGGTATGGCTGAACGGACCAGGCGATCCGGTCCTGGAAGGATTTTTGGAGCAAGGGCCCCTGCTAGAGCACGGGTATTTTCTGGTTTCAGGCACAGGCCGGACAACCGCTACCCGCTGGCTGCAATCCCATCTACAGATTGAAATGGCGCCTGGCTATGAAGAGCTGGTGCGTATTGCCCATCCGGCATTGGCCGGAAAGGTTATCGGCGGAAATTTGTCTCACTTCCCCTCCGGAGTCGTGGATCAACTGATCATTCCGGATCGCATCAGCGAGCAGTGGCACCTGCTCGAGCCGCTAGCCATCCAATCAAGCAGCTCTGCTGATCAAGTCGAAAAAATGGTCGCCTCACCAGAGTTGAGGGACGCTTTCGACGGCTTCAATCGACGTAAAGATGCACTGCAACTATGGAATAGTCTCGACGAGCCGGTGCGTCAGCAATTGGGTGGAGCTCAATTAAGGGATGCCTATCCAACACTGCGAAAAATACTGGATGACGCGCTTGGCTGCGGGTGCGGTAGCTTGCGTGAAGTCATGCAATTCTTGTTTGCCTCATTGCCAAAGCGGGCAAACACCGATAACTCCCCCGAACAGGCATTCCCGCTAGATCAAGGATGAACCATGGCACGGATACAACGCCCCGCTGACAACCGGACAAACAACGAATTGCTTTGCTGGGAACAGCCAGGCACACCCATCGATGAGCCTGCCTCATGCCCATTGCTGAAGACGGTGCACCTGCTGCCCATTCGGTACGGCCGAGTGGAGGTTGCACCTGCCGATACCGACTCAGGGTACTCTTATTCATTAACCTCACGCCCGCTTGGCTATCGCCTTTTGCGCAATGGCTACCTCTATGTGCTGAACGAAAACACTGGCGAGCTCCACGAATACCTTCACGAAAACGGGGAGCTCTCCGGCGACAACGGCGGCGAGCTGGAGTACCCCAAACCCCACACCCTATATATTTCCTTCTCGGACATTGCCTGGACAGAGCAGAAGAAAGCCCAGATTCTCAACAGCGAGGAAGACCGCCACTGGTTCATGCAGAAAGTAGATCTGGACAGAGCCTCACCCATGAGCGGCGGCAGGCACCTGCTCACGCCAGACCAGGCCAGCGAGTGGGTGGCCGAGTTCGCAGAAAACTGCAACCCGGAACCTCCAGAGGACGGGCACCCACAGGAGAGCCAGCCCTACCATTGGGAAAACCAGCCCTATTATCATAAAAGCCGGCTCGGTAAGCTGCTCAAACAACAGGACATTGATGACACATCCAATTGCCTTTGCCTTGTGCTGAGGGACGATGTCGGCGTAATGCTGGACCTAGTCCAGCATCAGGATGATGTGGTGGGGTGGATAACAGAATGGACAGAAAGCGGCGATACCGAACGTGACTATAAACTGGGAGCCTGGATTGAGTCGTTGACCACGCTCAATGACCAGGTCGTTGAGGGCGCGGCCGAGTCAACTGGAAACGAACAGCTTCAGGCGCTGCACGACAGCACTACGGAAGCCCAGCGAAAGACTATCTATGACTATGTTGCAGTCCGTGAAGAATACCAGGGCCCGCAGCCAATGGGCACGGAAGACTATTTAAGGAAGCACCACGGCGATAACCTACTGGTCAAAAGTCAGCTTGCCATGATTGATTCGCTTGGGCAGCAAGGGTATGACACCCATCGGGATGCTATTAACCAGCTGAACCTGAGAAACTTCCATTTGCTGCACGGCGCCGCCAGCCTGGGCCAGCGGGGTATCAACGACCTGATTGATCGGCCCCAAATGGATGCTTTCATGACAGCACAACGCAAGAAACTGGCCCGTTGGCAGAGCTTGCTGACCGACATTACTCATGACCGAGCCACCCTGCTGTGCGACTCTCGTTACCATCATGCGACCTGGTATTTTGATGCCAGTGATGAATTACAGCTGGAGGCGGCACTGGATCTTGAATATGCCTGCCTCAAAGATATTTGCCGCTCAGACGACGCAGCGGAGCAAATCCTGGCCTGGATGAAGGCCCATCCCCATTACAGCCGTCCGTTGTTCCAGACACTTCCAAAGGCGGAGCAGTCCGCCGACAGCGAGCTGGTAAATGCCTACGCCAGGGCTGCTGACGCAGGATATGATCTGGTGCTCAATAGCGCAGACTGGATCGACCGGATCAAAACGACCGAGAATGGAACTCTGCCGGACATCACTGCGCTATCTCCTGAGCTTCAGGATAAAGCCAAAGCCATCGGCGATACGCTGACTCCTGCTGTGTCCCTCGGCATTGCAAGGTCCCTGTCGACGCTCTATGAGGGCATCGAACGTCAGACCCTGCCAACCCTGGATGAGCTTTTCCGGGACCTGCCCTACTTTTTCAAACGGCAGATGCTGGATGCGATTGACGCAGGTACCGCTGAATTCCGCGTGGCTTCGGAAGCCGAATTGACCACCTTCCGGGAAAACCTGTCCCGGATGCTGGCGCTGAATGAGCGCATGGAAGAACTCACCAAAGCTCACGACCGTGCCAAGACCACCCATGGCCACCGCTCCGAAAAGGCGAAAGATTTGGTCTCGGAGTTTAAGGCTACACGCCAGGAACAGCGGACCGTCGGGGACCGCGTGGCAGCTGCACTGAGCCCGGTAGAAGAAGTGGACACTGGCCTGAAACTGGAGCCAGCTGAAACAGGCCGAGCCGGTTTGACTCTGCTCCTGCCCATTGCTAATCAGCAGGAGTTGGGCCGCCTGATGGGACACTTCCGGCAGGGCCTGACCTCCGCGCCCCGGGTTAATCTCATGGGGGATGGTTTAGGGGTGTTGGTGGCAACTGTTCAACTGGCCACGCTTGGAGCCGCACTTGTAGATTTGTACTCTTCCGATAATAAGACGGAATTTCTGGAAAACAACGTAAAGCGCCTGGGTGAGAGCTTCCTTGCCGCAGTAGGCTCTGGTTTCCTTGCCTCCCAGGGCATCATGGATACCGCCTACGGCGCACGGGCTAAGTCGCTGGCTAATGCGTGGCAACGTACTGCTTTGAAGGCCGTCCACATTCAGATGGGGAAGTTGCATGTTGGTCTGGGTATCTTAGCTTACGGCGCTGGTGCAATCAGTGCCGCCATCAGCACGAGTAAGCACTGGAACAACTGGCATCAAGCTGTTCGTACAGGGAACTACGAGGCCCAGACCGGGGCTGTACTGGGGATGGTCGGGAGCGGTGGCTTAACGGCCACGAGTACTCTAGGGTTTGGCCGGACTCTGGGTATGGGATGGGCCGCCCTGCGCGCTGCCGACGATACTTCGAAGGCTCTGACCTGGGCCACGGCAGGCAGCACACTGTCGAAACTCTTTGCCCGCATGAATATCGCAGGCATGGTATTCACGTTTTTTGAGTTGGGCGGCACCTGGCTGTACAACCGTCATAACCTGAATGAGCGAGATCAGTGGCTGCTGAGTACCCCCTGGTCCCGGCAGCGGGAACGCATTCACGATGGCTCACTGGCGGACTACGAGGCCGCCCTGGCCGGGTTGGGTAGCAGTGTGACTCTGGAACCAGGAGACGACGAAGCTCAGTTGGTCCTGAACTGCCACTCCCTGCCTGCGGGGTCGCTGGCTGAAACTCCGGAGGGTAAGCCACCCTATCGGGTCTGGCTCTGTGCCTGGCGTGTTCATCCCGCCAATGCGGGCATGTTCCGCCGCTCTGCGGAAACCTGGGAACATTGCACCTACCCGATACTCACCAGCCTGGAAATCGTGAACCAGGCTGGTCATCTGCAACTGGCGTTTACCCGGCCCAGGCACCGGAAGTCGAAGCAGGGAGTCCTTTCCCGGGAGCTGGCCCTTTTGGTCAAAGTGGAAACCCGGCAGCCTGAAGGGCACTATACCAAGTCGGTTTACATGCTTAAGGAAGGGACGGGCAGCCGCTATCCCGTCGTCCCGGTGCAGGAGTCCCCGAGAGGCGAGATCCTCTGGCGCCGTGTCCCTGATCCCCTGATGGACCTGGATATTTATCGATGAGTGAAGCACTGGATAACAAAGGCCTGCCCCCAAGGGCCGGACAAACAGAAAGCTTTCCTAGCGGTCAGTTGACCTTCCTGTCACCCATGCCCCTGCCTACGGGCCTGCCTCCAGTGGATCACGGCCATGCCGTGGGCGAGGTGACCCGGGGTTATCTGGATTTCGGGGTGGGGATGCCGCCGGTTTTTGGTTGGCAGATGACTCTGGGTGGGCCTTTTGGGTTGTTTTTACTTATGGCTGCTGGCTTCCCATTGACCCTTTTTATTGGGGGCTATCTTTTTGGCAACGGATGGGAAGATGCCAGTTGGGGCTTTCTTGCAACCTTGGATTTTGCATTGAAAATTGGTCTTGCGGGCGGGGTCTTTTTCTTACTATTTGGTCTGGCTATCTGGTACAACCATCACCTGAAATACAAAACAGTCACCCCCACCCGCTTCAATCGTCAGCGCCGTGAAGTTTGCTTTGTACCTGAGGGTCATAAGGACCCCATCTTCGTCCCCTGGGAAGACCTGGTCGCCTGGGTTACAGAAGCCCAGGGCGTTACCGAATACGGCGTGCAACGCCAGTACGGTTTTGGCATTGGCTTCTACCACCCGGATATCGGTAAACGCTTCACCCTGGAATTTCAGACCTACGGCCAGCCCCAGGCCATCAGCAACTGGGAAGCGATTCGCGCCTACATGGAGTACGAAGTTCATACCCTGAAGGAAATCCAGGACCCACTGGACCTGCAGGGCCCAGACGACCCACCTTGGGAAGGTGTCCATGTGTTTGGCAACGCCCGCAAACGACTTCATGACGAATACCGGAACGGCAAGCGGGGAGTGTTCTACCTTGTCGGCTGGTACCTGTACCACCTGATGACCTTCTGGACCATCCCCAACCGCCTGGTGGAGTGGGAGGTCAGAAAGATCCGGCGCATGAACCAAAAAGCCCTGCCCAAGGCCATGGCGGAGTGGTCCAAACCGCTGCTGGAAGATCAGTGGGTAAAGCCTAGCGAGGAGCTGAAGCGCCAGAGCAAACGGGTGGTGGAACTGCAAAAAGCGAGCCCGAAAAGACCGGTGACTGAGGTATTTGTTCAGGTGAGTGATGAGTTTGCGGGAAAGGCCTCAATGACCGCTTGATGACCTTAACGCCCCAGTTAATTGATCGAAAGCTGCACTGGTTCCGCTGGAACATGATGGGAATAACGGGGTCAGGGAATAATGGGAATAACGGGGTCATGGAATAACGGGGTCAGGTCTTGCCCTTTGTCTCCTTAGAGAAAGTAACTCCCTCAACCCGGAACCAACAAGGAGCCAAGGAATGGCCAGACCACTTCGCCTGGAATTTGACGGCGCACTCTACCACATCACCTCCCGCGGCGACCGCCGGGAAGCCATCTACGAGACACCAGATGACCGGGAGAGCTACCTCGAAATTCTGCAGGGCGTTTGCGAAAAGTACAACTGGCTCTGTCATGCCTATTGCCTGATGGGGAACCACTACCACCTACTGATTGAAACCCCCGAAGCGAACCTCTCCAAAGGCATGCGCCAACTGAATGGTGTGTACACGCAGTGTTTCAACAAGGTCCATGGTCGGGTCGGGCATGTTTTTCAGGGGCGATATAAGGCCATTTTGGTTGAGAAGGAAACCTATTTGCTGGAACTTGCCCGTTACATTGTTCTGAACCCGGTCAGGGCCGGCATGGTTTCGTCACCATCTGAGTGGCTTTGGAGTAGTTACCGGACCACAGCTGGCGAGGCTCCTCCATTGGATTATCTGACCACAGGCTGGCTGCTTTCGATATTCGGATCGCCCCGAAGTCAGGCACAGAAAACTTACGTTGAATTCGTTAATAGTGGGTGCACAGAAAGTTCTCCCTGGGACGATCTTAAAGGGCAGGTCTTTCTGGGAAGTGATCAGTTTTTCGAACGCATGCTGGAACATCTGGATGAGCCAGACCGGTTGAGTGAAGTCCCGGTTGCTCAACGCCGACCGAAGCCGTTGCCCTTGGAAGTATATTTTGAAAAAACGGATAACCGTGATGTCGCAATCGCAGATGCTTATGCCAGCGGTGGATATACGCTGAAGGACATCGGAGATTACCTGAGGCTGAGTTATTCGCGCATCAGCCGGATAGTAAAGGAGTGTAAAGGCAAGACCTGACCCCCTAAGTGAGAAAATGGCCGGGCAATTCCCAAACATTATGCTCCGGGGTGATCAGAGCAGCGGTTATGCACCTTGCCAATATGGCAACGTGGAGTCGCATAGCGCGCATGTGTTGGGGATCAAGACCTCTACGGCTGAAACCAAAGGAGTCTTGGCCGGTATTGGTGGAATGGTTTCAGTGATTTGCCTCGGCATCGCACTTACAGCCATTATTGCGGGAAAAGGCTATTGGGAGTTTGTGATTTTTTTGAGCGTGGGCTCTATATTCGGGGTGCTGGCATTTTCCTGGGAACTCTATCGTCCCTTCCCGCTGCCCATAATATTCAATCGCCGCACTCAGGAAATCTACTACGACCTGAATGGAAAGCTTTACCACGCCCCCTGGGAAGGAATTGAAGCGGTCGCCTACGAATACCGAAACGTTAACCAGTATACCGGTGGCATGACCCACGCTAATCTCGAGCTAATTCTTCACCGTTTCAGCGATCCCGAGGACTGCATCGTTCTTAATATCGGGGGGCATCCTGCAGGCAAGCGAGCCGAAACTCTGGCCGCCTTGTGGGAATACTTACGAGCCTTTATGAATGTCGGGCCGTGGTTTGATGGCAATGGTCAGAAGGCACCCCGAAAAACACCATTTATCACCGAACAACTAGAAAAATCGGAATACTCTTCAAAAGATAACCTCAAACTGTCGCGTCGTGATGTTCAACGGTATAAAGAAGCGGGAGAGCCAGTGCCTGTTTCTATCTGGATGGTCTGGTTCGGTAACCTGGTTTTTCACCCCATGTCCTTGATACAGAGCTATACCTATCGTCTCTGCCGAGCCCGTATCTGCATACACTGGCGTACCGTCGCCCAACTTTTCTAAAAAGTCTGAGAGGCCCGAATTTTGAGTGCAGCGATTTTCTGAAAAGCGGGCTAAGAGCCTTAGCCGAATATGTTTCTCTGGGGGTCGATCAGGCAATCGTCCGATCCGTATATTCGGAAAACGTCGGTTTCTCCAGCTGGTGCTGGTCATCGGTCATGTAGGCCGAGGTCAGGATGAATTCAGCAGTGGCACGGTTGCAGGCGACAGGGATGTTCCAGAGTGCGGCGATGCGCAGCAGGGCCTTGACGTCCGGGTCGTGTGGCTGGGGTTCAAGGGGGTCCCAGAAGAACACCAGCAGCTCGATTTCGCCTTCGGCAATCTTGGCGCCAATCTGTTGGTCGCCCCCCAGGGGGCCGCTGAGCAGGCAGGTGATATCGTCTCTTCCCAGTTCTTTTTTCAGTAAACGGCCGGTGGTGCCGGAGGCGTAAAGCCGGAGTGACGCAAAACGGGTCTGGTTTTTTGAAACCCAGTCCACCAGTTCACGCTTTTTGTTATCGTGTGCGACCAGAGCGACGGATTTAACAGCCATGTGCAGTTGAGTCTCCTTTGATGGGAATGTCCGGTACCAATAATCAGTGTTTCACAGTCATCCAATTTTCGGAACAGGAAATAATATGCAGTACCTTCACACGATGATCCGGGTCAGCAGTCTGGATGAGACCCTGCGTTTTTTCTGCGACCTGCTGGGTATGGTGGAAATCAGCCGCAAAAGCAGTGAAAAGGGCCGTTTTACCCTGGTGTTCCTTACGGCCCCGGAAGATGAGGCGCGGGCGCGGGAAGACCGGGCCCCGATGATCGAGCTGACCTACAACTGGGATCCAGAAGAATATACCGGCGGCCGTAATTTCGGGCACCTGGCGTATCGAGTGGATGATATCTACGGACTGTGCAGCCATCTGCAGGCCAATGGCGTGACTATCAACCGTCCGCCCCGGGATGGGCATATGGCGTTTATCCGGTCACCGGATGGTATTTCTATTGAGTTGCTTCAGAAAGGGGAGTCTTTGCCACCCAGAGAGCCCTGGGCGAGCATGGAGAATACTGGCACTTGGTGACTTTATTCGGGGCTAGACAAGCCCTCGGGAATAAACCTGTTCCGCTTTTGCAAAACGGTAGCGCTGCCAGGAGGGCAGCGCTACCAATACCGCATTGCTCAGATCAGAAGTACAGATTGAACATTACGTTGGCTGTGCCCAGTGAGATAGCAGTGCTGCTATTCTGGCCGCCATCGTCTGAAATTTCGGCGCCGATCTGGCCGCTAACTGAAAACGACTCGGTGACCATGGCCTCTGCGCCAAAAAATCCACCAATTCCGAAACCGGTATCGGTAGCGTTGACGATACCAATAGCCGCGCCCGCGAAAGGCCGGATATTCTCGGAGATGTTGTCAAGATAGAATCTGGCGCCGCCACCGAGCTGGAAGGTGGTGTCTGAATTTTCGCGCCCATCATCAGCAATCGACAGGTAAGCGTAAGGCAACAGTTGATCGCTTGTCCGGATGCCGACCATATAGGTTGGTGCAATGGCAGAGGTAACGGTGCTGCTGAAAGGGTTGAAGCCCATCATAATTTCGTTTTCTGCGGTGGCCGATCCGGCCGCGAATACTGATGCTGCAGCCGTGGCTGCGATAAGGGTTTTCTTGATAATAGTCATAAACGACTTCCCGTCTGCTTTTTTGGTTTTCAGTTGCCCGGAAATCCAGTTTCATGGGCATTGAGCTTCATTTCCGGATGTGAGTGCCACCATAGCTCGGCGACTCGGGAATTCTCCGGAATTTTTCCATTGGCTTCAAGTAAAAGGGGGTTTTGTTCTGTTAACGGGCATCAATCGGCGGCACCGCCTGCAAAATGCTAGACTCCTGCGACGCAAATTCGGAGAGTTCCCATGGGCCTGATGTTCGAACAAATTGACAGCCAGCCGTCGGCTTTGGGTGAAATCACCCTTAGGCGCCGCCGTATTCCGGCGCTCGGGGACCGGGACATTTTTGAGGTGAAGCTCGGTGATGAGTTTTTGATGTCCAGCATGTTTGTGGATGCGGAAGTGGCTTTGGCGGACCTCGGAATCGAGCGGGCGAGTGGCCAGTCTCTGGATGTGGTTGTCGGTGGGCTTGGCCTTGGGTATACCGCTGAAGCGGCACTGAAGCATGAAAGGGTGAATGAACTTCTGGTGGTGGATGCCCTGGATACGGTGATTCACTGGCATCAGGAGGAAAAGGTGCCGCTTGGGAAGGTATTGAATGCCGACCCCCGCTGTCGCTATGTGCTGGGCAGTTTTTTTGATCTTGCGGTGTCGGATGGCGGTTTTGATTCGGAATCGCCGGGTCGTCGGTTTGACGCGATCCTGCTGGACATTGATCACTCCCCCCGGGCGCTGCTGAACGAATCCAACGCCAGTTTTTACACGACTGACAGCCTGGGCAAAATGGCGCGCTACCTGCGTAGTGGTGGCGTGTTTGCCATGTGGTCCAACGATCCGCCGGACGAACCGTTTATGGATACATTGGGAGAGTTGTTTGTGGAAGTGGAGGCCAGAGTGGTTTCTTTCTATAACCCGTTCCAGAACCGGGAATCCACCAATACCGTGTATCTTGCGACGAAATCGGGAGCTTGAGGCTATGGCTGATATCACACTTATCGACTGGGCATCTGCTCCTGCCGCTGTCTGGCGCCGTCATCGTGCGGGCTTACGGGCCATTCGACGGCTGGATCCGGTGCGGTGGGACAGCCTGAAGGGCATTGATCGCCAGCAGGAAGCGCTGGCCCGCAACACCGAAAGGTTTCTGGCGGGGGAGCCTTCCAACAATGCTTTGCTCTGGGGCTCCCGTGGCACCGGCAAGTCGTCGCTGATCAAGGCACTGCTGAACCGTTACCAAGGTCAGGGTCTGCGGATGATCGAGGTGGACAAAGATGACCTGGTGAACCTGCCGGACATTGTTGATGACCTGTGCGAGCTGCCCTATCACTTTGTGATTTTCTGCGACGACCTGTCTTTTGATGTGGGCGAGTCCAGCTACAAGGCGCTGAAGAGCGCGCTGGAGGGTTCGCTGGAACTGCCGCCGGAAAACGTTCGGGTTTACGCCACGTCCAATCGCCGCCATCTGATGCCGGAGTTCATGTCAGACAACCTGCAAAGCCAGGTTCGGGATGGCGAGCTCCACCCCGCGGAAGCCATTGAGGAGCAGGTATCGCTGGCGGACCGGTTTGGCCTTCAGCTGTCGTTCTATCCGTTCCCTCAGGATACTTATCTGCAGGCGGTGGATTCGCTGTTTCCGGATGTCCGGGACCGCGCCCTGCTGCATCAGGAGGCGATCCGGTTTGCCACTGCCAAGGGTGTTCGTAATGGACGGACGGCTCAACAGTTCTACCGGCAATTTGCCGGCACCTTCGAGCGAGTAGCATCCGAGTAGCATCATCCCCTGCTACCTGCTGAGATCGGGGCTCGTCACTACGGCTTATTTCTGCTCCGCAAGCTTGAGAAGCCGGCGCCGGATTGATCGCACGGTAAAATAGACCAGGATAAAAATTGTGGGAATCGCCAGTCCCAGAAGCAGAGGCTTGTTGAACTCGAAACCGGCGTCTTGAGCGACACTCATCACCATGCGCAGCAGAGCGATCAGATAGTAGGAAATCACCACGACGGAAAAGCTCTCCACCGTATGCTGCATCATAAGCTGGACTTTTGAGCGCTGGTTCATAGAGGTCAGCAGCTGCTGGTTCTGGCGCTGAAGCTCCAGTTCCACCCGCGCCCGCATCATGTCCGACGCCCGGCCTATCCGGAGTGACAAATCGTCGAGGCGGTTGCTGACGGATTCGCAGGTTTCCACCGCCGGGGTCAGGCGGCGATTCATGAATTCACGGATGGTCAGGTGGCCGGACAGCTCGTCTTCACGAAGCGCCGTTAGCCGCGCCAGCACCAGTTTGTGGTAGGCACGGGTAGCGGAAAAGCGGAAGGTGGAATGGGCGCGAAAGGCTTCAATCCTTGCGGCCATATCGGTCAATCGTGCCAGTATCTGAGGCTCGTCTACCCCGTCATCGTCTGTCAGGGAGTCGGTTAGCTCGGCAAGGGTCTGATCCATCCGGTTCAGGTCGGGTGTCATATTCCGCGCTTCGGGCAAAGCCAGCAGGGACATCAGCCGGTAGGTTTCCGCCTCCATCAGCCCCTGAGTCAGGCGCCCGAGATGGTTGTCAGTCAAGCCACAGTTGACGATCATGAACCGCCCGAACCCATCGTCGTGTATTTTGAACGAACTCCATATCCGTGCTTTACCCTCAGCAGGTCGGCTGCCGATCAGCCGCTCGCCGCCGAAGTAACCGCGAATAGCCGCAAGATCAGGCTCCCTGTCATCCATTGCCGGTTGTAAATCAAGATGAAAAGCCGCGACGACCGTGCCGGAAAGCTGCTCTAGCCATCCGGCGGGCAAGCCCGTCAGGCCGGTATCCTGAAAGGGATGGTGATCATCTTTCGCGCCCCGATGAATAAAAGTGTAGGCAGTAAACTCCATGTGCAGTTCCCGTCGGATCCTGAGATCGCCGAAGGTAGCTTCCAGGCAGCTTTTGTCTTCACGGGGAGCTGGCTGGCCCAACTGGGCATGCAGGTTCTGCCAGTGGAGGAACTGTTCGATGCGCTGGTCTGGCGAGGTCATCAGTGCAACGTGAGACACCTGGGATGGGCAGGGCAATACCTGAAAAGGCTGGGTATGCAGCTCTCGGTAGAGTGATTCTCTGAGGGGGTGAAAAGCGAGCTTTTGCAATGGCGGACTCTCTCTAACCTTGGCCCCAGCTAACCTTGGCCCCAGCGATCCATCCTGATCTCGACGAGCGGCCTTACCGTGACCGGGAGGTTGGCAGCCTATTACACTAACATTAGCTGCTTCTCGCATGGCTGCAAGCAGGACCTGTGGTTCAGATGTCGGGCAGTGCTACGGTAAACCTGACGCCCCCGTTTTCGTTGCCCGCCTGGATTCGCCCGCCATGGTGCTCGGCAATCAGCCGGGCAATCAGCAGGCCCTGGCCGAGGTGGCCTTCGTGCCCGGAAGACCGAACCGATACAAAGGGGCTGAAGATGTCGTTGGCCAGCTCGTCTGGCAGAGCCGAGCCCTGATTGAACACGCTCAGCAGCAGGTACTTCGATTCCGTGCGCAGACTGATTTCGATTACGCCACTGTTTGGCGTGAAATCCCGGGCGTTGTCCACCAGCTTGTCCAGCAGTTGCACCAGCAGCTCTGGTGAGCCGTAGTATCGGACTCCCCGTTCGGGTCCCTGGTAGCGAATCTGAAAATCGGGCGCCAGTGACTGGTAGGCCCGGGTTGCCTGGGCGCAGACATCCGCCAGGTCAAAGGTTTCTTTTTCGGCGTGGTCCAGGCTCTGCTCCAGGCGGGCGGCCTCGCTCATGCCATGGAGTATCTGGCTCAGGCGGTCCGTCGCGCTTCTGGCCCGCGTCAGGTAGTTGTCCCGGTCTTCATCGCTGCTGCTCTGGGCCAGGTTCTCCAGTGATGAACGCACCACCGCGATGGGGGTTTTCAGTTCGTGGGAAAGCCGCCGGGAGAAGCTTTCCAGGTAGTGGGTATAGCCATGCAGGCGTTCGGTCAGGTGGGTGAACTGGCGGGACAGATCCCCCAGCTCGTCACGGGCCTTCACCGTGGGCAGGGTTCGCAGCAGGCGGCCATCCTCGTCAATGCTTTCGCTGACGGCACGCTGCAGCCGGGTGATGCGCCAGGACAGCCAGCTGGCGTAGCCCAACAGCACCAGCATCAGCCCTACCAGCAGGATCATGCTGCGGGTGATGACCGAGCCCAGGGTGCTGCCGGAAAGCGTCAGCATCTGATCCAGGGATTCTTCCAGTACCAGGGTGCGGCCATCGGGTAGAAATTTCGTGGCCAGAAGGTAGAGGTCGCCGCCCGCGTGCCGAACCAGGCCGCCATCCGGCAGATCGCTCGGGGTAAACTGGCGGGTCTGACTGTCGACCAGAACCGGCTCGGGCTGATAGGCCCTGACCAGGGCCCGAAGCCCGTTCAGGCTGATGCGTTCGAGGATCTGAACCGGTGTGAGGCTGTCAAAGTCCGGGATCTGCCGGGTTGACGGCTGGGCCTGTTGGGCAATCACCCAGCCTTCCGGCTCCAGTATCCAGGCATTCTGCCCCGGCGAGATCAACTGCGCCAGTTGCTGTTCTAGTGGGGCTTGTCGGCTGATCAGCCTGGTGTTTGTGTGTTCGAACAGAACCTGTGGCTGGCTGTCCTGGCCGGCGTCTGCCGGGCCGGTCAGGCGGAAGCCGAACGCGGCGCCCTGTTCCGGCCGGGGCAGGCGCACTTCCAGTTGGTGTCCGTTGCCACCCGTGGGTTCCCAGACCCCGCGAATGCCGTAATCCGGCCTGCCGTCCACTCCCGGAATCAGGCCGTTAACATTGCCACGGGTGACTCGGGGCAGGCGTCTTTCGATCACCCCTTGCGGTTGTTCCAGAAACACTCGCAGCTCATCGAAGGGTTGATCTGGTTGTGAGGGTTCATAAAAACCATGTCGGCGGTTCGTGATGCGCAGCAACAGGTAAAGGTTGCTGCCCTGAACCGCCACCCGCCAGTTCAGGGTGGCATCGCCTGCCAGTGTGCCGCCGCCCTGCCAGGGCTGGTGGCCGTGCTCCTCGTCATAGCCCGGCCAGTCCGAACCGAAACCGTCGGGATTCAGTGGCCGGTTCAGGGTCGGGGCGTAAGTCACCGGGTTCGGGTTTTCCCCGGTGTCCATTACCACCGCCGGGCTATCAATCAGCCGGGCCAGTTTGCCTGCCTGCTGCTCAAGCTGGGTGCTGGCCTGTTGCCGCAGGGCAGTGTCCAGTTCCAGCACAAACTGCAGGCCGGCCCAGGGAATAATCAGCATCAGCAGGCTGGCAATAAAAAGCTGGCGCTTGAGGGTCACGACTCAGGCCTCATGGGCGTTCCAGCGATAGCCCATGCCGTAGGCGGTGTGGAT
>Ga0136557_1000748_pt1 | contig 23609 bp, 20 predicted proteins | sample AntRauTorckE6832_FD_104796 | JGI IMG/M metagenome (GOLD analysis project Ga0136557, IMG submission 104796) | Saline lake microbial communities from Rauer Islands, Antarctica - Metagenome Torckler E6 #832 | ecosystem: Environmental > Aquatic > Non-marine Saline and Alkaline > Saline | place...
GAAAGCTAGTTCATGCCTTGAATTACGGATATCATCTGCCAAGTAAATGCTACCTTGTATAATTTCCTGATTATAAAGAATAGATCCTTCACGCCATTCCTGAAAATCAAATGGAGGCACTACATTGGCGTTATAGTTAAAAGCAGTCATGGCTGAATAGCTTATGTTAAAAGAGTCAGCCAAAGCTTTTATATCAGGCCACCAGATACTACTTACAAATTCAGCGTGGGTAACATCGTATTCTTCATCAATTGGAGGTAATTTCTCATTATACAGCGGAGCAGGAAAATCATCCAAAAATAAGGTGCTCACATCCGCTACCTGGTACGGTATTCCCTGTAATCCCCTCAACATGGCTGAAAAAATAATTCCTCTATATATTTTTTCAGTAATCGCATAACTGTTGATCGTGACAACTTCACCCAGACCGATACTATGTGATACAATAAAAGGAGTATTTAGCTCTGAGGCAGTTCCGGCTAAAACTTTCACATTGTCGTTAAAATTATCCCCGGTTAATCCATAGTGAGCCATCATCCCTGAAATTTGATATTTTTCACCTTCCATTCCTGGAAAAGCTTCTTCATGTAGTATAAAACCTGTACTTGTGCTATCTGAAGCATAAGATGCATCATACTTTATACCCTGTAAATAAGCTAGTTTTTCGATGGATACCGGACCGGTAAAGACGATAGAGTTTCCCTTTGCAGTGAATTCAACAAGGTCTTCAATTTCATCTATTGACAGCTCACCTACACTTTCTGTAGTGACTACGATACTCCTTACCGACTTAGGAATCTTAAAACCTTGCGAGATGATCCCCAGGTCTATACTTAGAAAAGGGATCTTTGAGTAGTCAAGTGATTTTTGTACCTGAACTGAGACTTCTCTGCTGTGATCTTCAGCCTGATCTTTAATTACCATTACCAACGGTGACTGTGCGTTGCTTTCTTCTTGTGAAAAATTAGTTTCACCATCGTTACAACCGCTAACTATCACTGCAAGCATTAAAACTGCAATGGTAGTTACTGCACCAAAATTAAAATCGTAGCTATTGAAACAGTTTAGCTGCACGTCCTGCCTCTGTTGGATAAATATTTCTTAAAACTCCAGTTATTGTTGATTCATCTTCACGATTAACGATCTCATAAACAACCGTCTGCTCTGTTTCGTGATATACTCGTAATGTTCTTCCTTCCATTTCCTGAAATGAATCAAGCCACTGCTCAAGGTCGCGCATCACGGCCTCTGCATTATATAAAATACCTTGCTGTATAGATCCATAGGGTGGTTTTTCAAGAAATATAAAGATACTTGCGGGGGGGATCTCCTCTACTTCAGAGCGTTGGATATCGGGAACCGTTAAGTATTTTTGATACAGTGAATCTATGGCACCATAATTGTTTAAAAAGAACTGATAGTTCATGAAATAATGACGATTAACAGACAGCTCTCTGTCTAATTCGGGGCCAACGGTAGCATAGGTATAAGGAACCCGTTCATTAATGATCTGGTAATAAGCATTAAAAAAGCCATTCGGCTGTGTATTTGGTAACATGCGGCTGACCTCGAAACCTCCCTGCAGAACAAATAATAAAATAGCAAGACTTCCGGTTACTACGGGAGCTGCATACTTAAGTATTTTTTTAAAACTTTTGGCAATCCATTCAAGAAAAGTAAAAACAGAAAACAATGTAAGCCCAAAGAAAATGCTTATAAGAATTCCATAAAAACTGTTTAATTGATCAGGATCTATATATACATATTGGTAGTCAAAATAAGGTGTATAAACGTAGGAAATGATCATAAACAACACTAGGAAAACGATCTGATCAGCAATGCGTTTTTTCTTGCGAACAAAATGACGAATAATATAGAACAATAGCAAAACAGCTCCGGAGATCAAATAAATAACGCTGAGATCCTGAAGCGGGATAATAAGATTAGGTGTTAAACTAAACACCTGAGTATTAAACAATTGATCCTGAAAAAAAGTATCGATCCCAATTCCTTGGTATAATAAATAGACCAGGTAGGGTGACAAGACCAGAATATAGACACCCATCATTTTTAAAAAGATAGAAGCAAATTTTTTGGAGTATTCTTTTTTGGGAAGTGAAAATAAACTGATCACCATAAAAGGAAGAAGTACATTCAAGAGTACAAAAACATCCGAGAAACCGGTAGCTGTTACTCCGATCCATATATAAAACCAAGGAATCTTATTACCTGCTCTTACATTTCTTATAAAGAATACCATAGTAGGTAATGCAAAACATAAAGCCAGAGAAAGAGTAGTTAATTCTGATTGCATCTCCATTGAAACGGGCAAAAGCAAAGTTGGAAAAACGGCATAGATCAAAGCCCCAAACAGTGAAGCTTCCTGATGTCTTCCCCGGGTAATATCTCTTAAGATCCAAAAGATGATAATAGTTAAAAAGAAGCTGATCAGGGAGCCAATGACATGTAATATCATCTCAGGGCTGACCTGAGTTATTGTGCTAAAGATATGAATGATGGAGTGCATTCCTTTTGGAGTTGGGTATCCTGAAAAGTACTCTTGTAGGCTTAAACTCTTGATGGCATCCAATTCAAAATACCAGATTCGGCTGAATGGAGAAGAATTTTGAATAGACGGTGTTATGCGCAATACAAAAGCCAGGATACCTATTCCAACTGCCGTTAAAGAATAGGGCCTTTCGATTTTTAGGGAAGGCTTCCGTAAAAAACGTTCTTTAAGTTTTGATAAGGTGAGCAGTTTAGCAGCTTCAACAAGCTTAACTTGTTTTGCGATAAATGTATTTTCAGCCGTATTAAAGATATCAACGACACTTTCTCCCTCCCATTTCTTTTTAAAAAATCTTATCAAAAATGGAAGCATAATTAAACAGAAGAGAATGCTGATAAAATCATATATCTGAAAGATAACAAGTATAAAAACTCCGACCATCAGTAGTCCTCCGAGACCTACCCAAGAATAGACAATGCGATCTATTCCTTTCTGTTTTCCTGCATATTTGAAGAAAAGCGGGGTCGCAAATCCAAAAACAAACAGAAAGGCGATCACTAACCTAAGTACAGAGAATATAGCTTGAATATCATAATTCATATTATTCCTGCTTCAGGCTGTTGGTCACCGATTCAGGATCTTCAGGTAGTTCACTTAGTCCAATATTACTGATAAAATATGGTCGATTCAGCGTATCTAATTTGGTGCGTAATTGTTCACGGTGTGATTCAGTTTCTGCAAAATCGATAATAAAAAATGGCTTACCAGATAATTCAACAAAATGATTCAGATACTCAAGACGGTCATTAAGATCTTCATCCGACCTTATAAGGTATTCTCGGGAGCTGAAACTATAACTAGAAGCAAGTGCTTCTGTCAAAAAAGCATCCACGTAGTCTTTTGTATCCTCAATTAAAAAGAGACCTGCATTTTGTATGATCAGCATTTCAGGATATTTGTTTCGTATCTCCTTGATCAGTTCAACCATAAATGGCTTCAGGTATCCCCTTTCAGTAACCGGTGAAACAGCGTCAATAGTATCAAGAAAAAGTCCATCGGGGCCTTTAGAAACTATCTCAGGAATAATCCGATCAAGTATGATCTGCCTTACCTGAGGATCTTCTAAATTCAGATATTTGCTGTTCCAGTTCTTATTTGTTCCCAAAAAACCGGTTTCTTCTAATATTGGAAAATACCATCGGTTTGGATCAATCTCCCCCAATGTAACATAAGCAAGTATCTTGGTACCTGATTGTCGTAAGGATGTCATTTCTTCCTTTGTATAAAAATCTGGTTCCACAATAACTAACTCGTACTCTGCAACCTGTTCAGGAGATAGTTTCACATAAGAAACTCCGAAAGGGGTATAGTCCTCAATAATGAACCCGGTAGATTCCCGGGAGCTACAATCAGAAAAAATAGTGGCCATAAGTAATCCTATAATAAATCTGATGGTCATTCTTCTAAGCCTAACTTCACGCATTCCTCCCAACCCAATGCCTGTATAAGTTGAACTGCCGTCGGCACAAGCACCATATCGAACTCTACATCTGCACGCTCCATCAGTCCCGTCATAAGAAGTTCTAACCATTCTTCGTCCGTTTTTGACTCATCAGATCCATGAGATTCCACAAAATCCACTACATACTCAAACAGGCTGATGATCTTACCAGTCCATGGTATATCCTCGTTTTCCAATCCCCCCGGCGAGCCATTTCCGTTTACCCATTCATGGTGTGTTTTTATTCCTTCGATCACATCTTTTGAAAGAGCCAATTGTTCAATCATGTTTGCTCCAATTAAGGGGTGTGAGAGCTCTCCACCTATGCTCTTTCCTTGCTCAATACTCATCGCTCCCACATATCCAATATCATGCAGTTTAGCAGTTTGAGTCAAGATCTCCATCTCATCATCTTCCAAGCCAAAGAACATTCCAAAGCGTTGCGTAAATGCCATCATACGAGGTGTATGATATCTCGTTTTTTCTCTGGATCTCTCTACCGCTCTTAGCATGCTGTAGTAAGTGTCAGTTAAGTAATTAGAAAATATAATATTGTCGTATCGATAATCCAGTAAATGAGCCAGGGCATTTCCGATATCATCTAAAATACCAGTCTTTTGGAATTGTGAAGTTTTTTCAGTTTTCGGGATCAAATAGAAACCGGAATTATGTTCTCCTTTAAAATATATTGGCATCAATTCCTGCTCAAAGGTACCCAGGAAAACCTGACCTTTAGAACTAACCTCAAGGCTGCCATCTTTATCAATAAAAAGCGCATCATTTCCTTTAGTAAACCCGGATGCAGTATCATCATCCATTCCATAAGATATCAACAATCTATGCCCACCCTTTTCGGTAAATTCACAAACACAACCGGTATCTGCCTTCAATCCATTTACAATATACCGCAGTAGGATCTGAGCAATTCCTTCCGTATTTAGTTTTCCGCTTCCTAGTTTAGCTACTGCATCTTCAATTTTCTGGTCATATTCTTTTTGAGGATTACTCTCTTCCTCTTCCAAACTAATAAGCCAGTTAGATAACATTCTGCCAACAATGGAAAGCTTGGCTTTTATCTGATCAGGACTCTTGGTGTATGGCCCTGCACAATAAATTCCCCAAAGATCCCCGCTTTTTGCAAATAATGGGATATGTTCGCACTGCCCTATGGAATGAGAAGTTATGCCATGTTCATTAAACACCTCATCCATGTCCATTTTCTTCTCTAAATTTTGAAGCTGATATTCAAAATCCTTTATAAGTTCCTTTTCTTGAACAGTTTGTTCATGAGGTGCTTTTTCACTCTCGTCTTTTTTAAGAATGTTTTTAGTTATCACATGACGACGTTCCAGGATCAGCTTATCTTCCTTTTTCTTATAAACGAAATGAACTGGAGCGCGGTATAGCAGATCCATCCACTGCACAATATCGGAGAAAGCAGGGATTTTTTTTCTTGAAACATGCTCAGCTGAGAGTTCCCAGAATTCAAGTTGGTCTTCTTGACCAAACGTTTCCATCGAAAAGGCTTTGCTAAGCCTGTTCCCAACCGTATTTAAGTAACTTTTAACGTCTTTAATCATAGAAGTACCTCAGTATGCAGAGTAATAAAAGTAATCAAGATGTTTAAAAAATCTTTTGGCTAAAATTGCCGTCACCGTTGCAAAAACAATAGATCCGGCAATAAGACCGATAACCGCGAATTCAAGGCCGAAAATTCGGCTGCACAAGTAGCCCACAATAAAGTTCACGAACAAGGACCCTATCATTGCGTACATAACCAGTTCAGGTCTGTTCAGAGTGAAAAAGAACAGGCTGTTTAACAAACCATAAATCAAAAATAAATATCCAATACTTGCCATCCAGAATACTTTATAGGTCATTGGATTTGCGAAGAAATCTGCGATCTCAGGGACTTCATTTTCAAATATTCTAAGGCTAAGAACGCCATAATACGTTCCAATAATTGACAAACTGCCAATCACCAAAAGTAGCAAAACCTGTTTTATGTAAAAACGCTTGAAAAATCTGTTAAATAGTTTAGTCTTTGAAATAGTTGCCTTTTTCTGTGCAGGAATCAGATTCTTTGAAAAAGAATGGACACTGAATTCAAGCATAGCGATCGTTATGACAAGGCTTATTAAAGCCCAGTCCATCCCAAGTTCATATGGAGTATTGAACCAAATGATATATTCCGGAGGTGGTGGCCCGGCAGACCAAGCAAGTATTCGATCCATAAAAAGAAAACTGAAATAACAGAAGCCATAAATAAAGTAGCGGTAGGTATTGTAGTAGTTGACTTCGATCTCAGGTAAAGACTGCTTAAAAAGCTCCTGTCTAAGATTTCGGATCTTTAGTTTATAATAAAGATATACATACCCTGCCATGATCGCTGTAACTGTCAGGATTCCCAGCCACTGAGATACATATATCCCCCAGCCCGCAAAATCCATCCCAAAGATAACTACAGCAGTACCAATGAGTACGGCAAATAAGATTATAGACCGTTGTTCTGAGGCAAAAAGAATAGCCGCTACTAACAATAATAATGAGATCAAAACCATATATGACATGGACAGAACTACAAAACCTTGTGGATAGAATGGCAATATAAGATTGATCAGAAGAATGGCTAAAGCAAGAATAAATACAAAAGGAATGGCAATCTTCATTACTCCTTTACAGGCTTCAAAAGCTAAATAATAGTTCCCCTCTCCTTTATATTTTGAAACCAGCCGCCCTATGGTTTGAATGAATCCACCGGTAAAAATAAATGAAATGATGGTGCCTAAAGCCACCACTGTTGCCTGAGCTTCATTGAAATCGAACCAGGCCCACAATGCATATTCAAATATAATAATTGCTACTACCTGTGAGAGCATTGGGATGGAAAAAACCATCCCTTCCGTATAATGCTTAAGAAACATTTTAAACGTTCGCCCTGCACTTCCAAACTCAAAATTATCGTCGTCTTCTTGATCTTCTCTTTTCAGATGCTCACGTTCCCTGAGCCTGTTAAACACCTCTTCTCCAAGTTCAAAGACTGAATCATAGCCATAATCAGTTTTAGCATCCACATTTCTGACCCCAAGCGACTCTATAGTGGCAGCCACCGCCCAGGTACTTATGGGATTTCCAACAAGCTCATAAACGCTTTCAGTGATCGCATCAACAGCTTCTTTGTGGGTTGAATCGGAAATATAAGATTGATCAAGCGTACTCATATTCCTCCTCTTTCAGGTGTTCGAGAAGTTTCAGCACCGACTCTACCTGAACACGGTGTTTCCAGGGATCACGCTTTTTAGCAGCAAGTTTCATATAAGAATCATAGTAAGCATCCACTGACTTTTCAGTTTTAAAAGACAGTAAAACACGCTCGCGTGCCTTGGTTCCAAGTTCAAGACGCAAAGCATCATCTTCCAATAACTTGATCACCCCATCAGCAATATCTCTTGGATCTCGGGGCTTACACAAAATTCCACACCCCTCAAGTGCATCCCTTATACCACCCACATCGGTAGCTACCACAGGCCGGCCGCAGCTCATAGATTCAATAACCGTATAAGGAAATCCTTCTGAAATGGACGTAAGGATGGAAATATCACCTTCATTAAAGATCATGCTGGGTTGGTCGTGAAATCCACCGAACTCAAAGGTATCTTCCAGGTTGAGTTCTTTAACCAGATTTCGGCACTTCTTCACATATTGTTTATCCACTTCCAGGCTTCCATACACCTTAAATTGCACTTCCGGGATCTCCTGCCGAACAAGTTCAGCAGCCCTGATCATCGTCTCAATATCCTTGAGCGCAAATACTTGAGCAACAGCAATAACCGTAGGTGTTTTTTCAGTATGAGAGGGTTTTGGAGTAGGTTTAAAAAGGTCGGTATTTACTCCGTTATAAATTGGGATGATATTTTCCTCTGCGGCTTCAAAACGCTTTTCCCATTCTGTATTTGCAGTGGTTACCGGAGAGATCTGATCTGCAGTATAATAAACGGAACGACTTACGATCGTAGACAAGTCGACTAAAAGTTTCTTTGAAAAGAATGGCATATCTGCTTGCCCCACATTAATTAACCGTTCTCTCATATAGACCCCATGATCGGTTACAATGCTTGGGGTTCCGTATTCATATTTGGCTGCAATTGAAGCTAATGCAGGAAATCCGGCAAGGGTTGCATGAGTTACATCTATCTCAGGTGAAACCGGAGCAGCAACAGGCATTAAAAAGTGATAAAGCCATCTCATCCCAAAAGTGATATCAAAGACCCGGGGTTGTTCACTGTAGGTTAAATTTGACTCTTCAAAACTATTGATGAGAGTTTGCTTGAATTCTAACCACAGAAGCGGCTGTCTTAATGTTTGCTTGTAATCATAGTATTGGAAGTATTTCCAAAGACCGTAGAGTATGTCACTAATTCTTGAAATATCACTGTAGGGATCAAAGAGGCATTTTAAGAAATCCTCAAAAATTGGTTTAAAATAATCTTGGGTAACCTCTTTGGTAGCACGTGCTTTTTTAACTATTTGATGTGAAAATTCCTGATCTGCATCATAATAGTCTGAGGGCTCGTCTACTCCCCAAAGCGGAATATGGATGATCTTTTTAACATTTTCCGGAAGCCTGTATCTGCTTTCCACATAAGGATTTCCTGTTACAGCAAGTAACTGGAAGTCAACTTTTTCTTTTAATTCTGTGCATAATATATGTGCCCAGGTAGATACTCCACCCCCACTGTACGGATACGATCCTTCGGTCTCAAACAGGACTAAGGGTTTTTGGGAAGACATTATTGAACAACCTTCTGTTTAGCTTCTATCGATTCGATAAGCATTTTATACTCCGAGAAAACTATTTCCCACGTATGTGATCTTTTTACCAGTTCGAAGCGTTCTTCAACCTGCTTTTCAAACTCTTCTCTTTGCGACCACAACTTTTCGGTAGTCTCAACAATAGTTTTATAGGTAGTATCTTTACTGAATACAAGACCATACTGCTCAGTCAGATCACCCACTGAGTAACCAACCGGCAGTGCTTTATTTGCTAAAGCCTCAAGCATCACAAGAGGTTGAGATTCGTTATTACTGGTGATCATCAAAAGATCAAAGTCCCTGAAATACTCTTTTGCCGGTTCATTCCAAATTGCTTCAACCTCGGGATACTTCTTCAGTTTCCTCCTTATCTCCATCTCTAAGCCGGATTCATTGGCATCACTCAATAACATTCTAAATGTTGGATTCAGGTTACAATTTTTGAATTCATCAACCAATTCAAAATAGGCCAGTGGGTTTTTCATGGCAGCACATCTGCCCACCCATCCGATAACCGGATCCTCACCTCTGATCTTATCTTCTGATAGCCAGGATTCAGGTATTCCATTTGGTATATAAGCTATGCCTTCCGCACCCAGAGATATTTGAAAAGGTTTATTTGATTCTGAAACGCTAATAACTTGATCTGCTGCTTTATAGGTGAATGCTGCCATTTCTTTAAATGAGGAAACCACTTCTTTTTGAGCCTGAAGTTCATCAGGGATCTGATATCCGCATTCCAATGCAACGGCTCCCATTTCAACTTCTTTCCAGTAAATGGCGTGCTCAGTAAGCAATAAAGGGAAATCTTTGGCTTGGGAAAGTTTACCTGCCAGCCATCCGGCAAAACCTGTATTTGTAACATGGATGAGATCAGGATTTATATCTGAAAAATCTACATCTGAAGAAATACCGGAATACCAGTTTTCGCAATACTCTTCCCATTTGCCTTTAAAATCCGGTGGTGATATCCGTATAAGATCATCCACATTATTTGTCAATGGATATAAAGCCTTGTCGGGATCTAATCCCTGAAACTCATCGGTAGCGACCTGGAGAATAGTAAACTTGTAGTCCGATATATTTTTCAAATACTGATACACCCACTCACTTACCCCGCCCCTATACCATGGATATGTTCCTTCTATAATTAGCAGGATGTGCATGAATAGAACTTTTAAGAATTAGCTTTTTTATACAACCGGAATAAGATTGAGCCTGATTGTTTAACCAGTCTGGAGATCAATTCGAACTCTTCTGTAGAATACAATATGGAGCGTTTAAGTATCAGAACACCAAACATCTCTGCATCTCCGGGTACATTCATGTTATTCATAAGAAGCTCACGTTCACTTATAGCAAACAGAGGAACAGCAATTTCAGCAGCAAGGCCATTTTCTTTGGCAAAATCGTGGAAGAAACCTAGTTCTTCATTAAAAATATGGTTACTTAAATAAGGCTCTTTGGTGTCTTGTAAATGCTCAAAAGAAGGCAATGAGGATATATCACTGATATTTTCAGGACTTTTTTGATCATCAGTTATAAATTTGTGAAGCAATTTAGTTGTTCCATCTGACACCACCCAAAAACCGGCAAACTTGCTTGATACGATCTCATTTAATCCTTTGCAGAATGTTTCTATCGTATCCTCGAAAGAACCTGAGATAGCTGTTTCCATCAGCTTCATAACCAACCGGTCTTTTTTCTTGGATTGATCCTCATCAATTCCTTCCACCCGAACATCCGTAACGATCTTCATACGGATGATCTCCCGCACCTTCTCCTTATCGTTATTAAGCAGGTCCTTTTTAATGAAATCTGCAGCGCCAAGGTCAAAAGCTTTTTTCTCTTTTTCTACTGTTGGCAGATTGGTCATTATCAATACCGGGATCTTTTTCTTCCTCTCATCCAGCCGTAATGATTCCAGGAATTCAAGTCCGGAAATTCCCGGCATATGAATATCCGACAGGATCAGGTTTACCTGTTTCTCGGATAAAATGTCGATAGCTTCTTGCACATTATGTGCATTAAGAACCGAAAACTCATCTTTTAGTAAGTTTTTGATCATGTAGTGTATCGGCTCATCATCATCAATAACTAAGATCTTGTAGGACATTAATATGTATTTATGATTCTTTTTTTTGGGGTATTTTTATATAAAATCTTGTGCCTTTGTCTAACTCCGATTCAACCCATACTTCTCCACCGTGAAGTTCAACATACAGCTGAACAATATCCAGTCCAAGACCTGTTCCCCCTTCACCACTGGTTCCAGTTCGGGATACTTTAGCAGAGTCTTTGAACAGATCTTCCTGCAATTTTTTTGGGATACCAATTCCTGTATCACGTATTTCAAAGATAAGGTCTTCTTTCTGCTGTTTGGCTTTTACAGTGACCTTTCCTTTTGTTGGAGTAAATTTTAGAGCGTTAGAAACCAGGTTATTTATCGCGATCTCAATTTTATTCTGATCTATAACTGCATCTAACTTTTTTGGATGAACACTATAGTTCAATGAGACTTCTTTGACCAAAGATTTTGCCTTATTCATTGATACAACACGTTCAAGTAACTCCGAAATAACGACTTTTGAATGATCCAGAGTTTCAGGTTCTGCTTTTTTACTTTCCCGGTCTAGTACTTCACTTACCATGCTAAGTAAATTACTGCCACTATCTTCTACTACTGAAAGCATTTGTTTTTGCTCTTCCGGACTGATCTTATCACTTTCCCGCATCAGCTTAACTAACCCTATTATGCCTGTCAGTGGATTTTTAATATCGTGACTAACCATTCTAACCAGATTATCTTTCTTCTGGTTGAGACGGCTTAACTGTACTTCACGCTGCCTAAGTACATTGATGCGGTCATTTAACTGCTTTTGAAGAAAGCGGATCTTTAGGTGGGTATTAATTCGGGCTAGTGTTTCTTCCTTTTGAAAGGGCTTAGTTATATAGTCAACCCCACCTGACTTAAAGCCTTCAATTTTATCATCTGTATCCGTCAAAGAGCTTAAAAATATGATGGGGATGTCTTGAATCAATTTATCTGATTTCACTTCTTTGATCACTTCAAAACCGTCCATTTCAGGCATCATGATATCCAATAATATCAGATCGGGTTCATGCTTTTTGGCTAGCTCAACTGCTTCTTTCCCATTTGAAGCTTCGATATGTTTATATCCATTCTTACTTAAAACATGGGAAAGTAACCGAAGATTAGCGGGGGTATCATCAACAATTAAAATTAAGCTATTAGCTGGGTCCACGTCAGAAATTATTGATGGCGATTAATCTTCTTTAGGGCATGAAAAATATGCATCCACATCTAAGATAATGTTATTTCGATAAATACTAAGCCAAATAAAATTAAAAAAGACATTCTATACAACAGAATGTCTTTAGTTCAATAAATTAATTATTTAGCAACTACAAGTCTCTAAGACACTAGAAATTAAAATCGTCCATCATCTCTACAGGTTCCTTTGGCATAGCTAGTGATAGCCCAAAATAGACCACTAAACTTGCTCCCCATCCCATAAAAAAGGCCGCTACAAATATAAACCGTACTACGGTTGCACTTATTCCAAAGTATTTAGCTAAACCGCCACAGACACCGGTCCATTTTTTATCAGATCTTGACTTCATTAAGCGTTTAGAGTGTTGGTATCCATAGGTGTCAAAATCTAAGGAAGAAGATTTACTTGAAGATTTTTTTGAACCTGAATCCAGAGCATTATTTAATCTGGAATGGGATGAGAACCTGGTGTCCTCAGAACCGGGGATATCAGAATAGGAAGACATCTGTGATTTAGCTGCTTTTTTACGAGCCTTTTTGATCTTTCTGGCCCGTTTTCTGTCGCCAACTAAAAAACCAAAGCCAACCAATGTAATTAAAGCCCCTCCTATCAGTGGAAGTGCAGATGAACCTATCAACCCTTCAGATAATCCTGATAAAAAGCCCCCAACCGGTAAACCAACAGATTGAATTAAAAAAGTAAAAGCTAAAAAAATCATAACCAGTCCGGAGACGGTCGCGAAATTCCAGATACTTTTTCCTGTTTCCTTTTCTTCCTCTTTGAGGAATTCCTGCATGGTCGAGTTTAATTCAAACTCGTCGAATTCCAATGTTGCGGTTCCTGTTCTTGAAGCGGATCGTGTTTTTGTTTTGTCTGCCATAATTTTCCTCCGTGATGCCGTACGATTTCTACATCAGAATGTTACGAGAATTTCAACTCTTCTTCAGTAATTATCACATCTAATTTTACATCAAATTCCTCTACCGGTATTTCATCGAATAAAAATTCATCGAAAACAAAACCTACTTTAAGTGCTGTTGTTTGCAGAAGGAACCGGTCATAAAACCCTTTTCCATACCCAAGTCTGTTCCCTCTTTTATCTGCAGCTGCCATGGGTACCACAATAATATCAAGTTCAGAAACATCAATGAGTTTAGGAGTTTTCGGTTCTCTCACTCCCCACTGATTACTTTCAAGGTCTTCCAATGAGTGAATCTCAGAATGAGATAATTTGTTTTCAGAAAAGTTTACTATGGGAACCACTACCCTTTTTTCATCCTGAAGTAACTTCGCAATAAGAAGATCTGTATTTACCTCTCGACGGTCTTTCATCGAAACATACGTGTGCACAGTCTGTGCCCTTTTATATTCCTCTAAACTTAAAAACGAGGCTATAATTTGCTCAGATCGACGCTCCCATTTTTCCCGGGAATAGTCTTCTCTTTTTGGAAAAACCTGAGCCCTAAGGTCTTGTTTGCGTTGTTGTATTGAACTCATAGCTCAATAAGATGATGTTTTGTAAGATCAAGCCCTTCTTCTTCAATATTCAGGAGTATTTTTTTCCAGATATCAAGCCCGTATTTATTCATAAAATATATTGGCGATACAGATCGCTCCTGAAGTCCACCATCCGGAAATAGATTTACCTTTATTTTCTCGATGCGCTTAATTTGTGTTTCTTCCTGTTGTTTAATGGATCTGTAAACACGTCCCTTGAGCTTATCGAGTTCATTGGAGAAACCAGCCACGGTTTTACCCACAGTGCCATCCAGGGTCGGGTCAATTTCGTTGATCACCTTAAGCGGTTTCTCAGCAGCTGATTCAAGCTTATCTTTCCAGTCAGAAAATATCTTTTCTATATCAACGGTATCTGCTTGTTCCACAAATTCAGATTCCAGATCTTCGATCCGCTTTTCATACTCGCATACTTTAAAGGGAAGTTTCTCAATAATACGTGCGATACCTGATTCTATAATAGTAGCCGTATACCGTGGAAAAATTGGTGGCATCTGAAGGTCAAATTCACCATACAGATCCCTCATTTGTCCGTAATAAGCCAATTCTCCGGGACCAGCAACGTACCCCAGTGTAGGAAGTAACTTGTCTTGTATGACCGGACGTAAGAATACATTCGGAGAGAATTTTTCGGGATGATCACTGATCTCATCCAGTAGATCCGAAGTTGACCAATTAATAGAACCGGCAGTCCAGGTATCTCCATCTCTGTGGATCTTTATCCTCTTACCCTTATCTGACAGATAAAATAAATTTGAGTCACCATTGACAACCTGCCGATGAAAATCTTTCTCTAAGGCTGCACTTTTAGACTCAATAGCGTCATAAATTTCATCAGCCTTACTGATACTTGTCTTAAACTCAGATGTAACCAGTTTTTTGATAGGAGCAAAATTACTACCTACTAAAAGCACGCCCTCATCCGCAAACCATTCATTAATTAAACCTGAAAAAGCCTGAGCATGCGTTTTCCCTTCAGTATAATAAGTATTCAAAAGTGCCCATAGTGAGTCTGAAAAATCAGTTTCAAAAAGCTCTTCACGAACTTTAGACTTAAATGATTCTATTTTATTAGTGATTAGTTCGTCAGATACAGGAATCCCCTTTCCGTCCTGCTCCAGCTTTAACTTTGTGAAATCTGTTCTGCCGGTTATTCCAGTCCAGCCAATTTCTTCGAAATCATGATCTTCATCTGCAAGCCAGAAAACAGGGACAACAGGCCGACCTAAGCTTTTTTCATATTTTCGGGCAAGCAAAATGGCCGTTATTGTTTTATAAATGGTAAATAACGGGCCTCCATATATACCCAATTGCTGTCCCGTTACCACTACCAAGGAATCTTCTTGACTAAATTTTTCTAGCTGATTCTTTTGGTCAGATGCTATATTTAGTTCATGATGATAAGCGCTTAAAGTTTCTACAAATTCGTCCTTATTTCTTTTGGCAAGGCCCTTAGCGCGGCGTTCTATTTCTTTTTCATCCAGTGGGGCAAATTCATAGAATGAATTTAGTTTGTCAAAATTAGTAAGGTAGGTATTGAATAGCGTTGAGTAGGAAAGTTCGCTAAACGAACAGCCAGAAATGTCCAAAATTTATCCTTTCATTTTTGAAATGCGGTCTCTGATCTTAGCCGCTTTCTCATAGTTTTCGGTTTCAATAGCAGTTTTAAGATCTGCTTCAAGTTTATCGAGTTGTGACAACTCTTTTTGTCCCGGTGAAGTTTCCTCACCTTTTAAAGCCTCTTCTAGCGTTTGATGCTCAGGCTCTGTAGTGATCCCTGCTTCTTCCAGCACCTTTTGATTTACATAGATTGGAGCATTGAACCTTACAGCCAGTGCAATTGCATCACTTGGACGGGCATCGATCTCAATTAGCTGATTATCGCGTTCGTAAATAATTTGTGCATAAAAGGTACCCTCAGTAAGATCATTGATGTAAATCTGCTTTATTTCTGCATCAAAACTAAGTACAATATTTTTGAGCAGATCATGGGTCATGGGGCGTGGAGGTTTAATATTTTCCAACTCCAATGCAATTGCTTGGGCCTCAAATGACCCTATTATAATTGGCAACCTTTGGTTCCCCTCTGCTTCACTTAGTATAAGGGCATAGGCACCGCCACTGCTTGGGCTCGTTGAAAGCCCCAAAATTTCCATTAATACTTTACTCAAATCTACACCTTTTTACCAGCTTTGTATTAAGTTTAACTAAAGGTAACGAATTTTGGCTAAGTCTTAAACCAAGGTGTTTAATAAACCAAGTTTCTTCATTTAGAAAAAGAATATTTAATTTTCTCGGATTTTTGTTCCATAAAAATTCAAATAAAGGGTATATTCTCGCCCAATTTCGTTGACATTGCAAAACATTGAGGCTAACTTTTCAGCCCACTAACCGAGAAGATTTAAAAATATGCTCGATAATTATTTTCCGATTTTAATTCTTGCTGTTGTTGCCGTTGTTTTGGCTTTAGTATTATTAACGCTATCCAAAATTCTCGGACCATTTCGCCCCAACAAAACTAAACTCAATCCTTATGAAAGTGGAATGGATCCCGTTGGGGAAGCCAGAGATCGATATTCGATCAGTTTCTACTTAGTTGCCATGGAGTTCATCGTATTTGATCTGGAGGTTGTATTTATTTACCCCTGGGCAGTCAGATATCTTGATCTTGGATTTGGAACTTTCATGGCGATGATGCTATTTATTATAACATTATTCGTTGGCCTTTTATATACGCTCAAAAAAGGCACCCTCGACTGGGATTTAAATCATATTAAAGCTTAAAAGATACCATGGGAATAGAATCAGCACTTGGTGAAGGATTTTTTACTACTAAAATTGACTCGCTCACAAACTGGGCACGTGCAAATGCTGCGTGGCCTATGCCAATGGGTTTAGCATGTTGTGCGATCGAAATGATGGCATTTGCAGGGCCCCGATATGATGCAGCTCGATTCGGATCGGAGGTTATGCGTTTCTCTCCCCGACAAAGTGATGTGATGATCGTTGCAGGTTGGTCCACATATAAAATGTCGCACGCCATCCGCAGGATCTGGGATCAAATGCCTGACCCAAAATGGTGTATCGCTATGGGTGCTTGTGCCTCAACCGGAGGAATGCACCGTTGCTATGGAGTAGTTCAAGGGGTTGATAATTATCTACCTGTAGATGCATACGTTTCAGGATGCCCACCCCGCCCCGATGCACTCCTTCATGCTTTGATGAAGATCCAAGACAAAATTAAAACTGAGCATTCCGTTTTACTGGACACCTAATATTATGAGTTTAGAATTAAATGACACTTTACAAGGCGTAGTAGACGGACTTTCTTCCGAATATTCGGAAGATCTGATCGAAGTCTATCAGTCCTGTGATCACACTTATATCAGGGTAGAAGCGAAAAATATCGTTGATATTTGCAGCTACCTTAAAAAAAAGCATCATTTTATTTTCCTCAGTGATGTCATTGGAACTGACCGATATACATCTGATGAACGCTTCGAGATCATCTATAACATGATGAATCTGAGAACCCGTGACCGATTATTTATAAAGATCAGGGTTGAAGAAGAAAACCCGAAAGCTGATTCTGTTACTTCGGTATGGAAGTCAGCCTCATGGATGGAACGTGAAATCTACGATATGTTTGGTATTCGTTTTGAAGGACATCCAGATCTAAGAAGAATTTTTATGCCGGAAGATTTTGAATACTTCCCGCTAAGAAAAGAATTTCCGCTGTTGGGAATACCCGGTTCAATTGAGCTGCCTAACACAACCCCAGATACGGAGTAAGGCATGAAACTCAAAGATATTAACAGTAAAGTTGATCCTAAGTTCTTTAAAGAGCATCAGCGAAGTATATATAAAAGCCTTGAGGATAAGCACACTACGGTCGAAGATATCGACAGTGAAGATCCCCTAAATGCTAAGATGGTTCTCAATATGGGCCCTCAGCATCCGGCTACTCACGGTGTTTTGCGCCTGATTCTTCAACTGCGCGGCGAGCTTATAGAAAAGGCCAAGATCGATATTGGGTATTTGCACCGCGGTGTTGAAAAGATCGCAGAAAATAAAACGTATCAGGAGTTCATGCCTTACACTGATCGCATGGATTACCTCTCTCCTTATAGCAATAATGTGGCCCTTTGTATGGCCGTTGAGAAATTGGCTGAAGTTGAAGTTCCTGAACGTGCCCAATACATCCGCATGATCTGTATGGAACTGGCTCGTATTTCTTCCCACCTGCTCTGGTTAGGAACGATGGTTATGGACGCCGGTGCTATTTCATTTTTCATATGGACATTTCGCGAGCGTGAAAAAATCTATGATATTTTTGATGAAGTAGCCGGTCACCGTTTTACAGTTTCTCACTCTAGAATTGGCGGAGTAGCGAACGACTTTACGGACGATGCTGTAGCTCGTATCAAGGAATTTATTGAAACCTTTCCTCAAGAACTTAAAGATTGGCATGGTCTCTTAGACCGAAATCGAATTTTTATTGACAGAAATAAAGATGTCGGAATCGTTAGAACAGAAGACGCACTCGATATTGGGGCAACAGGCCCGGTGTTAAGAGCTGCCGGTTATGGAGTCGATCAAAGGATCCTCACTCCTTACCTGAAGTATGACGAAATAGATTTTGAAGTTCCTACACGAATGGAAGGTGATAATCTTGCCAGATATTTTGTACGAATGGAAGAAATGGCTGAAAGCATAAAGATCATTAATCAGTGCTTCGACAAAATGCCAAAAGGACCAATCCGTGCAAACAACGCAAAACATGCCTATCCATCAAAAGACGAGGTTTATTACTCCATGGAAGGTATGATACATGACTTTATGATGACGGATACCGGAATTTGTCCTCCAGCTGGAAAAGAAGTGTATCATGCTGTAGAGTCTCCTAAAGGAGAGTTAGGTTATTTTATCCAAAGTGATGGAACGGGTCACCCCTGGAGACTGAAAATAAATGCTCCCTCTTTCCGAAACCTTCAGGTACTTGAAAATATATTAGACGGAGAAATGGTAGCTGATACCGTAGTTATAATTGGTGGAATTGACCCAGTACTGGGAGAAGCAGATAAATAAGATGGAAGAAACCTACAAGTTCACAAAAGAAGACTTAAAAGAAATTGACGCCATTAAGGCTAAATTTCCGGAAGTAATGCCGGCTACCCTCCCAACACTTTGGGTAGCGCAAAATAGATTTGGCCACGTTGAGCCTCCAGTTCAGCGTTTAGTTGCTAAGACTTTGGATTTACCTGAATCTCATGTCCATGGTGTGGCTACTTTCTACACACAATATTATAAAGAGCGTAAAGGCAAATATGTGCTCGATGTTTGTACAACAACAAGTTGTCAGCTTTGCGGCGGATATAAGATGCTACATTATCTGGAAGATAAACTGGGCATCAAAGCCGGTGAAACTACTGATGACGGCATGTTCAGCATACAATCCGTTGAATGCCTGGGCGCATGTGGTTATGCTCCAATGATGCAGATCACTAACGATGTGTATGTCAACAATCTGACAGAAGAAAAACTGGATGAGGTTATTGACAGCCTCAAAGAAGGTAAAATACCCGAATTTGAATCCGTAGGGATGCCTCTCCTCGAAAAAATTAATAACAAGTAATTATGGCTTCTGATTGGAAATCTTTTGAACCTATTCTTATTCCCGATATCCCCAACCTCGAGAAGATCGATGTTTATGAAAAAAATGGAGGATATAAAGCGTTTGAAAAAGTGGTTAAAGGCAATGACTGGAAACCCGAAGATGTGGTTAATGAAGTAAAAGCCGCAAATATTCGAGGTCGTGGCGGTGCCGGATTTAACGCTGGCTTAAAATGGTCGTTCATGCCTCCAGCTGACGGTGGGCCAAGATATTTAGCGTGTAACGGTGACGAGTCTGAGCCAGGGACATTCAAAGACCGAAAGATATTTGAGTACAATCCGCATCTTTTTATTGAAGGTGCTTTGATTGCTGCTTATGCCATGGAGATCACAACCATTTATGTTTACATAAGAGGTGAATATTACTCCTGGATAAAGATGATGGAAAAAGCGTTATCGGATGCCCGTTCAAAAGGATACGTCGGAAAAAATATATTTGGTTCCGATTATAGTGTTGAATTTGAAGTGACCGGAGGAGCAGGGGCTTACATTTGTGGTGAAGAGACCTCAATGCTTGAATCTCTTGAAGGCAAACGTGGTTACCCACGAGTTAAGCCTCCCTTCCCTGCCCAAAAAGGACTTTGGGGGCGACCAACAACCATCAACAATATTGAAACCTTAGCCAACGTGCCAGGCGTAATTAACAATGGCGCTGACTGGTTCACGAATATTGGAGCTGAAACACATCCGGGACCTGTTCTTTACGGAATTTCGGGACATGTAAATCGTCCCGGTGTTTATGAACTGCCATCAGGAGTTCCTGTTATGGACCTGATCAATGAAGTGGCTCAGGGAATTCGCGGCGGTAAAAAACTTAAAGGATTGATTCCCGGTGGATCTTCTACTCCTATTTTAAGAGCTGACCAACTTGATGGAGTAAGTATGGATGCAGATTCATTACGCGAAGCTGGTTCTATGATGGGAACAGCCGGAATGATCGTTATGGATGAAGACACTGATATGGTAGATGCTCTTTGGAGAATTGCCCATTTCTATCACCATGAGTCATGTGGGCAATGTACTCCATGTCGTGAAGGTACTGGTTGGCTTGAAAAGATCTTATTAAAGATTAAAAACGGTGAAGGTGAAATAAGAGATCTTGATCTACTTTTAGATGTAACCACACAAATGGAAGGCCGAACGATCTGTGCACTTGCTGATGCAGCCGCATGGCCTGTTCGACACACCATCAACCGTTTCAGAGACGAATTTGAAGCACGCTGTAAAAAATCAGTCCACGCAGTTGCATAGGGATTGACTTTTTGCGATTACTGATGATTTGAGCAAATTCATCAGAAGAAATTTAAATGAGGATTGATTCTTGATTTGAACATAATCATCAATCAAAATCATAAATCAACAATTGAAAGATGTCAGAAATATTTATAGACGGACAACGATTCGAATTTGAGGAAGGCGACGATCGTGGCGTCCTTCAGTTCATTTTAGATAATGGCAAAGAAGTTCCTTTCTTCTGCTATCACCCCAGCATGAGCGCCCCCGCTAACTGCAGGCAGTGTTTTGTGAAAGCAGGAACTCCTGTGAAAAACCGTGAAACAGGCGAGTTTGAACTGGACGAAAATGGCGAACGCGAAATTCGCTGGTTCCCTAAAATGCAAACTTCCTGCTCTCTCGGGATGCAAGATGGCATGGTGATCAAAACACAAGAATCGGATGAAGATGTTGCCAGAGCTCAAAAAGATACCATGGAGCTCATTCTGATCAATCATCCCCTGGATTGCCCGATCTGTGATCAGGCAGGTGAATGTCCTCTTCAAATTCAGACCTATAAATACGGACCTGAAGGCAGTCGTTTTGAAGTCAAAAAGCAGCATAAGCCAAAAAGAGTTGAACTCGGACCAAGAGTCACACTCGATGCCGAGCGTTGTATAAACTGTACACGCTGTGTTCGATTTACTGATGAGATAAGTGAAACCCATCAGCTTACCATTGTTCAGCGTGGGGATAAAAATTATCCTGTCGCTGCACCGGGACGTGAATTTGACGATCCTTATTCGTTGAACACCGTTGACATCTGTCCGGTTGGTGCACTTACTTCTACTGATTTCAGATTTAAAGCACGTGTTTGGGAAATGAACCAAACACCAAGTATTGATATAACCAACGGGAAAGGTGCCAATATTGACCTTTGGACCCGCGATAATTTGATCATGCGTATCACCCCAAGATATAACGGAGAAGTTAATGACCACTGGATGTCAGATGTTGGCCGTGAAGTGTACAGAAGATTTAACGAGAACCGCATCTCCCGCCCTGCTATTAAATTAGACGGAGACAACCAATCCAAAACTTCATGGAATAATGCCATCGAGACTTTTGCTGAGACTTTGGAGTCTCACAAACCGGAAGATGTATTGGTGGTTGGAAGTGCTCACGCTTCTGTAGAAGAAAATTATGCTTTGATGAAAGTTTTCAATCTTTGGGGCGTCAACAATTTCAAATTTGCTCCACATATTGTGGACGGTGCAGGTGACGACTTCTTGCTAACCGACGATCAGGCTCCAAATACCTCCGGTGTAAAGATGCTTGGGTATGAAGAAAGCTTGGATCTCAAATCGGAAGTTAAAAACGCTAAGATCGTGATCATGCTTTCTGATGAACTCATCGACCGAAATGTGCTTTCAGCTGATGACCTTAAAGAAAAGTACAGTATCCTGCTTTCGACTAATGAATGTGAGACATCAAAGGCAGTTGACCTTGTAATACCGGTAACCTGTGTTGCAGAACATGCGGCAAGTTACGTGAATGTGGAGGGAAGGATTCAACGCTCTTTCCCTGCCAAAGAAACTAAATATACCAACAGAAGCTTGAACCTTGAGATGTCTCAAGGCCGCCTGGATAGATACGGGACCAATTTTGATAACTGGGTAACTGAAGATAACAAAGTTGATTGTGCTCCTGCGTGGGGAATCATGAATCAGCTCTCAGAACGCATGGGACTCAATGTTACTTTCGGCGAACCAAGAGAAATAATGGCTGAAATTGCTTCCTCAAACCCATCCTTTGAAAATGTAAGTTACGAGCGCATGGATAACGAGATGGGCATCAACCTAAATCCTTCAAACAAACAAGAGGCTACTGCATAAATGGAGACAGCTGGAATTGATTTATTCGGACTGATATTTATTCCAACGTGGGTAGCCGTTCTTGCATTAGGGGCATTTACCTATTTAAACTCTGCCGCTATTTTAGTATATGCAGAACGTCGAATTGCCGGGTTGATACAGAACCGGGTTGGGCCTAACCGTGTTGGTCCTGCCGGATTATTGCAACCTATAGCTGATGTGTTGAAATTGTTACTCAAAGAAGATGTAATCCCTTCCCAAGGGTTTAAGACTCTTCATACTGTTGCTCCTCTCATACCCGTTATTACGGCTCTAATGTCGGTAGCTGTTATTCCTTTTGGAGAAGGACTTTATGTTACAGATATCAATGGCGGGGTCTTGTATTTACTGGCAGTAGCTTCTCTGGGTGTTTATGGAGTTACTCTAGCAGGCTGGGCGTCTAACAGTAAGTATTCTCTTCTTGGAGGGTTGCGCGCTGCAGCTCAGATGATCAGTTATGAATTACCAATGGGAATGGCTGTTGCCTCTGTAGTAATTGTTGCTGGTTCATTAAGTGTTGTCGATATCGCCGCTTCTCAGGAGCATCTATGGAATGTATTTATCAATCCAATCGGGGCTATTATTTTCATTATAGCTGCTTTTGCTGAAGCCAACAGAACTCCATTTGATCTTGTTGAGGCTGAACAGGAATTGGTTGGTGGATTTCACACTGAATACAGTGGTATGAAGTTCGGGATGTTCTTCCTGGCAGAATACATGCACGTATTTATTGGCAGTGTACTTATCACCACATTCTTTTTCGGAAGTTATCACCTGCCCTTTGCCGGTTACTGGCTTCCCGAATTAAGCCCGATGATAAAAGGAGTTCTTGACGTCTCCGTATTCATGGGTAAAGTGATCTTCTGGTGCTTCGTGTTTATCTGGGTACGATGGACGATCCCACGTTTCAAGTACAATCAAGTTATGAAACTTGGCTGGGGTCGATTGCTCCCCCTTAGCATCCTGAACTTTATGTTGATCGCTGCCGGAATGTATGCTTATACGCATTTATTCTAAGCACCAATTATTTTCGATTTAAATTTTAAAGCCGGCTTTTTTGCCGGCTTTTTTATTATCAGTCATTCTGATCCGCCAGCCGGCGGAGAAGAATCTTGCTTATTCAATGAAATGAGCAAGACATGAACAACAAAACCAGCCACTTCATCTGTCCTGACGTA
>Ga0136557_1000751_pt1 | contig 23527 bp, 19 predicted proteins | sample AntRauTorckE6832_FD_104796 | JGI IMG/M metagenome (GOLD analysis project Ga0136557, IMG submission 104796) | Saline lake microbial communities from Rauer Islands, Antarctica - Metagenome Torckler E6 #832 | ecosystem: Environmental > Aquatic > Non-marine Saline and Alkaline > Saline | place...
CTGCTTTGGGGCACCTTGCCGGTGATTCTATTGCTCCATGGATCGATGCGAATGCACCCGGACTGGCTGACCTTAGTTTAAACTCCAGCTTTTTCTGGATCATAGTTGTGGCTACTACCGGCGGACTTATCCTTTCCTTTACCAAAGTACGTTCACTGGAAGGTGCGGGCGCTTCCAAGATCGGGAGTCTTTTCCTATATATTTTGGTGATGACTATTGGCATGAAAATGAACATTGCTTCCATGCTTGATGCTCCCGGTTATTTTGTGATTGGTGCCGTCTGGATCTTGATTCATGTCACTATTCTACTGGTGGTTGGGAAGTTTATCAAAGCCCCGTTTTTCTTTGTAGCCGTTGGCAGTCAGGCCAACGTAGGTGGAGCAGCTTCTGCACCGATTGTAGCTTCAGCCTTTCACCCTGCTTTAGCCCCGGTTGGTGTGCTTTTGGCTGTGTTAGGCTATGCACTCGGAACATACGGAGCATGGCTTAGTGCCGAAATGATGCGGATTGTATCTGGGTTTTAGCGTTCTTTAATTGTTAGTGGTTATTCGCTATAGGTGTTCAAGCTCTTAGTTAGTAACCTTGCAGCGCCCTCCGATGCGAACCCTTCCAGGGTTAAAGCATTTTACTCAGAATCAAGCTGCATACTCAAAACCCTGGAAGGGTTTATTTTGAGCTAATGATCCCTTCCCCCAACTCCATCAAACAAACACAGGATAAACTTTGTTCTTCTTTGTATCTTTAGATGATAAATTCTAAACCTGTTAAACACTTATTCCTTGAAGAGAGCTTTAAAGTTTTTTCTCGTTTTTTTAGCTGCTGCCCTTTTCGTTTTTTCCCTTGTTATTGGCCTTAATTATTCTGGCTTTAAAACCCTTTTTCAAAATGAACAGGGTATGGCAGAAGGCAGCCAGTATATTGAAAATACCTATTCCTTAAAAGGACTCTCCCAATTTATTGGCGAACATCCAGAGTGGGTTTCTATCACTTCCTTTAATGTGAATGAACCCGATTCTGGAATATACTTCCAGCCTGATGTGCCGCGTACTTTAGGAGCAACCGCAAACCTTTTTCTGCTGATAGAATATGAACGTCAAGTTGCTGAAGGCATCTTAAACCCAGCCGAAGAAGTTACCTTGATGGAGATCAATACCTTTGCCTTACCCGAAATCAGCCAAAATAATCATAACCAATTGATTGAAGCTTTCGATAATCGAAGTGCTCCGCTGGATGAAGTCGTAAAGGCTATGCTCCAGAATAGTGATTTGGTTTCGGCCGACTATATTTGGTTCAAGCTTGGCGAAGAAAACATCAGAGCCCTTATTGATACACTGGAAGTACCGAAAACAGCTCTTCCATTGCCTTTTAGTGGCATGTACTCCAGAATCAATCCTTCGCTAAATGATACTTCTGATCTCGGAAATATGGACTTTTCTAAATTTGCAGAAGAAGCCATCGCCATTGGAAATCGTTTAAAAGATGATGCTGATTACAATCAGCGGGCTAAAGATCAATTTTACGAAGAGAGACTTTCACTTACATTTATGGAAGAGCGCGATGCCCTGGCTTACTTTCCACAGGCTACTACCAAAGAACTGGCTAACTTAATGCTTCGTTTATATAACAATGAAATTATCTCAGAAGAAATTTCTAAAAATATAAAAGAAAAACTACGCTGGCCAATGGGTTCAGAACCCATCAAAAGAAGCTTTGAAGATTATGGAGCGATTTATGATAATCGAATGGGATTACTTGGCGGCATCGACTTCGGTACATCTGTTTATGATGGACACACTTCTGTTCAAGCCGTATTTTTTGACCGACTGCCCGTAGGTTTTTGGGTTCATATGTCGGCCAATTATATGCAAGAAGATTTCCAACAGCGCCTGATATGGGATCCCGCTCTCTACGAAACCACTCAACAAAAAATAGCCGGGAACGATGAATAAATATCGATTTTTATATCTTTTTTGGGTTGTACCTGCTTACCTGCTATTTCTTGTTGTGCAACAGGGATTGGTTTATAAGGGGACGATTGACACCTACAAAAACGGCACCACCTACATGGCTGAAGTCATTGATTTCGATATCAAACAGATCGCGGCTCAAACCAATGGGTATATTATACTTCGGTTTGAGGTTGACGATCAAATGCTTGAGCGGAAATTATCACTTTCCATTCAAATGGCACAGGAACTCATGCAAAGTGCAAACATTCCCCTGAGATACCAAAAAGGTGCGTTTCAGGATATCGTGCTTTATCCAACCTACCAAATTCAAAAAAGCACCTCCCTTTTTAATATGTGTGTCGCCTTCATCGGGCTGATTGTAACTGTGATTTCTGGGTTTTTTGTAAATCGGTTTATAAAACGAAAAGTAGACGATGAATTTGGTGACGACTTCGAAATTGAACGGATAGACTAATGGCCGGAACTTTATATCTTATTCCTACAACACTCGGCAATACGCCCGAAAATAATACACTGCCTGAGTACACACTCAACATCATACGTAAGCTGGATGTGCTGATGGTTGAAAATCTCCGCAGTGCCACCTCCTTTCTGCAGTGGGTGGGTGATACCATCCCTGAATATGAAATTGATTTCTACCCGCTAAATAAGAATACTCCTGACCAGGAAATTCACTCTTTTCTAAAGCCCCTACTAAATGGTAAAGATGCCGGGGTTTTATCTGAGGCTGGGGCTCCGGCTGTTGCCGACCCCGGAGCACGATTAGTTAAACTTGCCCATCAATACCAAATTAGTGTGGTACCTTTAGTTGGGCCTTCCTCTATTTTATTGGCTCTTATGGCATCGGGCTTTAACGGACAGCAGTTCGCCTTTCATGGATATCTTCCCATAGACCAAAAAAAGAGACAGTCTATGATCAAGCAACTTGAAGGAGAATCGCGCCGGCACGACCGTACACAAATTTTTATGGAAGCTCCTTACCGTAATAATGATTTACTTAAAGACATCGTTAAAACTTGTTCTGGTGCAACCCGGCTTTGTATCGCCACTGACATCACCCTACCCTCTGAAGAGATCACTTCAAAATATATGCAGGAATGGAATTCAGCTAAGCTCCCTGATCTACACAAACGTCCTACCATATTTTTGCTTTACGGAAAAGAATAAAAAAGCCCCATCAAACCGATGAGGCTTACAACAATTGAATGTATAAATTGTTACTCGCTAGTTAGTGGGCACCAGCCGCATTTAAAAGCTCAACAACATTATTGTGGTTATGTGTAATCGCTTGATCTTTGGCTGACCACCCTCGGTCATCGTGGACATCCACATCACTGCTATGTTCAATTAATAATTGTACAATGTCGTAATGTCCATTAGTAGAAGCCCAGTATAAGGGTGAGGTTCCCCGGTTATCTTTGCGATCTACCTCCGCTCCATGCCTCAATAAAAATTCTACGATCTCCTTATGTCCGTATTTTGCGGCCTTCAACAAGGCCGTTCGTTCATGATTATCTTGTGTATTTACATCTATCCCATCATTGACAAGCCCGGTGATGGTTTCAAGGTCGCCGCCTTTCGCGGCTTCAAGAAATATTTCTTCGTTCATAGTATCCTCCTTGATAAGGGTTTAGATTAGCACCCACATTGTACTTTTCAGCGGGTCAAATGTCAAATTAAAATACTTTGTGAAGATGTAGATTATGTGAATGAGAAGGGCAAAAAAAAACCGGTATCCAATGACGAGGTTTCTGTTTAAAAAGCTACTTTTAAAAAATGTTCTGTCTTAGCTGGATACCGGCATGTAAAGCTACTTACATGTAATTAGACGACAGAAAGACTGAATTGTTTCTTCAAATTAGATTAGAATTTTAAAATAAGCTTATTTGGGAGCCGGTACTCCGGATAAAATGTTTAGTAGTAAGCTCCCGGCGATCTTCATTCAAACCCAGTCTTTTAGTTTGGACATGAAACATGTCCGATATCTGTTTCGAGAAATTGCCCGAGCCTTTCATACGTTTTCCCCACTCTGAATTATTAAGTTTTCCCTCCCTGATATCTAAAATTTTATGCAGTACTTTTTTCTTCCGCTCAGGATAGTGCTGCCCAAGCCATTCCACAAACAAATCCTTCACCTTATAGGGCAATCTTACTACGGTATAGCCGGCAAACTTAGCGCCCGCTGCAGCTGCCTGTTCTAAAATATCTGCACATTCATGATCTGTTAAACCCGGTATAATAGGTGCCACATTTACACCTACGGGAATGCCTGCACTGGCTAACCTTCTTATGGCATCAAGACGTTTTTTAGGACGAGATGTCCTCGGCTCCATCACTCCTGTCAGATCTTTATCAAGGGTGGTAACCGATATTGTGACGCTTACACAGTTATAATCATTCAATTCACAAAGCAGATCAATGTCTCGTGTAATCAGGTGGTTTTTTGTAATGAGCCCAACCGGGTTACGAAATTCAGACAGTACTTTCAGGCATTCACGGGTTAGCTTCAGATCACACTCAACAGGTTGATAGATATCGGTAACACCACTCATGGCTATCACCTGCGGTTTCCACTTCGAGGAACTGAGTTCTTTTTTAAGGAGCTCCGGGGCGTCATACTTTACCACGATCTTGGATTCAAAATCTAACCCGGATGAATACCCCAAATACTCGTGATAAGGCCTAGCATAGCAGTAAATACACCCATGTTCACATCCCCTATATGGATTGATACTGGCATTGAAACCAATATCCTCACTTTTGTTATATGTAATCACAGACTGGGTGTGGTCAGCAATATACTGGGTTTTAGGCGAGGGCTTTTCTCCGGTTTCTGCATCAAGATCATAATCAATATAATCTCCCTCAAAACGATTGACTGGGTTATCAGAAGCGCCTCTTCCTCGAAGCGGATTTTTTTTAGCTGACATATAACCTCCTTAATTATACACATGAATTACACATATAATATAAAATGGCTTGAGGAGAATAGAAACAAAAAAAGGCCGAACTATTTGTCCGGCCTTAAATTCATTCTTTAAAAAAAGATGCATTCATTATTCGAATACTTTTTCGCCAGCTACCCATGTTTGTTCAACCTGAGTTTGCCAGATCTCAATGGCTGGCACTTCAAAAAAGTCGCGGTCAATTACAATAAAATCGGCCCATTTTCCAGGTTCAAGGCTTCCAAGTATATCTTCTTGATGTGCTGCGTAGGCGGCATCTATAGTGAAGGATCGTAAGGTCTCTTCCCGACTCAGGGCTTCTTCAGGATACCAACCTCCCGGAGGATTTCCCTCGTGGTTTTGGCGTGTTACCGAAGAATACAGCCCGAAAAATGGATTCACATGCTCAACTGGAAAATCCGAACCGTTAGCAATGATGGTTCCCTGGTTCAGGAATTTTTGCCAGGCATAACCGCCCAGAATTCTTTCCGCACCAACCCGGTCTTCAGCCATATTCATATCGCTGGTGGCGTGGGTGGCTTGCATAGATGCAATAAGATCTAACTCAGCGAAGCGCGGTATATCTTCTAATGAGACAATTTGGGCATGTTCGATCCGGTGACGCAAACCTTGGTCTCCAAACTCTTCTCTTGCCATTTCAAAGGCATCCAAAACGACATCGTTAGCTCGATCACCAATGGCATGAATATTAGTTTGATAGCCATTTGAAACCGACTTAAGCACCATGTCATTCAACTCTTCTTGATCATAAAAAAGAAGTCCACGGTTACCTGGATCATCAGAATAAGGCTCTTTCATAGCAGCGCCACGACTTCCAAGGGCTCCATCAGCAGAAATTTTCACACTGCGAAGTGCCAGACGGTCATTAGCATAAGATTCAATAGGACCTTCCTGTGAAAGCTGGTCGAAATCATTACCCGTTCCGCGGATCATCGCATATATTCGGGTGATCATTCTATCGTCGTCAGCGAATTCTTTATAGAGGTTCCAGGTATCTGTACCTATCCCTGCATCATGCACTGACGTGAGCCCCTTACTTGCCATATATTCAAGAGCTTTTTCCAAAGCTAAACGCTTTTCAGTTGGAGTAGGTCCTGGTACAATTTGTTGGATGTAATTTTCAGCGGCATCTATAAAAACTCCAGTTGCCCGGCCTGAATTATCCCGAATAATTTTCCCACCCTGTGGGTCTGGGGTATCCTGACTAATTCCTGCCATTTCCATAGCCATAGTGTTAGCCCATGCGGCATGTCCATCAACCCGGGTAAGCCAAACTGGGCGATCATCCACCACTTCGTCTAAATCAGCAGCCGTAGGAAATTCATTTTCCGGCCATAATGTTTGATTCCAGCCTCTCCCCTGAATCCACTCTAAATCTGGGTTTGCATCAGAATACGCTTTGATGGAATCGAGTGTAGCATCGAGGGTTTCGATACCGGCTAAATTTATGTTTAGTTCCTGGTAACCTAAACCCATAACATGTCCATGTGCGTCAATAAGACCTGGCAATACCGTTTTGCCCTGTAAGTCAGTCACTTCTGCAGAATTATAGGCTTCAGAAATTTCATCCCCACCGATCTCTTTTACTTTCCCATCTTCTATGACCATGGTTTTGAAACTCACCAAGCTATCACCCATAAAGGTATAGCCGTTGGCGTTAATAAAAACTTTGACATCGCTATTATCGGAACAAGCTGTAACAGCGAATATCAGTACAATAAGTGTGGTAAATAATTTCTTCATGTTTAAGTGTTGATTGAAATTTTTCTAAATATAAGGAAAGCGAACCGTTTTGATAAGCTTTAAACGAATTCTTTTCTAACAAATGAAGAGTCCTGCTGAACTGAACTCTTATATACTTTTTTTATTCACTAAATTATTCTTTTTTGCTATTGACTGTTAAGAGTAAACATTTTATTTAATGGTCAAATTAAAAAACATAGCGTTGGTTTATTCTGGCTTAAAAATACTTTTTATAACTCTGGTAATTGGCTTGAGTTCAAACTTATCATATGCTCAAACGGATGAATCCGACAGCCTTAGGAGTGCTTTAAATAGTTTTTCTTCTGATGCCTCTGAGGTAGATTCTTCTTATATAAACACCCTGATTGACCTTGCTGTTTACTATCGTTTTACGAACCCTGACAGCACCTTCAAATATTCAAAAAAAGCGGTAGAATCTGCCCAGGAAATTGATTTTAAAAGAGGCTTCATTTTTGCCCAGTACCTGTATGCCTACACTTTTTTTCTGCAGGGTGATTATGATGAGGTTCACAGATTAGCCAATGTAGTACTTGATGATCCAGAGGCTCCAAATTATCCGCGAGAGTATTTTCTAATGAACCAGTTGGTTGGGATATCACATGCTTCAAAGGGAGATTACGAATTAGGCTTAAATTATTTTTTAACCGCCCAGGAATTACAACGTGACCTCGATAATCAAAATCAAAGAGACTACTTTCAAACGCTCAATAATATAGGGGTCAGTTATTTTAAGCTTAAAGAATACCAACGAGCTTTAGAATATTTCGAAGAATTTGACTCTCTCACCACCCTTTCTGCTGAGAATATTTCATTGCCGGTTAACCTTGGATTTATTCATTACGAATTAGGTAACCTTGAAGAAGCTGAGCGACAGTTGATGCGTATCATGAATTTTGAGGGAGACGATTATGACCAGCGGGCATTGGGATTATCTACTTTTAAACTCGGCGAGATCTATGCTCAAAAAGGTGAATTTGCGCAGGCTCTCGATTACTTTAATCAGTCTATAGAAGTATATGAGCAATACCAGAACGAACTCGAAAAAGTACAATCACTAAATGGGATTGCACGCACCTATTTAATGATGAATGAGGCTTCAATGGCTCTGGATTTTGCACAGGAAGCTTTCAATATTGCCCAAGACAATGGAGGAGTTCCCGAGAAAGAGTTTTCATCAAGAACACTTTACGAAGCCCATAAAGAGTTAGGGAATTATGAGCAGGCTCTCACCTATTTAGAGCTTCATAAAAACTACTCTGATAGCCTTCTAAATGAAGACGTTAGCAGAGAGGTTGGCCGGCTTGAAGCTGAAAGTGAATTCAGAGAAAGAGAATTTCAGTTGCGAGCCGAACAGCAATCCCAAAACCTTGAAAACTCTCAAAGGGTGGCTAACCGAAATATACTTGTGCTGATTGCTTTTTCACTGTTTATAATTGCGGTTATTTTTGCTTATTCCCAATATCGCAATTCCATTCTACGTAAAAAGGCCAATAACTTACTTAGAGAAAAAAACAAGCAAATTGAAGAACAAGCACAGCGAATGGAAGAGTTGAATGACATCAAGACTCACCTTTTTTCCATTATTTCTCATGACTTACGCGGACCTTTAAGTTCACTATACGGCTTTATCACTCTGAATGAGATGAAGGAAGTTTCCCAAGACGAGATCAATAAAATGATTCCTGAACTGGCAGATAAATTCAAATATACTTCTACCCTGCTCAATAATCTGCTTAACTGGTCGAAAAGTCAGCTTGAAGGCTATAAGGTAATTCCTGAATCCTTTAAACTTAAAGAGCAACTCACCGAAAATATCAAAGTGCTTTCTATGCAGGCCCAAGACAAGCGTATTTTGATCACGGAAAAAGTAAAGCCTGAGATCCGGGTATATGCCGATAGAAACATGATCAGCCTTGTTATTCTGAATTTGATCTCAAATGCTATCAAATTCACCCCGGAAGGTGGTAATATTGAAATATGGACCGAAGAGCATGGCTCCTCAGAAATTAAATTCTGTATCCGTGATACTGGGGTTGGTATCAAACAGGATAAACTAGACCTACTTTTTCAGGAAACAGCCTTTTATACCACCGATGGCACAAATCATGAAAAAGGCACCGGACTTGGTTTGATGCTTTGCCAAGATTTCGTCCTCAAAAACAATGGAAAGATCTGGGCTGAAAGTGAACTTAGTAAAGGAAGTACATTCTATTTCACACTTCCCAAACCTAGTTGATCCAACTTTGAACTACTGGTTTCTGAACTGAATTTATAACCGATTCCAAATAAACTCGGGGATACATTTAGCAACCCAGGCTATTATTCTCCAGCGTTTGGTTACGTAGAAAATGTTCTTTTTTCGTTCTATTCCCTTGATCATTTGTTCAGCGGCCTTCTCTACCGTAGCTACCCAAAACATCCCTTTTGCCCGCTCGGTCATTTCTGTCCAGATATAACCAGCCCGAATATCAGTGATCGTAATGTCGGCTTCTACACGCCTTGCTTTCTGCCGATACCCGAGCATATAGTTAGAGATAAAGTGTTTACTAGCCGTATATGCAGCTGCCCTGTGATGAGCCAGTAGTGATGCGATCGAAGACATCCCCACAATATGACCATGCCCTTGTTCCTGAAAATAATCGAAAGCAAAATGACAGCCATGGGCAAAAGCTAATACATTAACTTTTATGAGTTGTGATTCTGCACGCCAGGGCGGTAACATCTGTATGCGACCAATACCTGCATTCAGGATCATCACATCCATGCCGCCCATTTCATCGATCAATTCTTTGTAGAGTATTTCGGCTTTCTCATAATCGGTAACATCAAGAGTGCGGTAAAAAGCCCGTTCCCCTATCTCTTGCTTTAGTTCCTGAAGACGCTCGGTACGCCGGCCGGTTAAACCTACAACATACCCCTTGGCTGCATACTGCAATGCAAGTTCTCTCCCAATACCTGAGGTAGCGCCGGTAATAAGAACCTTTTTCATATATCCCTGAAATTAAAAAAGGCTTCAATGAAAGAAGCCCTTCTATAAATTACTTAGCAAGCTGCAGAGCCGGAACTCTTTGTTTGGCATATTCGAACGCGCCAAACATTACCCCAGAATAGACTAAATCTCCCAGCACGGTGTAGTGAAAGAAAGGTATTCCAGCTGAATAACTCATCAGTAGCCCTTCGATACCTGCCGGATATATTGGATTCCCTATCCATGCGCCAAAATTTGTTACAAGGAAAAAGATCATTGATGCGCTTAAACTTCCTGCTAACACTGTTTTAAAATTTACTTTTTTCAGGATGAAGACCCCGGCAATTACAATAAGGGCTATGGAACCATACATCCAATAGAACCCTGGAGTGAATAGCATAAAGCCATCATAAAAACCTGCGAATAATAAATTGTTAACCAGCAAGTCACTCACAAAAAAGGCTAGCAATGGCACTAAAAATGAAAATTTCTTGTCTGCAAAATAAGCTGCCCCAAATAAAGACATGGCTCCCAGTGGAGCAAAATTATACGGGTGAGGAATAATTCTTGAGAATGCAGCAATGATGATAAAACCGGATAAAACTAAAAAGCGCTTGTTATTCATTGATCTGATTAATGATTGATTGACTCCCTAAAATAAAAAAAGCATCGCCTCAAATGAAACGATGCTTTGGATAATTACAGAAAATCCGTTTTTCCTGTTATTTACTGTTCAATTCCAGGTTTAAACCTACCTCTACCTCATCGCCAACTACAGCATCAGAAGCCCAGTCACCTACTCCTACATTAAATGTAGAACGATCGAGTGTGGTAGTTGCTGTAATTCCGGCAACTTTAGTTCCCTCTTTCATTGGGTGATCCATCACGCCAAGAAGTGTGAATGGTAAAGAGACATCCTGAGATACATCTCTGATCGTCAAAGTTCCGTTTGCTACGAATTCATTTTCGCCAGTTTGCTCGATATTCTCACTTTTAAAAGTGATGTATGGCCATTCTTCAGCGTTGAAAAAATCATCAGACTGTAAGTGTCCATCCCGACGTTCGTTTTTTGTGTCTATACTGTTTACCATAATTCGAACATTGATCATACTTTCTTCTAGGTTTTCGGGATCAAAATTTACGGTCGACTCGTAATTATTGAATTGCCCGTTAACAGGAGTAAAAAAGTGATCTACTTCAAAGTTTATGGCACTGTGAGTTTTATCGATAGTCCAGCTCGTAGCGGCATAATAGGTTAAAGCAACTGTCGAAAATGCTACAATTATTAGCACCAATAGATTTGTAAGTTTATTTAGTCTCTTCATGAATTTTTTATGTTAGTTTTATTTGAATTGATTCAAGGTCTCTAACAAATACTCTTCGCCAATAATTTCCTTTAATGTTAAATTAAATTGCCTAACCAGATGTGTTTTGTTTCAACTTGTAAAACCCTTTAATAATACCGAACAAAAAATCTTTTCTTTGGTTAATAGTTAAAACATTATTACTACTTACTTCACAAAAAAAATACTTATATCAATGAAAAATTTATTTAAATATACGTTTATAATTCTTTTGGGTGCATTAATGACCACAGCAACTGCCATTGCGCAACAGCAACAAATGCCTCCTCAGCCAGAACCCCTTTCCCCTGAAGAAGTTACAGATGAAGATCTTCAAACTCTTTCTGACATCACCAAAATCGGCCAGGGTATTCAGGAAGAAGCAGAAGCAAAAATGAAAGTAGTAGTAGAAGAAGGCGGAATAGAATTCCAAAGATTCCAGCAAATTATGATGGCTCAACAAAACCCACAGCTTGCCAGCCAGATTGAATTAACCGAAGGTGAGCAAAGTACACTTCAGGAACTGCAACCCGATCTAATGGAAATTAATCAAGAAGCACAACAACAATATATTGCAGCCATTGAAGAAGAAGGTATGGGGCTTGAACGATTTCAGCAGGTGGCACAAGCCATTCAGGCGCATCCTGAAGTAGCCGAACGCTTCCAAGAAATTAACAGTGAGGAAGATTCAGAGGGAGACGACGGATAATTTCGACTCAAAGTTATTTATACGCCTGATGCATTCATTTGTATCAGGCTTTTTATTTGCTGACCCACTTTGAACCTTTAAGTGTAAATCGCCAAGGTAAATTGGCATCCTCTCCGGCGTAATCAACCCCAATTCTTTTACTCGCCTCAATATCATCTTGTGAAATTTTAATGTTTCTTTCCTCGATCGTGAGGGTGTCTCCAAGCAGATCTGTTCCATTTAGCGATGTGGTTATCCCTAAAGCCTGAGACAGTTTCCCCGGACCATTTGTAATAACATGTGCTAACTTTTTTTTATCTCTCCTGTCTACCATCAACTCCTCGCCTTCCAGTGGTTCGACAGCTCTTATTAAAACCGCATCAGCTAGGCCTTCCTTATTCGTAACAACGTTGAATAGATGATGGATCCCATAGCATAAATAAACGTAAGCCAGCCCCGGTTTGCCATAAAGAGTAGCTGTTCGTGGAGTTCTGACATCTGGAAAAGCATGGCAGGCACTATCGGTTCGTCCATTGTAGGCTTCAGTTTCTACAATGACCCCGGCAGTGTAAACGCCATCGATTTTACTGCATAACACTTTCCCGATTAAATCTTTGCTAATTTGGACGACGTCATCGCGTTCATAAAATGATCTCGGAAGTATATTCGGCATTATGAAATAGCAGTGTATGGATTTTCTTCGATAGACGGTTTTTTAGAAAGATACACCTCTTTATAAGCCCTGGCTATGATAGCACTTAAAACAAAGAGAAGTGCCGTGTAGAAAGTCCATAGAGCTAAAATGATCAAAACCGTATACCCTTGGTAAAAATACCGGTAGGTTGAAAATGCATATTCCAGATACATTGATACACCATATTTGGCCACTTCAAAAAGTATGGTATACACCGATGCAGCAAAAAGGGCTACTTTAGGTTTCACCTTTCGCTCGCTAACAAACCTGTAGACTATATAAAGCACAAAAAATGCCAAGACAATAGGTAATACAAAATTTAGGAAATCATAGATCCAGGGTAGTTCAATCACCATATTAGTGAAAGGGATATCTATTTTACTCAGATTAAATAATGAAATAGTAGATACAGCCAGGCTAAAAAACAGGAATACGATACCAATCAGGCTAAAGCCAAAGAAGTTAGAAATCACTTCCATGATAGGATGTTTACGCTCTTTTATATCAAAGGTATCAAAAAGAACATGCTTGAGGCTATGAAGCAACCCCTGAGTAAAGAAAAGCAACACTACGATACCAATGATCCCAAAAATTTGACGAGCCCCGATCAGTGGTTCCAACAGAGTTTCTATAGTAATGGCACCCCGGAATATATCGCTACTTTGAGACTCGTAGGTAAAGCTGGGGAAAAATTCACGCCCATATCTTACAATCTCATTAAAAGCCTCTTCAGCTGTAAGTAAATACCCAATAATTGAAATGAGTATAAGAACAAAGGGTACAGCACAAATAAACAAATTGAACGTAATAGCTGAAGAATTAAAGAAAATATCTTTTTTCCCTGCCAGCTTTAAAACGCGTTTCCAAAATTCCTTCTGTTTTTGCAAAACTTGCCTTTGATTAATGACCGGCTAAAATTCGCAGGATACTGCATTAATTACAAGCGGGATTTATCACTTAGTTTTTGATTGAATTCATTACTAAGTTCCGCACTCAAAAATCAGCAATCTAACAGCTTAAAACACCTATTCGAGCGCATGGCTGCTAAGAAAAAGCAAACTCCGCTAATGCGGCAATATTTCCAGATCAAAGATGAACACCCGGGCACTATTCTTTTGTTCCGGGTTGGGGATTTCTACGAAACGTTTGCTGATGATGCACAACTGATCAGTAAAGAACTGGGTATAACTCTTACCAAGCGTAATAATGCCGGTGACCAAACCCCTCTGGCTGGATTTCCCTACCATGCTCTCGACAACTACTTACCAAAGCTGGTAAAGAAAGGCTATAAAGTAGCGGTTTGCGATCAAACCGAAAACCCCGACGAGGCCAAAAAAGCAGGGCGTAAAATTGTTAACCGTGAAGTGACCGAGATCACTACCCCGGGTGTTACAATGTCAGAGAAATTGCTCGATCATAAACGTAATAATTACATTGCTTCCCTGCATTGGGATGGTTCAACAATTGGTGTTGCATTCTCAGACATATCAACCGGAGAGTTTGCTCTGAGTCATATTCAAGAAGAAAACCTTCCCAACTTCCTGGCTGCTATTCAGCCTTCTGAGATCCTGATTCAGCAAAAAAAGAAAAATAAGCTGAATGAATCGCTTACCCACCACAACATTACTTACATCGAAGACTGGGTGTACGATGGAGACTACGGCTATAATTTACTTACCGACCACTTTGAAACTCATTCTCTGAAAGGCTTTGGGGTTGAAAGTCTCGAAACAGCTCATGTTGCAGCCGGCTCCCTAATGCATTATATGCAGCAAACACAAAAAGCATATTTAAGGCATTTACGTCGTTTGTACGCGTATGAAAGCAATGAATTTATGAGCCTGGACGCCGCTACTAAGCGTAACCTGGAACTTACCACTAGTATTCAGGAAGGCGGAACCGAAGGTACCCTCATATCAATTCTAGATGATACTTGTACCGCCATGGGTGGCCGATTACTCAGGCGATGGATCATGCGTCCGTTAAAGAGGCTCAAGCCGATTCAACTAAGACTTAATGCCGTAGAGAATCTCTATGGTAAAAATGGTATTCGTACAACACTTCGCGAAGAGCTGGAGCAAATTGGCGATATGGAGCGACTCATTTCCCGCATTTGTATGGGGCGAACAAATGCCCGGGATGTCGTGCAGCTAAAATTATCCCTTGCCCAAATTCCCAGGCTCAAAAGCCAGATCTCTTCTATCGATGATCCGCTTCTTCAGGATATTTTTGGCAGATTGAAATTGCTGATCGAAGTTCAGGAACGTATAGAGACAGCCCTAAAAGAAGATCCGCCAGCCAGTGTACGAGATGGAGGAATGATCGCCGAAGATTTTAACAAGGAACTGGATGAGCTTCGCGATGTGGCCAAGAATGGCAAAAAATATATCGCACAGATCAAAGATGAACTGGCAAAGAAACACAATATTCCTTCACTGAAAATTGGTTATAACAAGGTGTTTGGGTATTACATCGAAATCACAAATACCCACAAAGATAAAGTGCCGGATAGCTTCATCCGCAAGCAAACACTAGTGAATTCGGAACGCTACATTACTCCTGAACTGAAAGAAGTAGAAGAAAAGGTGCTTTCTGCTGAGGAACGAAGTAAAACACTGGAGTATGAACTATTTGAAGAACTCCGGCTGTGGGTAGCCGAATTTGCGGATGATATACAACAGATCTCTCAAGCTATTGCCGAGCTTGATTGTATTCAGGGATTTGCTGAAGTGGCCTTTCGAAATAATTACGCCAAGCCGGAAGTGGGTGATCATGAGGAAATTGATATTATAAAAGGTCGGCATCCGGTGGTTGAAAAATCGTTGGCCATGGGAGAGCCTTTCATACCAAATGATACCAAGCTGGATAATGAAGGACAGCAGATCCTGATTATAACTGGGCCAAATATGGCAGGTAAAAGTATCATTTTGCGTCAAACAGGTCTGATCGTTTTGCTGGCACAGGTTGGCAGTTTTGTACCCGCAAAAGAAGCTAAGATCGGCTTGGTAGATAAGATCTTTACACGAGTTGGCGCTTCCGATAATTTGGCCGCGGGTGAAAGTACCTTTCTTGTGGAAATGAATGAAGCCGCCAACATACTGAATAACGCCACACCCCGATCTTTGATATTGTTAGATGAAGTCGGACGAGGTACTTCCACTTTTGATGGGTTAAGTATAGCCTGGTCTTTAGCTGAATATCTGCACAATCATGCACCAGTTGCCGCCAAAACATTATTTGCTACGCATTATCATGAGTTGAATGAACTCGAGCAAATGTATGAGCGGATCAAAAATTACAATGTGCAGGTGAAAGAGCATGAGGGGAAAGTGGTGTTTTTGAGAAAATTGGTCCCAGGCGGGGCAGATCACAGTTACGGAATTCAGGTGGCCGATATGGCCGGTTTACCACAGGTAGTTATTGAACGGGCAAAAGAAATACTTAAAAACTTAGAAAGCCACAGCCTTGACATTACCAATAAAAACGGCACTATTGAGAAGGAAGCCTCTTCCAAAAAAGAAGCTTCTAAAAACCTCTCTGAAAAAGTCGAAAAACAGTCTGAAACTTCACAGATGTCAATGTTTCAAACACATGTTGACCCCAGGCTAGAAACCGTACTTAATAAACTGGAAGCGTCAGATCCAAACCGAATGACCCCTATCGAGGCCTTGATGATGATCACAGAATTAAAGAAACTGGTGGATTGAGATATAGGGTTTAAGTGTTACAGTGCTAACGTTTTTAACAAAAATAACACAATAACACCATCGTACTGTAACACCGTAACCCTATCACCTAGAACCTCATCGTAAAAACAGAGCCTTTCCCTCTCTCAGAACTCAGAATCAAACTCCCACCATGCAATCGCATGATCTGTCTCGATAAACTCAATCCAATTCCTGATCCTTTGGGTTGATCATTTTTTGCGACTGTATAGAATGGAATAAAGATCTTTTCCTTCATTTCTTCTTTCACGCCGGGGCCGTTATCTTCAATTTTAATAACTGCCCTCCCCCCATTGTCAATTTCTCCTTTCAATACTATATGTCCATTTTGCTGGCCCTCGAGTACCCTGATTGCATTTTTTGTTAGATTGATAAGCACCTGTTCCACTAAATGCTGATCTGCAGTAAGTTCCAATGTTTCCGGGTCACATTTAATTGTAATCTTAGCGCCGGCTTCCTCTGCCTGTGACTGCATCAAGCTGGCTGTTCGTTTTAATGATTCCATCACGCCAAACTGTACATACTTCGGCTCGGGAATTTGAGTAAAATCTCTATAAGAGTTAACAAATCGCATCAATCCCTTGCTGCGGTTGCTGATTGTATTTAGTGCTTCCGTTACATCCGATATGGTTTCCGTATTTAGCTTTACATTTTCTTTTTCTGTAGTGAGATGTTGTTCCAATAGCATTTTAACCGTCCCTGATAAAGAAGATATCGGCGTAATAGAATTCATAATTTCATGTGCCAAAACCTGCGTCAAATTTTGCCATGCCTCCATCTCCTTTTCTTCCAGTTCGGTATGTATATTTTGTAAAGAGATAAGCTTAAATGCTTCATTCCGCATTCTAAATTCAGTAACATACATAGCCAGTTGCAGAGTCTCATTTTGCACGGTGGTTCGAATCAAATTTCGGGTGCCGCCCTTTTGTTTTTTAACCGATGTATACAACTCCTCTGACACAGATTTCAGGGAATCCAATGTTCGAAGTGTAGCCACTTTAAACAATCTCTTAGCTGCAGTATTCAACAGTACGATCTCCCCCTTTCCATTCACGCACATCAACCCTATACCAATATGCTGCACCACCGTTTCCAGGTAACGGATACTTTCCTCTTTTTTGCTGCGCTCTTCTTTAAACCGCTCGATGACCTCACTAAATGATGCATTCAATTCATCAAAATTACTCCCCAGTTCATGGTTACGAAAAGACCCCGTGAAATCAGAATACCTAATAGCTTCAAGAAACCGTGTTAGTAACATATTGGTCCTTTCGAGATACTTTACCAATACAATAATTTGACCTATTACAACAAACCCTAGTATACTCATACTAACGTAATAGCTGGTTTCTAGCACCAGATACATCATTGCCAATAATGTTGCAGCCAGCAATACAACCCTGATAATGATTCCAAACCGAAAGCTTTTATAAAATTTCATTTACTCATTATTTAGCAATTATCTGGTAGGCTTCAGCTTATCACAATCCAAATTTCTCCAGTCTTCGATATAACGAAGCTCTGGTCAATCCCAGCTCTTCTGCTGCATGAGAAATATTTCCATCATGCTTGTCCATTGCTTTTCGGATAACAGTTTTTTCGACCTCCTCAAGATTTAACCCTGATACGGGAAGCTTATCATTAATGCCTGAAGCCGATGTGAGCAAAAAATCGCCTTTTTGTAATTCCTTTTCATCAGTCATGATTACAGCCCTTTCAACTGCATGTTCCAGCTCTCGAATATTTCCCGGCCAATGATATTCCACAAGCCGCTCTAACGCCTGTGATGTGATCCCGGAAAGTTCCTTTTTATATTTAGTTCGATATTTTTTCAGGAAATGCTCAGCCAATAAAGGAATATCCTCAACTCGCTCTCGCAATGGCGGCAGTTTGATCTCGATCGTGTTGATGCGGTATAACAGATCCTGCCTGAATTCCTGATTTTGCACCATTTTAACCAGATCCTCATTGGTGGCACAAATTAAACGTATATCAATTTTGGTGGGTTTATTTGATCCGATTCTCCGGATCTCATGTGTTTGCAGTGCCGATAATAATTTAGGCTGAAGCTGAACAGGGATATTTCCAATCTCATCCAGAAAAAGGCTACCACCATTAGCAATTTCAAAGCGCCCTGCGCGGGATTCTTTTGCATCTGTAAATGCCCCTTTTTCATGACCAAATAATTCGCTTTCAAATAAACTTTCCGTGAGAGCTCCCATATCCACTGTTATAAAAGTATTATCATTTCGGTTAGAGCGCCGGTGTAAAGCTCGGGCCACCAACTCTTTCCCGGTACCATTCTCTCCGGTTATTAATACATTTGCATCCGTTTTAGCTACTTTTTCAATGGTTTGAAATACCTGTTCTATCAACCGGCTCTTGCCTATTATATTTTGATACGGTTGCTCCATATCAGCTTTTAGAGCCGTATTTTGAGTTCGCAGGCGCTGTGAGTCTCTCTTCGATTGACTCAGATTCATAGCCGAGGCTACCGTAGCCAACAACTTTTCATTTTGCCAGGGCTTAAGCACGAAATCAGAAGCTCCAGCTTTTACAGCTTGAACAGCTTTTTCAACATCTCCATATGCTGTTATCAAAACTATCGCCATGGCCGGATCTAGTTCCAGAATCCTCTCCAGCCACTTGAATCCTTCTTCCCCGCTGCTCACATCCTCATGGAAATTCATATCAAGGAGAATGGCATCATAATCATACTCCTGCATCAGTGATGGAATCAGCTTAGGATTTTTCTCCACATCTACTTTTTCAACATGTTGCTTCAAATATAACCTTGCCGCATTCAACACATCTGTATCATCATCAACAACTAAAATTCGTCCAGTTTTTTTCATCTAAATAACGTGTTACTGTGTTAGAGTGCGAAAGTGTTTATGCTTCATGTAATTACTGCGTAAACACATTAGCGAATTTCGTACCAATTGTAACAAATACCATTTCATGCATTCTTTAAGGTAGTGTTGGTTTTACAAACTGTCCGATATCGAACATGTAGTGTTGGAATGTGAACATTAATTCGGAAAGAATCATGTTTATTTCTTTTTTTAGACCGGTTGACTTAGTTTGGCACGTATCTTGAAATACTACTGACAACAAAAGCCTGAAAGCAGATTACTCTCTTCCTAAGGCTACAATTAATTGAACCAAATACTACTTAGGCTTTTTCCTTATGGGAATGGATAAAAAGATTGAAAAGAAAACCTGGACGCCCAAACGAATTCTGATGATCGTTGGTATACTCGCATTTTTAAGTTTGAGTGTATATGCCTTCTGGTTTATGGATGTACGGTCTACCCTAAATGTGGACCGTGATAAAATTACGATCTCTGAGGTTCAAGAAGATACTTTCCAGGAATTCATCCAGGTTACCGGTACCATACAACCTATACAAACTATTTATTTGGACGCTATTGAGGGTGGCGTAGTTCAGGAAGTCTTTTTGGAATCAGGAACAATGGTTCAGCAGGGCGATACCATATTGACCCTTACAAACTCCAGCCTTCAATTAAGTGTGTTGCAACAAACATCGAACCTATATGACCAAATCAATAATGTCAGAAATTCAAGGTTGAACCTGGAACAGAATACACTACGACTTCAAGACCAATTGGCGAGTGCTGAATCTCAAATGAAGATCCTCAAAAACCAGTACGAACGGCAACAATCTTTAATTGCAAAGGATCTTCTTTCTGAAGAAGAATTTCAAACCACGAAAGAGAATTACGAATACCAGAAAAAAAGATATGAGCTAACTTACGAATCTTATAAACAAGACTCCCTTCAGTCTATCACTCAAGCCGAACAACTCAATAATTCTGAGCAACGCATGTTTCAAAACCTGGAAGCAATACAAAGTATTTTAGAAAACCTGGCCGTTACAGCCCCTATTTCCGGGCAGCTAAGTACTATTGAATTAAACCAAGGGCAATCCATTTCATCAGGAGAGCGTATTGGTCAAATCGACATTTTGGACGGCTATAAAGTTCGGGTGCCAATAGATGAATATCACCTCTCCCGGATCATACCGGGCTTAAAAGGCTCCTTTAATTTTGACGGACAAACCCACGAGCTTGAAATCACCAAGATCTACCCGGTCATTAATAACGGACAGTTTGAAGTGGATATGGAATTTGTGAATGAAGCACCGGACAATCTCCGTCGGGGACAAACGGTAAGAATCCGTCTTGAATTAGGAGAATCGGCGAGTGCCGTTCAAATTCCACGTGGCGGATTTTACCAGACTACCGGTGGTAACTGGATATTTGTAGTCAATGAAGCTGAGGGACGTGCTTACCGCCGGGATATTCAATTAGGCCGCCAAAACCCGGAATACTTTGAAGTACAATTCGGACTAGAGCCAGGCGAACAAGTAATCACCTCAAGTTATGATACCTTTGGAGATAATGAGGTGCTTGTTCTTGAATGATAATGTGTTAAAGCGCGAACGTGTTTATGTGCATTTGTTTTTAATGAACTAATTTTTTGATATGGCGATGATTGAGAAATATGAAGATTTGAAATGCTGGAAACAATCCAGAGAATTGGTAAATCAAGTTTATGAACTGATATCAAATCCATCTATGAAAAAAGAGTTTGCTCTTACTGATCAACTAAAACGTGCAGCAATTTCTGTAATGACCAATATTGCAGAGGGATTTAGCCGTTACCATAAAAAGGATTTTATTCGATTCTTAGATTATGCTCAAAGTTCAGCCCAGGAAGTAAAAAGCCTTTTATACATAGTCTCAGACCGGAAAATGTTATCACCTGAAGAAGTACACGAAATTCAAAATAATTGTGAGCATTGTAGCGCTATGATTCTTTCGTTGATTAGATACATTAATAATTCATTAGGTAGTACAAACCAAGCCAACGAACCTGAAGTGCTTTACTTGTCTGATGAACACTATATAGAGTCACAAACAGGGTGAAGCCGAACATTAACACGTAAACACTATAGAAAACCATGATTAAAACTAAAAACTTAAAAAAAGTCTACACTACCGAAGAGGTGGAAACAACTGCACTGAGCAACGTAAACCTTGAAATCAACCAGGGGGAATTTGTAGCCATTATGGGGCCTTCGGGGTGCGGAAAATCTACCCTGTTAAATATTATGGGGCTGCTGGATAACCCAACAGAAGGAGATTATAGTTTTCTGGACCATGAGATCTCTGATCATTCAGAAAGAGAACGAGCTCAACTTAGAAAAGGAAATATTGGCTTTATCTTCCAGAGCTTTAATTTAATCGATGAGTTGACGGTATTTGAAAATGTTGAATTACCACTACTCTATCTCGGTGTTGATTCTGCTGAACGTAAAGAAAAAGTTGAAATCGCTCTTGAACGCATGGGTATGATGCACCGCCGCAATCACTTTCCGCAGCAGCTCTCCGGGGGGCAACAACAGAGAGTAGCTATTGCCCGTGCCGTTGTTGCCGATGCCAAACTCATCCTTGCCGATGAGCCCACCGGTAACCTCGATTCCGATCGTGGCGATGAAGTGATGAAACTGCTGGCCGAACTCAATGAAGCCGGAACTACTATTGTGATGGTAACCCACTCCCCCCACGATGCCGATTATGCACGAAGAGTCATCCACCTCTTCGATGGCCATGTGGTTACCGAGAATATGCAAGAAGGGTTTCATGTCTGATTTGTTTCAGTGTTGAAGTGTTAATGTAAATGTATCTGTGTTGACGTTTTGAACGTGTTATAGTGTTTACGTTTTTCTTTAAGAGTCGCACGTAAACACGTTAACACCGTCGTACATTAACCCAAAACACTGTTCACAATCGGACATCGGGTGTAGGATATCGAACATTTTTTGGGATACATACCCGCTTCATTAACGTTTTAAGCCACTTTTCATTTCTTGGCACGCTTGTTGATTAGAGTATGGTGTTACAGTATGAAAGTGTTACGGTGTTCAGGTTTTCTGAATCAAACCATAACACCGTAACACTAAAACACCATCGCACGATAACACCAACATTATGTTTAAAAACTATCTTAAAATTACGTTTCGAAATCTTCAGAAGCATAAAGGATATTCTGCGATCAATATCTCTGGTTTGGCTATTGGAATTGCCTGTTGTTTGTTGATCCTGATCTATGTCCAATACCAGTTCAGCTTTGATACATTCCATGAAAAAGCAGATCGTATTGTTCGGGTAAGTACCGTAACACCGGAACAGTCCTATGCATTAACGCCATCCATGGTTGCTCCTTCTTTAAGTCAAGTTGCCCCAGAGATTGAACGTTGGGTTCGCCTATATGAGCCAACCCGATATAATCCTACCATAATTAGTTTTCAAGATAAAACCTTCCAGGAAGAAAGCTTTTTTTATGCTGATTCCTCCTTCTTCGACATATTCACTTTTGATTTTATTGCAGGTGATCCGAACACAGCCTTAAATAATCCAAACTCTCTAGTACTTCCACAATCAACGGCTGTTAAACTTTTTGGAACGGATAACGCAATTGGCCAAACTGTAGTAGCCCGAATATTTAATACAGAATATAATTTTGAAGTAACCGGCATTATCGAAGATGTGCCATCAAACTCTCATTTCACGTTTGACTACTTAGGGTCGTTACATACAATGCAGAGCTGGTCACAGCTGGATGATACAGAGGTTAGGGGCGCCAATTTCTATTCCTATTTATTGCTTTTAGATACCGAATCAATACCTTCTCTTGAGCAAAATTCTCATACATTTGTTCAAAACAATTTGCCAACAGAGCGAATATCCGGCTTGGCAATAACTCCACTCAAGGATCTCTATTTAAAGACAGATTTCGATTTTGAGATTCAGCCAATGAGCAGCATGCAAAGCGTACTGGGGTTTGCATTTCTTGCACTTATGGTTCTCATTATTGCCACCATTAACTACGTTAATTTAGCAACAGCCCGGTCTTCCCATAGAGGAGCCGAAGTAGGTATCCGAAAAACATTAGGAGCTGACAAATCGCAACTCATTAAACAGTTCTATGGAGAATCTGCCGTATTAACTATTCTTTCCATGGCTTTAGCGCTGGTTTTGGTAGAACTGTTTAAAGATCCATTCTTCACGGTCATGGGCCAAGATATTGAGTTCAGTTTATTTACTGATCCTGCTGCCTGGGTATTATTGATTGCAATTACAATAACTACTACGGTTTTGGCAGGCAGTTATCCGGCCTTTCTACTTTCCTCGTATCAACCAATTAAAGTTTTAAAAGGATATTTGAATGGCAGTGGATCGGATGCATCTCTACGCAAGGGATTGGTAATAGCACAATTTGCTATCTCCACCATTTTGATTCTGTCGACGGTCATCATTTATCAACAAACGAATTTTATATTAACCAAAGATCTAGGATTTGATAAAGAACAGGTATTGGTA
>Ga0136557_1000752_pt1 | contig 23481 bp, 21 predicted proteins | sample AntRauTorckE6832_FD_104796 | JGI IMG/M metagenome (GOLD analysis project Ga0136557, IMG submission 104796) | Saline lake microbial communities from Rauer Islands, Antarctica - Metagenome Torckler E6 #832 | ecosystem: Environmental > Aquatic > Non-marine Saline and Alkaline > Saline | place...
ACCAGATCCGGCCCGGAAATATCCAGGTTGATGCTGCGCGTGCCACCGTCGTTGCTCGAGATGATCGAGCCTTTGGCGGCAAATGCCCGCATCCCCGGGAACTGCTCGTAAAAGCCGGTGATTTCATCCATCAGCACGTCGATGTCACGGGGGTTCATCGTCTCCGCGATGATCCGCACGTTGGTGGGGCTTACCCCCATGTTCAGGTAGGCCAGGGGTGGTATCGGGGTTTCGCCGCTTGCATAGGCGTCGCGGTCGGCCTGCACGTGGGGCAGGAAATAATCTTCCACCTGCCTGGCGATGCTTTCCATCTCGGTCAGGTTGTAGCCGGGCGGCGCGTTCATTAAGGCGAAAGTTTTTGGCTCTTCCCCTTCCGGCAGGTATTCCGCCGGAGGAGTCAGAAACACGATGATCCAGGCACTCAGCGCTATGGTGCCGACAATCACTGCCACCCGCCTGACCGAGCCGCTCACCATGCAGCGCACGGCCCGGACAATCCGGCTGGCCCAGCCCGGCGAGACGGTGTTGCCGTACTGGTCGATATCGCCCTGCCCCTTACCGAAATCCAGCCGCGCACTGAGGGTGGGGATCACCGTTACCGCAATCAGCATGGACGCGAATATGGCCGCTGAAATTGCGATCGCGACATCCGAATACAGCTGCCCGGCTTCTTCTTCAATAAACAGGATCGGCAGGAACACCAGAATGGTGGTCATGGTGGACGCCAGCACCGCTGGCCAGACTTCCTGCACGCCCTTCAGGGCCGACTCGAACTTGTCCAGCCCCAGCCGCCGGTGGCGCTCGATGTTCTCCAGCACCACGATGCTGTTATCCACCGTCATGCCAATGGCGAAGGCAACGCCGGCCAGGGAAATCACGTTGATGGTACGGCCGGTGATCATCAGCCCCAGAAAGGCGGCGATGGCACACAGGGGAATACCCACCACGCCCACAAAGGTTGCCCGGGACGAGCGCAGAAACAGAAACATCACCAGGGTGGCAAACACCGCACCGATGCCCAGATTGGTCCAGACGTTGGCGACGGAGGCCTCGACGTAGCGGGCATCGTCTGCGGTCAGGGCCAGCTGCATGCCCTCCGGCTCCAACACTTCACGGTTGATGCTCTCGACTTCCTTCAGCATGCCCCGCTTGATGTCGATCACGTTGGAGCCGCTTTCACGCCGCACCTGCAGACCCAGAACCCGTTGGCCATTAATAAACGACAGCTCTCGGATACGGGAATGATCCTGGTTCACGGTGGCGACATCCGACAGGCGCACCACGCTGTCGCCGGTGCGGGACACCACCAGGTTGCGCAGTTCCTCAAGATCCCGGAAGCGTCCCACCGTGCGCAACAGGTAACGACGCTTGCCGGCGTCCACTTCGCCACCCGACACGTCCTGGTTGCGGCTGGTGATGGCATCCCGAAGGTCCAGCAGGCTCAGGCCACGCTGAGCAAGCTTCGCTTCGTCCACCGTGATCTGCATCTGGCGGTCAGCGCCGCCACCCACGGTCACTTCGGACACACCGGCCACGCTTTCCATGCGGGGACGCACCCGGTCTTCGACAAAGTCCCGCATCAGGTCGATGTCCAGCTCCCGGGGGTTATCCGGCAGGGTGGCAACCCGGAAATACATAAACGCATTGGATGACAAAGACGCCGCCACAATGCGCGGTTCATCCACGTTGGCGGGATAATTGGAAACCTGGCTCAGCGCGTTGTTGACCTGGATCAGGGTTTCGGTGATATCCACGCCGAAGGGAAATTCCAGTTCAATTTCCGCAGACCCACTGGAGGCGGTCGCCGCCATTTCGCTCAGATTGGGCACGTTGCGCAGGTATCGCTCCTGCTCAATCAGGATTTCTTTCTCGATGTCCTGGGGCGTCGCGCCGGGCCACCGGGTTTCCACGGTGATGGTGCGCACTTCCAGATCCGGGATCATCTGCACCGGAATGCGTAAGGCCGCCGCGGCGCCAACAATGGCGATAATCAGCGTGATCACGGTCACCAGGGTGCCGTGGCGAATCACTCCAGCAAACATCAGCGCGATCCCCGCTCGGCCAGCCGCACCCGGGCGCCATTTTCAAGGGATTCGTTGCCCCGGATCACGATCTGCTCGTCGCCTTCCAGGCCGCTGAGGATTTCCATGCGGTTGTTAAAGCTTGAACCTACCTCAACGCGCTTTTCCCGCACTTCGTAGAGTTCATCCCCGGCGGGCTCGGCAATCCATACCGTGATTCGGCCATCCGGGTAGCGGTTAATGGCATCCCGGGAAACCGTCAATCCCTGCTCGCCGGTGGACACTCGCAACATAGCCTGCACCGCCATACCCGGCAGTACCTTGAGCGCTGCCGGACCGGTCGCCCGCATCAGGAAAGTTCTGGCCTGGGGATCACTGACCGGTACCAGGGACTCGATGGTGGCTGGCACCGGCTCCTGATCCGGGTCGTTCATCCGGATCAATAGCTCGGAGCCATCGTCAATGCGCTGGTAGTAGTCCTGGGGCACGCGAAAATCCAGGCGCAGATTGGTGATGTCTACCAGGGTCAGCAGCTCGTCGCCGGGCGCCACCCACTCCCCCAGATCGCTGATTCGCTCACTGACCACGCCATCAAAAGGCGCTTCAATGCGGTGACGGGCAAGCACAACCTGCCGGCGCTGCTGTTCTGCGTTCAGGCGGGCAAGCGCGGCCTCGGTGGCAGCCACCTCGCTTTCCCGGGCGCTCACTTCGGTGGCTGCGATGTTACGTCCTGCGCCGACCGACCGAGCCTCGGCCAGCCTGCGTCGGGCTTCATCAAGCCGGGCCCGGGCTTCGGCGGTTTCCGCGCGGGCGCTGGCAAGCTCGAACCCGGCCTGCTGGTCGTCCAGGCCCACCAGCAGGTCGCCTTTGGCCACCTCACGGCCAGTTTCAACCCGGACATCTTTAACAAGCCCGGCAACAGCGCTGGAGAGGCGGGAGGTTCGCAAAGCATTCACGGTGCCATTCAGGCTGACTTCGCTGATGATATCCGCGGTTTTGACCTCTTCCAGTTCAACCCCGGGGCGATCCTGGGCCTGCACCGATGAAAACCAAAATACGCCGGCCACTATCGCCAACTGCCAGATTTTTGAGTTCACTGAAGCACCTTTTCCCTGAGTGTCGCTGTAACCGGATTTGTGGACTAAACCATTCTTTTAACAAGATCTACAAATTACGTACGCATTGATCAGACAGACTTTCCCCAGCGGCTGAATCCTGTAACACTGATCCTCAGTCAGCATCACAACAATAAGAGTGCTTCTCATGAAAAAACTGAGCCCGGTGGACCAGGTTTTCCTGTGGTTGGAAAAACGTCAGCAGCCCATGCATGTGGGTGGTCTCCAGCTGTTTGCCTTCCCGAAGGATGCTCCAGACGACTACGTTGCGCAGTTGGCAGACCAGTTGCGAAGCCAGACCACGGTAACGGCCCCTTTTGAGCGTCGGCTGAGCAGCCGGTTCGGCCAGCCGGTCTGGGTGGACGATGAGCACCTGGACCTGGAGCACCACTTCCGCTTTGAGGCCCTGCCCACCCCGGGAAGAATTCGCGAGTTGCTGGCGTTTGTCTCCACCGAGCACAGCCATCTGATGGACCGCGAGCGGCCACTGTGGGAAGTCCACCTGATCGAAGGCTTTGGCGAGCGCCAGTTCGCCATGTACACCAAAGTCCACCACTCACTGGTGGACGGCGTATCCGCCATGCGCCTGTTCCGGAAGATGCTGACCAGTGACCCGGACAAGCGCAACATGCCCGCCATCTGGTCCATGCCTCGAAGTGGCAAGGGCCGCCCGGAAAAGGAAGGTCCCTCGCTGTGGCGGAACGTGTCCTACATGCTGGGGGAATCCGGGAAGCAACTGGGCACTTTGCCCGGGGTCAGCAAGGCGCTTTTGCAAACCGTCCGCGAAGCCCGCAACCACCCGGTGTATCACTCCATCTTTCACGCCCCGCCGTGCATCCTGAACCAGAAAATCACCGGCTCCCGTCGCTTTGCGGCCCAGTCCTATTCGTTGCCCCGCATCAAGGCCGTCTGTAAAGCCACCGGCACCACCATCAACGACGTGGTCACGGCCATGTGTGCCTCAGCTCTGCGAACGTTTCTGATCAACCAGGACGCGTTACCGGAAAAACCGCTGGTTGCCATGGTTCCGGTATCCCTGCGCCGGGACGACAGCGCCGAGGGCAATCAGGTGGGGATCATTCTGGCGTCACTGGGGACCCACCTGCACGATGCAGGGGAGCGGCTTGATTACATCCATAAAGACATCCAGGCGTCCAAAGCCCGTTATGCCAACATGACGCCTGAGGAGATTCTCAACTACACCACCATGCTGCTGGCCCCCGCCAGCTTCCAACTGCTGACCGGCCTGGCGCCAAAGTGGCAGACCTTCAACGTGGTCATTTCCAACGTACCCGGCCCCAGCGAGAAACAGTACTGGAACGGCGCAGAACTGATCGGCAGCTACCCGGTGTCCATCGCCATGGATCGCATGGCTCTGAACATGACCCTGAACAGCTACGGCGACCACATCGAATTCGGCCTGATCGGCTGCCGCCGCACCTTGCCCAGCCTGCAGCGGATGCTGGATTACCTGGAGGAAGGTTTGGCTGAGCTGGAACAGTCAGCAAATATACCTCGGCACCATACTCAGGACTGATCAAAAGGTTGGATCCGATTTGAATCACTTCTCGGCATTTTGAGTGGAAATCTGTTCGTTCAGCGTCCAGAAATCATAAAGCACACCAACCAGGAACAAGCCACCGGTCAGCAGGTACAGCAGGCCGGTGAGCCATTTCCCCATATACATCCGATGTACGCCCAGCACCCCCACGAACGTCAGCAAAATCCAGCTGACATTGAAGCTGACCAGCCCGTCCTCGAAGCGCAGATCCGCCTCCCTGTCCATGGCGGGGATCAGGAACAGGTCGATAATCCAGCCGATGAATAGCAACCCGAGCGTGAAGAACCAGATAGTGCCGGTGATGGGTTTGCCGTAGTAGAACCGGTGGGAGCCCAGGAAACCGAAGATCCAGAGAAGATAGCCTATAAGCTTGCTGTGAGTGTCCCGGTTTGGTGCCATGGCCTGAGTTCTCCTCGTGACGGGTTGATTCAGAATATCAGGGGCCGAGTTCCGGCGCCGGGTCCGGACCGTCCTGCCGGAATTCACCGGCGGACTTACCGGTCCATTTCCGGAACGCCCGGCTGAAATTGGACAGATCAGCGTACCCCAGTTCAAAGCCAATCTCACTCACCGATTGACTGGTATAGCGCAGCAACTGAATCGCGCGGTCTTTCAGGACCGATTCGAGGATTTCCCGATAGGTCGTATCTTTTTCCGCCAGCCGCCGCTTCAGGGTTCGGGACGACACACAGAAACGCTCAGCCATCGCCTCAAGTGACGGCAACGGCCCTGGCGTCATATGCAGAACGTTGCGTACCGCAAACGCGATATCACCCTGATCTTTCAGCGCCTTCTGCAGCTCGAACTCGCATTGCTCCCGGGCCATCTGTGACGCTTCGGCATCCGCCAGTCGCATTCGGGTTTCCAGCAGCCCTTTCGGAAATACCATCGCCTCCTGCGGCTGGCCGTATTCAAAGCGCACCGGCAGATCAGGTGCAAACGAGCGATAATAATCAGGCTCGGGCGCGCTCAGTTGAACCTTTACCCCCGGCAGCTTGCCATCATGCAGTTCAAAGCCCTTTTTCGCGGCGTCCTCCCGGTCGATGAGCTGTTCTGTCAGCATCATCAGAGTCGCGCTGACGGTTTCCGCCAGAAAATGGTAATGACCCGGCAGGTCCACATCGCTGACCAGTCGAACCAGAACCTGATCGCCGGTATCGGTCAGATTTAGGGTCAGAAAGGGCACCCGCAATTGCAGGTATCGCCGCACGGAATCCAGCGCGGCGGCCAGAGTAGGACTGGTCAGAACGGCAAAACCAAGGGTTCCATGAATGGAGACCCGAAGTTCACGGGCCAGCAGAAAGCTCAGCCCCTCGCGGCCGGCCATGGCCAGGGCACGCTCGGTCATCACGATGGCGTCTGTCACGAACAGACGGCTGTCGTTGGACTTGAGGTCCGCCGGCGTAAAGGCCATACCCTCGTAAAGCGAACGTTCGTTGTGGCCCAGTTGCCGGACCAGGTTCGCCAATACGCGCAGGTAGACCCCGGGCACCAGAAACACCCCCAACATCTGCCGTTCTTTGTCCGCCCCGGCGCTGGTCATTCAGTGTCCTTTTCAGAGGTCATTATTATGTTTTTGTTCATCTGACCCGATCCTACCAGACGCGCTATACCTCTGTGCTGTGGCTGCAGCCGGCCGTGTGTTCCGTCATTGCAGTCAATCAGGCAGGTCTTTGGCCCTGATTACACGACTTGAGTCCCCTTTGCGCATTCTTTGTGTCACTGGACTTGCCCAGACTGAACTCATGACATCAGCCATCGCGCATCAGCGCTGAGGAGTATGACCATGCAGACATCCGGAACCACCAAAACCCCGGCGGCACGTACCCCGCAGAATGTGGAAATAAAGCCCCAGCGTATGGGATTCGAGTTCGGAGATGCGGTTCCGCGTTACTGGGTCGCCGAGAGCTACCTGATCAGCCACACCATGAATGCCCTGTCGGTGCTCTTTCCCCAGGGCGAGCAGTTTTTTGTGGATTCAGTGCGGCACTTCCGCAGCATCGTTACCGACGAAAAGCTGAAAGAGGACGTCCGCGGATTCATCGGTCAGGAGGCCATGCACTCTCTGGAACACCTGGCCATGAACCAGCATGTAAGGGATCAGGGCATGCCGGTAGAGGAGCTGGAAGCGCATCTGGAAGTCGTATTGGGCATCGTCAGAAAGCTGCCCGAGCGGCACCAGCTGGCGATTACCTGCGCGCTGGAACACATGACCGCGATGATGGCGGATATACTGCTGGCCCGGGACGACGTGCGCGAAGACATGCATGAAACCATGCGCACGCTCTGGGTGTGGCACGCCATTGAGGAAACCGAGCACAAATCGGTCGCCTACGATGTGTTCCAGCAGGCGGGCGGCACCTATGCGGAACGCACTTTCTACCTGCTATTCAGCACCGCAGCACTGGGCGCGATGGGCAGCTATTGCACGGCCCGCATGATGCTGAATGACCGCCAAGGCTTTTCACTGAAGGGCGCGGCCACTGGCCTGTGGCAACTATGGGGCCGAAATGGCGCCTTCTCCAGCCTGATTCCAACCTGGCTGGAATACTTCAAACCGGGGTTTCACCCCTGGGATCATGACAACAGCGACCTGGTTGCCCGGTTCAAATTCATGATTGAGGAATACATAGCGCCGGAATACCGCAACTAGGTCGCAATCGACATCCCCGCCCGCACCACCGTATTGCGCCCGGCCTCCTTGCCGGAATACAGGCAGCGGTCGGCGACACGGTACAGTGCCTCGGCACTGCGGCCGTGATCCGGGAAATGGGCAATGCCAAAAGACGCGGTAAGGCGGATAGTGGCTTCCCCGTAAGCCACTTCGGTGACGGCAATACGTTTGCGCAATTCCTCCATCAACTCATAGGAATCGTCCGGCTTCAGATCCCGCAGAATCAGACCGAACTCTTCCCCGCCCAGCCGGCCCACCGAGTCGGTGGTCCGCAGGCGCTCGCTCAACAGCCTGCCGATGCGGCTGAGGGTGCGGTCACCGGCATCATGCCCCATGGTGTCGTTCACCACCTTGAAGTGATCTACGTCCATAATCACCAGTGCAAACCCGCCGCCGCTACGACCACATTCGGCCACTGTCCGGGCAAGAACACTCTGGAAACTGGCCCGGTTGGGCAGCCCGGTCAGGTAATCACTCTGTGCCACTGTGAAAAGTGCTTTCTCCGCCTCTTCCCGCCGGGTCTCGTAAATATGAACGAACACCAGCATCAACGCCCCACAGAGCACCAGATTCAGCAAATCGACAATGGCAATCACATCGCTGAACGATGCCGACACGGCATAGACGAGGCAGCCTGCCAGCAGAAAAGGCGCGCTGAGACGAAAGCCGGCGTGTTTCCCTAGCAGGAGATAAGACAGCACCGGAATCATCAGAATCCAGACATACGCGGTGATTGACGCATCCGGCACGATGATGATCAGCAGGGCAAACGAAAAGCCGGACACCAGGTAACCATAAACCCAGCGCTCAAGGTGTGGCGTGTCGGTAATCCGTTGCCGGCCAAAAAACAGCAGAGCGCTGGCGATGAACTCACTGACCGATAACAGATAATTCTGGGCCAGAAACTGCAGACCTCCGAAGACCATCAGAGCGATGCCAGTCACCAGGAACAGCGTGCGCATCAGCGAACGGCGGTGGCCGTCCCTGAGGCCTGAACGACTCTGCTCAAGTGAGACGCCAAGATCGGTGTCTGTGGGTGTGCTCATGGGATTGGGTCCGAAACACGAGGCGGCGATTAACTCGCCTCAGTTACAAGAATATACAACCCCCGTCGCTGAGCGGCAATACGCTCCTCAAACGTACATGTTTTTCCGGGAAAAGCGTTCAACCAACGGCTGGTAAGACGCTCCCAGAATCCGGTTCAGTGCTTCGATGCCCCAGGCATCCGGCCCCACCAGGATTCTTGATTCGTCTTTCATGATGCCTTTTACAATGGTGGCAGCGGCTTTTTCCGGCGTGGTCATTGCCAGTTTGTCAAAGCCTGCCCGCAGCGCTTCGGCGTTATCAGACAGCCCCATCCGTGCCGAATTGGCAATGTTGGTGCGAATGCCGCCCGGGTGCACACAACTGACGGCGACTGGCTGCTTTTCAAGTTTCATTTCCTGGCGCAGGGCTTCGGTAAAGCCACGCACGGCAAATTTCGCGGCGTTATAGGCGCTCTGTCTGGGCACGCCAATCAGGCCAAAAACACTGGAGATATTCACCACGTGGCCGTCGCCGGACGCAATCAGGTGGGGCAGGAACGCCCGGGTACCGTGGGCCACGCCCCAGAAATCAATGTCCATCACCCATTTGAAATCTTCATCGGTCATTTCCCGCACAGTGGCAGACAGCGCCACACCGGCGTTATTGATGATCAGGTTAACGGCACCAAAATCGCCGGCCACCTGCTCGGCATGGGCATAAATGGCGTCCCGGTCTGCCACGTCCAGCAGATAGGTGCGCACTTCGGTTTCCTTGCAGGCTGCAGCGGTTTCAGCCAGCCCCAGTTCGTTGACATCGGACAGCGCCAGGCGACAGCCTTTGGCGGCCAGAGCCCTGGCCAGTGCACGCCCGATGCCGGAACCCGCTCCGGTAACCACGGCAACCCTGTTATTCAGATCTTTCATGATGGATGACCTCTTGTTGTGTTTAGCTGAGAGTACTCTAGCAGGTGTCCCGCCGGAACCTATGGCAAATCTGAGCAGTACTTCCGGCAACTGTGCCAGTACCGGTGACCGGCAGGCGGCAGCAGGTTACAATCGTTGCCCTGATCAATGCCCCGACCTTTGGAAAAACGTCTATGGAATGGAGCCTTACCCACTTCTGGCTGATTCTTGCCCTGATTCTGGGCCTTGCGGAACTGACATCCGGTGTACTGGTGTTGCTGGCTCTGGGCATTGCCGCCGCCCTGACCGCTATTCTGGCCTTTGCCGGCGCCTCATTCGAATGGCAACTGGCGGGCATGGGTGTTTTTTCCGGCGTTCTGGTGCCCGTGGCCGTTCTGTGGATCAAGCCCCGATTTTCTCCCAAAGGTGTTGCCTATGGCACCACGGGCACGGGTGTGGACCGCGGTAAGGTCTTTGCAACCGTCAAACGGGATTTTGACAGTGCCACAGGGCTCAAGGTGAACGGCGATTTCTACCGTTTGCGAGTCAACGATACTGGGCAAACCGAGCTACCCGAAGGCACTCACGTTATTTTTGAAACCTTCGACGGCACCACCGCCGTCGTCAATCTGGACCACCAAAAGGAGCAGTGAACATGGAAAGTCTGTTATCACCGGGGCTGGTAATCAGCCTTATCGTTGTTGTCATCGGTATATTAATCGTCGCCAAAGGCCTTGTCATCGTGCGCCAGTCCGAGGTGATGGTCATCGAGCGTCTTGGGTCGTTCAACCGGGTACTGGAAAGCGGCGTGAACATTATCGTTCCGTTTATCGACCGGCCGCGCCCCATCACCATGATCCGCTATGTGCGTATCGGAGATGAGTACCATCCCTCAAGCAGCGATGAAACCCGCATTGATCGCCGGGAAACCGTCATGGATTTTCCGGGTCAGCCAGTGGTTACCACCGACAACGTGACCGTCAATATCAACGGTGCGCTCTATTACCAGATCATTGATCCCCGCCGTGCGGTCTATGAAGTCGCCAATATGTCCCAGGCCGTCGAGGTTCTGGCCAAAACCACCCTGCGCTCGGTGGTGGGCAAGATGGAGCTGGACAAACTGTTTGAATCCCGCAGCGAAGTAAATGCTGCCATTCAGGCGGAGATGGAAGAGGCCGCCTCAAAATGGGGTGTGAAGCTGACCCGTGTCGAAGTTCAGGACATCAGCATGCCCGAGGAGGTAGAAGAAGCCATGCGCCTGCAAATGGCTGCAGAGCGGAAGCGCCGCGCTACGGTCACCGAAGCCGAAGGCGAAAAAACAGCGGCCATTGCCATGGCGCAGGGCGAGCGCGAGTCCGCCATTCTGAACGCCCAGGGCGACAAGGAATCCGCGATTCTGCGGGCCGAAGGCGAAAAGGAGTCCATTCGCCTGGTACTCAGTGCGATGGGTGAGTCGGAAGAAAACAAGCAGACGGTTATCGGCTACCTGCTGGGGCAAAGCTACATCAAGGTTCTGCCCAACATGGCCAAAAACGGCGAGCGGGTGTTCGTCCCCTACGAGTCGTCGGCCCTGCTGGGTTCCATGGGCATGTTCCGCGAACTGGCTGGAAGCCCGGAAGACCTGGTGCGCAAAAACCTGAGCAAGGATGGGTTGCGAGGCGGCATGCTCGCGGGATCAGGCAGCGACTGACCCCGCCCCCGTTGTCCGCTGTGACCGCCGGCTATCCCAGCAGGTTGTCCAGCGGCTGCTCGTAGCCGGGAGCAAATACCTCGAGAAAGTACATGACTTCCGGCAGGCCGTCGGCTTCCAGTTTCTGGCGAATATGCCCGGCGGCCGGCTCGAACTCTTTGTTACCGGCCTGCATTTCCGCCTGGCACTTCAACAGTGCCGACAGCCGGTCAGCGGCCTTGATCAGCTCCTTTTCCTCATCAGACCAGGCTGATTCGCGGATATAGGGCGCAAAGTCGGCCTGCAGATCCTCTGGCAACAGAGCCAGCAGCTCGGCTTCTGCCTTGTGTTCAATGTCGCCAAAGGCCTGCCTCATAACTTTAGAATGGTATTTCACCGGGGTTGGCATATCCCCGGTGATCACTTCCGTTGCATCGTGGTAGAGGGCTGCGGTGGCTATCCGGTCAACGTTTACCTGTCCGCCGAAATGCCGGTTACGGATAATCGCCAGAGCGTGGGCAAGGGTGGCAACCTCCCAGCTGTGGGTTGCCACATTTTCCTCGATGGCATTACGCATAAGGCCCCAACGCTTTATCCAGCGCAGCCTCGAAATATAAGCGAAAAAATGGCTCAGAGGACGAACCATGAACAAACACTCCTTTTTTTTATTTCTTTCATTTTTTGACCTTTTGGCCGGACCGGTGTGATGCTATTCTGAACCGACATTCAATTGTTGAATGCACTGGACGGAGCCCTGATGCCAATATATTTCACGCGCGCGATCGTGTTGTCCGCTTGCGTCATCGGGGCCATTCTAATGTCCGGGACAGCCTTTGCCTCGCAAAAAACTCAGGTCAGTACAACTTCCCACCCATCGCCATGGTAGATCAGCATAACAGGGCAAGGGGGCTTCTGGGCGACCCGCTGGCCGAGTTCAGGAATCTGAACACAGACCTGTCTTTCAAAGTGCTGCACACATCGCCCAGCCGCCGCCACCTGGATTTCAGAAGCGGCCTTTTTGACGTGATGTTTTTTGAGCATCCGGACTGGAACTGGGCGTCGAAACCCATCGAAATATCCGGCCCCATTTTAAGGGACGAAGAAGTTTACGTAGCACTGAACAAGGACAATCGGGACCAGTCGTTTTTCGACAGGATAGGCGAACGACGGATCGTCGCCATCGCCGGTTACCATTACGGGTTTGCGGGTCTTGAGTCCGACAGCAACAAGCTCAGGAATCAGTTTGACATAGAGCTTTCCCACAGCCACCAGCGCAATCTGGACCTGATCCGGGCGGACCGCCCCTCAGTCGCAGAAGTCGCCATTGTCAGCCGCTCGTTTCTGACGACCTATTTTTCCCGTTTTCCAGACCAGCGCGACGACTTTCTGGTGTCCGATAACGTTGACCAGACTTACGAGCTCCACGTCATCACCCGTAAAAACGGCCCTGTCAGCCTCAAAACGGTTGAAGAACTGCTACAGCAGCTGATTGATAGTGGCCGCTACCAAGAACTGGTCACCAGGCATGGATTACAGCTACCGCAGGCCTTATCGACCCGCCCTTGAACTCTAACGCGCCTCCAGTTCGAAGCTGACCTTTACTGCGCCCCTGTCATCCTGATTGGCTTCCTGCAGGGGCTCCAGCAGGAAAAGCTGATCGTCCGGGACATCAAAATCTTCCTTAAGCGCCCCTCTCAACTGCACGCCCCGCGCTCTGGCAAGATCCTCAAGGGCGCCTGCAGGTAAATCGACTTGCGGCAGCAGACGACTCACCAGCGCCGTTTCCCAGACCGCGTCATCGAGGCTGGTCTCGTCGGCGCTGCTTTCTTCGTTGACCACCTGCTGACGATAAGCCGCCAGCGGTTGCTCGATCCCAGCTCCCTGGTATCGGGATTCAAGCCGTGCAATACGGTCAGCCGCGGAAGGCAGCTCACTGATGCCCAGCTCCTCCGCCAGCATTTGCCTGCGGAGAATATCACCATCGGCGTCCGGGGAAACAGCTCCGCGCAGCTTCAGCAACAAAGACGGACGTTTAACCAGTGCCTGAGACAATGCCTCCAGTTTTTTCTGACTGCCCGAAGCCATTGCAACCTTTCCCGGTTCAAAGCTCACATAGCCAAGCTCTTCGCCCGTGAGCCCGGTCATCTCTGCCAGAGAACCCAGCATACTGAAGGGCGAGGTCGCTGCTCTTGCGACAAGATTGACAAAGGTGCCCATCACCACAGGTGCAATTCTGAACTGCGGGTCACCCAGGTCTCCCTGGATCGGCAGGTTGATGTCAATCACTCCCCGCCCGTCTCTGAGCAACGCCAGACCCAGTTTAACCGGTGCGTTGACCGCCTGTTCACTCAACACTGAATCGCCAAGTTCCATACGATCAAGGACAATCCGATTGGAGGCGTCAATACGGCTTCCGGTTATCTCGTAATTCATATCAAGATTGAGCCTGCCATTGCTGATGCCATACCCCAGATAACGACCAAGGTAGGGGGAAAGAGCAGGCAAGGATAAGCCGTCCACTTTCAGCAGGAGATTACTCACGTCTTCGGCACCCAGTGTGCCCAATGATCCATCGAACTTCACGCTGGCCACATCACCAATCCTGCCCTGCATCGACACCTTGCCCTGCTGCGGGGCAACGTTGCTGAGGCCGGTCACCGAGCCGTTCAGGCGGTCAATCCGGGTCGCAAACACAGGCTCCAGGGTACGGTCGGCGTAAGAAACTTCGCCGCCTTCCAGCATGATCTGGCCGATCCGGAAAATAAAGGCCGGGCGTTCAGACTCTTCGCCGCCGGGGGAAGGGTCTTTTGCAGCAGGCTCTTGCCCGCTATCCGGCAGCACAAGCGCCAGATTGTGCAGGCCGCCCTGCTGACGCACAACGTTGACGTTGGGTTCGGACAGGGTAAGGGTGCCGATTTCCAGCCGCGCCGGCGCGAGATTGTATTCTACTGGCTCCAGGCGCAGATTTTTCCAGGCCACCAAGGGGCTTCCAGAATCGGCCATTCGCGCATCCAGGGAAGCGATCTGGCCAGTACCGCTAAAGGTACCCGTCAGCGGGCTCTGCTGGTTATCAAGGTCTAGATTGCCGTCCAGGCTCAACAGTCCGTCACGCAGCGAGAGGTTGGCCACCTCTCGCACGTAAGGATCCAGTTGGGTCAGATTCAGATCCGCAACACTCAATCCTGCTTCCAGGGTAAATGGCTGCAAGGTGGTCTGGCCGCGAAGGCTGACCCGGCCACCGCTCGCCAACGCAAGGCCAGCCTCGTAATTTACCGGGTCAGAGAGTTTATCGGACAGTTGGCCGACGCTCAGGTTAAGCTGCTCGAGGGAGAAATCAACGGCGGTTTCAGGCTGGTTGTCGAGCCAGTTGACCTGTCCGTTGGTCAGTTCCAACCCGGCGAGAGACCAGTAAAAAGGGCTATCGTCAGAAGCCGTGCCGGAGGCATCCTCCTCAGCCTCTTGTGCATCCCCGGCAAATGGCCCAAGCAGGTTAAGCAGACCTTCCTCGTCACGCTCCAACCCCAGGACCATTTTATCCAGCGCCACTGTCCCGACTGAAAGCTCTCGATCAATCAGGCTGAAACCGATACCGGGGATGCTAATACGCCCGACGCGCAACAGCTCGGCTTCGCTATCCGCCGTCATTGTCAGGGCGGCGTCGCTGATTTCCAGCTCGCCTTCAGATGTCGACAGCGAAAATTGCTCACCGGAGCTCAGCGAATACCGGGTACTGACCGTCAGGGTGCCATCCTTCAGATCATAGGGCAGATACGGCTTGAGAAAATGCGACAGCGTGGTGTGACGAACATCGGCAATCCGCAGATAACCGGTTGAATAGAGCGGGGCAAGGCTGAGATCACCTTCCCACTCAATGGACTGACCTCCAATGGCCGCCAAAAGGTAATAACTGCTTTCGCTGTCTTCCCTTGGCCAGGTCGACAGGTCGTTCAGAGAAAGGTCCAGAGGCGAAATGTCGAACTCTTCAGGTTCAGACTGGCTGTAATCCCGGAACAGGATATTACCGCCTGCGACTCTGACCCGGCTAAGAAGAAGCTTCACGGGATCAGAAGGCTCTGGTTCTTTCTCCGCCTGCTCCTCGGAAGGCGGATTATTCAGCTGCCAGTCCCGTGCGAAATTGATGCTGTAATCTTCCCGCAGATCAAGGCGGGCAAAAGGCTCATCCAGCTCCAGATTATCAAGAGCCACAATGCCGGTGACCAGCTGTAAAACACCAATATTGACGTAAAGCCGGTCAAACGCCAGCACCGCTTCGCCATCACTGTCGTCTGCGGCAAGGGCCGAGGCCTCAAGACTCATGGCAAACGGATTGACCCGAACGTTATCAATGGTCGCCTGCCAGCCCATATGCTGTTCCAGCCGGTCAGGAATTGCCCGTTCAAGCCACCAGGGCAAAATAATGAATCCTGCCAACGCATAGAGCGCGACCACAATCAGGGCGATAATCGATAACTTGCGGGTCAAACCAGACACTCCTGCACCGTAACGGATGAGAGGACACCAGCGCCGGTGTCCTCTTTCATGTTTACAGGATAGCCCTCAAGGGTCTGTTTTGTCAGCCGCGCAGGTTGCAACGCTTTCCGTGGGCCCGTTATGAGCCCGTTCTGACCAGGTTGGGATCGTCAGCGAGGTTGTCAAAAGTACCCACAGCGCTCAGATCATGCCCCACCATCGCTGCCCGGATCAGACGGCGGCTGGAATGACCGGTATCGGGGAAGACCGATTGTCCTGCACGCCATAGAACCGGTACGCCGGCCGCGGTTTCAAGCCCTTCCAGCTTGCGCAGACGACTGTACATAAAGCGATGCTCGCTACCCAGATGCTTATCCACCAGCAGCATAAATGAACTGTTTGAGTAGCGCGCAAGGTACACCCCGGCATCAAGACAGGAGGCAACCTGGCTAGCCACGAATCGCACATTGTTTTCCAGGGTCCGTGCATCCTGTTCGACAGACATTTGCCGGTAATTGGCGATGTCGAGATAGATCAGGGCAAAGGAGTCCGGGCCATCTTCGGCAGCAATCCTGTCAAGGATCCTCTGCTCAAGCGCAGAGCGGTTGGGCAGGCCAGTGCTGCTATCCGTGAAGGCAGCAGATTCGACCCATTGCTGCTCCTGCTCGGCGTGGCGCTTCGCCTGCCTGCGAGCATTAATGTCCAGCCCTGTTATCGAAACAGAGAACGCCAGAAGAACGGCGCAAACAAAGGCCAGGGGCAGGCCCAGATGATCTCCACGCAAAGCGTTATCAACTGCCGACACTGCACCGTCAGGGTAGGTCATGCCAAGCATGCCGGTATAATGCATGCCGCAAATAGCCGCTGCCATTACCAGAGCAGACAGCAACTGCAGGACAATGGCCCGGCCACCGGACTCCTGGCTGACCCTGCGACAAATTGCCAGCGCCGCACCCGATGCGGCCAGCGCAATAACAACGGAAACCGTTAACCACAACGAATCGAAAACAGGCGGCATCGACATCCGCATGGCGTACATTCCGACGTAATGCATGGCGACAATACCCGACCCCATGGCGACGGACGCAACGGCAAGCGTGGTTGTGGCCAGTTTTTCACGGCCAATCAGGTGCAGAGCAATGCCTGATGCAACCAATGCTGCCACCCAGGATGCCAATGTCAGGCCGGTGTCATAAGCCATATCCGCCATCATCGGGCTGGCCCGCATGCCCACGAAATGCATGGTCCAGATACCCGTGCCCATGGCCAGGGCGCCGATTCCCAGCCAGACCAAACGCGAGCCGCCAGACGCATCTTTCAGCCTGGCTCCAAAATAAAGAGCAGCATAAGCTGCGAAGACCGCGACTACGTAAGAAGCGGCTACCAGCGATACATCATAATTCGCTAACATTGTGGACTTTCCTTTTTACTGGTCCCGGTCGGCGGATTTGTCCGCCAAATGAATAGATTCGGGAAGCTTACGAACTGCCCTGGTCAACCGGGTCATAAAAAAAGTTTTACCTTTTGTAACTGGTCTGCAAAACACCGACGGACTGACAAGCAGGATTGAACTGGATACCCTGTCACCGGGGATCAATGCACTGGTTTCGCTGCACAAGGACATTGGCTGTGGATATTGGAGATATGCGCCGGGACTTCGAAAGTACCGGGCTGGATCGTGAAGCGCTCGACAACAACCCGATTCAGCAATTCGAGCACTGGTTTGAAGAGGCAAGAACGGCAGGTATTCTGGAACCTAACGCCATGTCACTGGCGACCGCCGGATCGAACGGTCTGCCCGATGTCAGAACCGTGCTGTTGAAATACTTCGACGATACCGGTTTCGTTTTCTACACCAATTACGGCAGCCGCAAGGCCCGGGAACTGGCCGAAAACCCGAGGGCTGCGCTGCTGTTTCCCTGGCTGGGTCTTAACCGGCAGATAAAGATTCAGGGCTCAGTGGATAAGGTCAGCAAAACTGAATCGCTGCGCTATTTCGCGTCCCGGCCTCGCGGCAGCCAGATCGGCGCCTGGGTTTCCGAGCAGAGCAAAGCCATTAACTCCCGTGGCCTCCTAGAGCAGAAGGTCGCGGAAATGAAGCGCAAATTCAGCGAGGGGGAGGTTCCGCTTCCGGATTTCTGGGGCGGTTACCGTGTCGTCCCTGAACGCATCGAATTCTGGCAGGGGCGGCCAAGCCGTCTGCACGACCGCTTTGAATATGTCCGCAAGGGCGACGGGTGGACCATTGAACGTCTGCAACCCTGATCTGGCGCCCGCCATATGGATGTGTGAAAGCAACCACATCTGGCCCGCCGAAACACCTGCCTGGCTAACGGCTGGCGAAACGCAGCGTCTGGCCGGGTTATCCGGCGGGGCACGGGATGACTTCCTTGCCAGCCGATGGCTGATCCGCCGGGCACTGGCAGAAGCTTCAGGCTCCGGGGCCTTCGACTGCAGGCCTGTTCCCGGCCGCCCTGACCGTTCAGAACAACCCCCAGGGTGGCGCCTTTCCTTAAGCCACAGTGCGGGGCTGGCGGGCTGTGCAGTGTCCGGGGACGCACCGATCGGGCTGGATCTGGAGCCCATTGCCCGCAACCCGCAATGGCAGAAGGTCGTTTCGCGCTGGTTTTCACCACCGGAAACGGCCTGGCTGCTGGCAGCGAATGATTCCGAGGCCTTTCTGAAAGTATGGACACTCAAAGAGGCCTGGCTGAAGGCAACCGGCAGAGGCATTGCCAACAACCTGAAAACACTGACGATAACGGCCGATTTTGAACTTTCGGGCGATCGCCCCGGGGAACCCTGGCGGGCCTGTCTGGGTAAATCCACCAAACATTGGGTGGCCGTTGTCTACCAGAGCCGTTTCGTGCCCCGGGGCTTTACCATTCCCGGGCAGATCGATCCAATCAATCCGGGAATGGCCGCTGCAGATGCCAGACCGGTTGACTGGATTCTTCAAAAAGAGATTCATTCTTGCTCTGAGCCCCACGGGTTGAGATGAAGGGAGGCGATATGCACGAACAACGATGCCCATGGTGTGGCGACGACCCAACCTATGTGGCTTATCATGACCAGGTCTGGGGTGTTCCCGAATATGACAGCCTGGCGCTTTTCGAGAAGCTTTGCCTGGATGGCCAGCAGGCCGGGCTGAGCTGGCTAACCATTCTGAAAAAACAGGCCTCCTACCGCGCCGCCTATGATCATTTCGACCCCCATAAGATTGCCCGCTACGATGAGCAGAAAGTCCAGTCGTTACTCGAAGACCCCGGCATTATTCGCAACCGACTCAAGGTAGAGTCCATCATTCGCAACGCAAAAAGTTATCTGCAGCTCACTGCGGATGGCACTTCGTTCAGCGAATTCCTGTGGTCTTTTGTGGGAGGGAGTCCTATTCAGAATCGTTGGGAAGTCTTTGAGAATGTGCCGGTTTTCACGCCCGAAGCACAGGCAATGGCCAAAGCCCTGAAACGTGAAGGCTTCAATTTTGTCGGACCGACCATCGTTTATGCGTTTATGCAGGCTACAGGCATGGTGAACGATCATCTGGTGTATTGTCCTCGCCACGCCGCATGCCGCACCCTGGCCACCGCAGATTCCGCGAAATAGCAAGTGATCCAGACTATCGACTGATCTTATGGAATTTATCGGTCGTAGAACTTCACAGCCTATTTCCTCGGAGTTAGCTGTGCGAATCACTCTAGACGACCTCAAGAAAACACAAGATAAGACCATTGACCTGCTGGAAATTCTTTCCATCGAGGGCCAGCAGTACATGGCCAGACTCTTGATAGACGGAGAGTATCGCCTATTGTCGGATTCCGACGGCAAGACCCGACTTTTCCGCAGCAGCTGGCAGGTTCAAGACACACTGGGATCGTTCAAAACTACTTCAACCGATGTGGTACATCCTTCCGCCTACCATGAAATGGTCGGCATGCCATCTTCCGATGTGGAGCCCATGAGAATCAGGGTGAAGGGGCAAAACTCATGATTGCAGTCGCCAGACTGGCGATCCTTGTGGGGATCGCAGGCCTGATTCCTTTCATCGCGGCGATCATTGCGTTGTTTGCTACGCAGTATGAGAGCCAATTGGTGCTGCACTATTTCTATCTTTACAGCGCCGGTATCCTCGCCTTTATGGCGGGCATCTACTGGCCGCTGGCGATGCAGCTCGACAACCGCTGTTATCCTTTGTCGCCCCTGGTAACCATGTTGCTTAGCCAGGTATTCTTCCTGACCGCAGGTCTGGGGCTGTTACTGCCGATAACTGGCCAGGTCATTGTTTATACCCTGGCCTACCTGGGTCTGTACGTGGTCGATGCGAAGTGGATGAGAGTGTACTGGCCAGACTGGTACCTGCGTTTACGCCTCGGTCTGACAGCAGTTGTACTGATCTGTCAGGTCATCGCAGGCATCGTCGTCTTTAATGGCTAAGATAAACATTAACATTGGGGCATGGTTCTCGGCGGAGCAGACCAGACAAAAGAGTTGAGGCAAGCCTCAACTCAATAAAACGTCGTCCGGATCACTGAATCGCTCTTTCAGCTTCTTCAAAGCACCTTTTTCAATCTGACGCACCCGCTCACGGCTAATGCCCAGATTCTCCGAAATCACCTGAAGTGTTTCCGGTTCAGGTAAATTCAGGCCAAATCTCCTCGCCAATACATCCTGCTCCCGGTCATTCAGTTCCGCCAGAAGCGCAGACAACGTGCGTTTGCGGTCGCGATCGGCCATATCATGGTCCGGGGCTGACACCTCACTGGCACTGAGGCTGTCACCCAGGGTAATGTCCATGCCGGACGCCACCGGGGAGTCCACAGAGAGTTCCGCAATGGCCAGGGCCCTGAGTTCACCCACTCGTGAAGGTGAAACCTCAATCTCCTGGGCGAGCTCGGACTGCGAAGGCATGCGCCCCAGGCTCTGATGCAATGCCAGTGACGCTTTCTGCAGAGAACGTATCTCGTCGACCACATTCTCAGGCGTATGCACCAGGCGGGTGCCCCGTTTCATGCATCGCTTGACCTCTTCACTGATCCACCAATAGGCATAAGTCGAAAACTTGAAGCCCTTGGTCGGATCAAAACGCTCAACCGCCTTTATAAGGCCAACGTTGGCATCCTGAATAACATCTGTCATCGGGATGCCACGATTGGAGTATCGACGGGCGATGTGAACGGCCAGACGCAGGTTGCTCTGAATCAGCAGCCGGCGACTGGCCGAAGCGAGAAGGTAGGCCCGACGACAGCGGGTTGAGAAGGCACAGGCATCCCCAAAACTTCCAGCGACTTCCCGATAGGTCTGCGGGGTATCGGCTGGCAACGCCAGCTCCTGGGTCATTACCCGGTAGCAGAAGGAAAGCCGGCGAGAGAGAGTTTTCTCGGCAGCGCTGCTTAGTAACTGATAACGGGACGCATCCCTGAAATAAAGCCCGACAAGGGATTCAGGATCGCCAGTGTGGGCTTGAGTCGGAGACGGCCCCAGGCTCTGAAGTTCACTCATAGCTCAGGCTCCGTTTACGCATATGTCGAAAAATACGCAAACAGACCTGAGCTGGATCGCTTTTAAGGCAAGGTATCGGTGGCTGCGATCAGGCAGCCACAATGGCATACTCGTGATTGTGCGGCTCGATCAGTACCGCGTGAAGCGCAACGATGGCCTTTTCATAATCATCTTCGTCCACCACGAACTGCATATCGACCTGGCGCATGCACTGGTGCATCGCCAGAATACTGATGCTCTCGTCCGCCAGCGACTTGACCGACCGTGCCAGTATCCCCGGCACCTTCATGTCACTGCCAATGGCTGAGACCAGCGCCACTTTGCGGGTATTCACTTCCGCGTTGGGAAATTCTTCCTTCAGCGCTTTCACCACCCGCTTGACGTGCTTGAGCGTGCTGCCCACATAGTGGGTAATGGTGTTGGCGTTGGTATCCTTCGCCATGAAGCGCACTTTAAAACGGCTGAGCACATCCAGAATGCGACGGTCTGAACCCGGCTCGCCCTGCATGTTCTGGTCAAACACCTCAATGGCGAACACGCCCTTGGCGCCGGCAATGATTTCTACCTGGGATACTTCACTGACGTAATCGCCGGTGATCAGCGTGCCGGTGTGCTCCGGCTCGAAGGTATTCATTACCCGCAGCGGTGTCTCGTTCTGGCGCAGGCCTTTGCCGGCTTTCGGGTGAATCGCTTCCATACCCAGGTTGGCCAGTTGGTCTGCCACGTCGTAGTTCGTGCGACCCAAGGGCACCACTTTTTCCGCCCCGACAATGTTGGGGTCAGCGGAACTCAGGTGGTATTCCTTGTGAATAATGGCTTCACGGGCATTGGTGATCACGGCCACGCGGCTGAAGGTCATTTCGCTGTAACCACGATCAAACGTACGCATCAGGCCTTCCCGGCACTGGGCGTATCCGGTCACAATGGGCAGCTCGCGGGTCAGATCCACGGCGTCGAACGCCTGCTTGAGCTTTTCGTCCAGCGGAAGCAGCTCGGCGTCTCGCCAGCCGGTGAGGTCTACAAAGCGGGCATTAACGCCCTCCTGCTGCAGCTTGAGCGCGGTGTTAAAGGCACTGTGGGCTTCGCCAATACCGGCCAGCATTTCACGAACCGTCAGCAGGTGCTCTTCCAACTGGAACTGGCCGTAAGAACAGAGCCGCTGCAGATCGATCAGGCAGCCACGCACACCCTCGATACGGTCGGTGATGAACTGATCCGCCTGCTGCTTGAGCATCGGGTCCGGAAACAGATCGCTGTTCTTGTCGGTCAGAAACTTGACCAGTTTGGTCAGGTCATCGCCCCACGCCCAGTCCGACTCGGCGTCGGCAAACAGAGCATAGACCCCGGGCTCGCCGGTTTTCTTGTGCTCCAGCAGTTCATCGGTGACACCGCCATAGGCCGACACCACGAATATTCGCTGGTAGAGGTCTTCCTTTTCACGGTCACCGAAAATAATGTTGTCACGGACCGCCTCGTAATTGCTCATCGAGGTGCCGCCGATTTTCTCTACGGTGTGCAGTTCGCTACTCATAATCTATCCGTTAATCTCATTGCAGAATGGGTGAATTCATTCGTGCGTTGTATTCCAGGTTTCATTTGCCGAAGGGATGCACTCGGGCGTCTGGTCAACCCTGCTTGGTAAAAGGCCCGATTCTCAACAAAAACTCTGAATCATGGTGACCGCCAAAATGAGTGTCTTTCTCAAAATGCTCATGGTGGGTCAGCTCTGCGCCCATGTCCCGGGCGAAAGAGCGGAAAAGCGCCCATGATGCGTCGTTGTCGCCGGTAATGGTGGTTTCCATATGAGTGACGTTCTGGCAGGCGTCACGGGCGACGATGTCTTTCAGCATCCGCTTGGCCAGGCCAGCCCCACGCCCCTTTTCATGAACCGCCACCTGCCAGACAAACACCGTCTCCGGCTGCTGGGGTGGAATGTATCCGGAGATAAACCCGACCAGGTCGCCCTCTTTTTCCGCCGCTACGCCGGTAGCAGCGAAGTGGCTGCACTGAAGAAGGTTGCAATAGATGGAATTAGGGTCAAGCGGGGGGCACTCGGCCACTAGCTGGTACAGTCTGTAGCCATCGTCCTTCACCGGAGGGCGGAGAACAATAGCGGTGGTATTGGCGCTGTCTGAGGTCATGTTATGAAGTGTTCGCTCGAAAAAATTAGTGTTGAATTATATAGACCACAAAATATTTATCAAGTGACGGCCCGGGACAGCCAACGCCGAAACGACTCTGATTATATCAAGAATAGACGGGCTGCGGCAGTTTGCCAGCGCCAGGGATGATCAGGTGGAGCGGGGGAAGACGACATCATCCGCGCCAAGCGACGTACCGGACACAAGCCGGGTTCGGTAGGAGCTCGCGGCCGCGGAACCGGCCGGCCATAACCGGTCAAAATCAGCCAGCCAGGCGGCAGGGTCAAATACCACGGGTTGCAAGGACACGCTAATGCCTCTGCCTTCAAGGCCTGCCACAGCAGAGCCATTATCATCGGCCAGCGCAATCCGGGTAATCAGCCCCCGGGGGTCAGACTTCAGG
>Ga0136557_1000756_pt1 | contig 23379 bp, 23 predicted proteins | sample AntRauTorckE6832_FD_104796 | JGI IMG/M metagenome (GOLD analysis project Ga0136557, IMG submission 104796) | Saline lake microbial communities from Rauer Islands, Antarctica - Metagenome Torckler E6 #832 | ecosystem: Environmental > Aquatic > Non-marine Saline and Alkaline > Saline | place...
CTGTTCACCACCGAACAGAGCATCGATAAGCTCAAGCAGACCATCCTGCAACTGGCGGTGATGGGGCGGTTGGTGGAGCAGGATGCGGGGGATGAGCCTTTCCTTAGCGTTCTCGAGCGAATCGGCTCAGAAGAGAGTCACGCCGTCAAAATCGGAACTTTGAAGAAGAAGAAAAAGTTGCCAGCCATTTCCGCAGAGGATCGGCGGTTCGAGTTGCCTGGAGGATGGGAATGGGCAAAGTTTGACCATATTGCATCGCCTGAGACCAGCGCACTTAAAGCAGGCCCTTTCGGGTCGGCATTAAAGAAATCGATGTATGTTGAATTCGGATACAAAATCTATGGCCAAGAACAGGTAATTGCTGGGAGTGAGGAAGTCGGAAACTATTTCATATCTGAAGAAAAGTACAAAAGCTTAGAATCCTGTCGCGTTCGCTCAGGAGACATTTTAATCAGCTTGGTTGGCACCATCGGGAAGGTACTAATCCTGTCAGAAAATTGCCAACCAGGGATAATTAACCCCCGACTAGTAAAGCTAAGTCTCTACAAAGATATTCACCGAAAATATATTTCTCTTGTACTTTCGAGCCCTCTAATTCAAGCAGAACTATCAGATAAAAGCCATGGAGGTACGATGAACATACTCAACCTTTCACTAATAAGGGATTTGAGCATGCCGATTCCTCCAGTCCCAGAGCAGCACCGTATTGTCCAAAAAGTCGATGAACTCATGGTTCTCTGCGACCAGCTCAGGGAACACCTGAACCAAGCAAGGAAAACCCGCCTTCAGCTATCTGAGGTGGTCGCACAGCAGTCACTATATTGAGTACTTTCGTTACACGTAAAGGCACCGAGCATGCGCGAATCAGAAAGCCATAAATCAGAGCTAAAGCCACCACGAGCAGCGTTTGTTGTTCATAGGCCGGGCGATTTCTTGAAACCTGTTGCGACAAAGAGCGGAGCAGTTCATCCAGGACAAAGCCTGTCACAAAGCAGCGTCATATTTGAGTAATTTATTTACCAATTCGGTAAAGATTGTTAGACTGAGGACATCTTGGAAATCAAATTCCGCAACAAAAAGCTTCGTGAGCTCTGCGAAAAACGTCGTGAAGCCGAAAAAAAATTAGGCTCTGCCTGTGCGCGCAAACTTCGGGCAAGGCTGGACGACTTGGATTCTTCCAGTTGTGTAACAGAGTTAGTTGCAGGAAACCCTCATCCCCTCAAAGGTGACCGTTACGGGCAGTTTGCTCTTAACCTAGCTGGAGGCTGGCGCCTAGTCTTTAGCCCCGGAAACGAACCATGTCCCTTGAGGCCTGATGGAAGTATTGACTGGATCGAAGTCACCATTATCTGCATTGAATTTATAGGGGATTATCATGACTGAGTTGAGTGCCCCTTTTGCGCCAGACTGGGTCTCCCCACCTGGCGAATCAATACTCGATATCGCTGAAGAGCGCGGATGGACTCAAGCTGAGTTAGCTAAGCGATTGGGGTATACGGAAAAACACGTTAGCCAGCTTATCAACGGCAAGGCAAGCCTTAGCGTTGATGCTGCATTGCGGCTGGAGCGCGTGGTCGGAGGTACGGTGGATTTCTGGCTGGCCCGCGAGGCCAACTATCAAAACCGTAAGGCCAAACTTGAGGCCGCAAAGAGGCATGCTGGCTGGGTGTCATGGCTGGATGAGCTGCCAGTTAAGGAGTTGATGGCTAGCCATGCAATTGCAAAGAAACGACTAGCTCCTAAAAATAAGCCGGGGGTAGTAGAGGCATGTCTGCGCTTTTTTGGCGTAGCGTCTCCGGATGAATGGCGCGCCCACTACGGTGGCATGCAAATAGACTTTCGCAGAAGCCGTTCGGAACAGTCTGATGTGGGCGCAATCTCTGCATGGTTGCGTCTTGGCGAACAGCAGGCAGAAAAAATCGATATTCCAAAGTACGATCCGAAGCGATTCAAGCTGGCCCTGAATAAAATTCGTGACTTCACTTGCGAAAATCCTGAATCTTTCGAACCCAAAATACGCGAGCTTTTATCGAAAGCTGGCGTACTTTTCGTACTGGTTCCGGCAATACCCCGAGCCCACGTGAGTGGCGTTGCACGGTGGCTTGGACCATCCCGACCACTAATCCAGCTTTCGTTATATGGCAAAACTAACGACAAGTTCTGGTTTACCTTCTTTCATGAAGCCGCGCATATCTTATTGCACTCTGGTAGCAAGGAAGAAAGAAAGTCGGTGTTTCTAGACGACCCCAACGCAGCCCATTCGGACGATCCACAAGAACATGAAGCGAACCAGTGGGCTGGAAACTGGCTCATTCCTTCACAGCATGCGGACTCATTACAAAATTTGCGCACCAAACTTGCAGTGAGAAACTTCGCGCACCAGATAGGCATCCACCCTGGCATCGTCGTGGGGCGACTGCAGCATGACGGAATTATAGACCCTTCGTGGATGAACGACCTGAAGCAAAGCTTCAAGTTCATAGAACCTGAAAACGAATGACCTAATTTGGCGGCGAATCAATGCGTAAATGATCTGCAAATGTCTCGGCTCACGCATATCCTTGCCCGGCCCTTTCTGTTGCTGTGTATCTGCCAGAAGCTGTTTAGCGATATCAACCCGGCTTCCAGTTGGTGGCAAAGGTCCTCAGAACTACTTACGGAATTTCCGGAAAACCAATCGCTCGGGATTGGCTGGGGAGTCTTTAGCGCTTCTAATGAATGGAAGAGCTGGGAGTGTTTCCCGAAAAGCAGGCAATAAAAAACCCCGCAGCAGCTTCACCGCAAAGCGGATCCACCGATTGGGGCCGTGTTACCCGAAACATTACGCAGAATAGGCAGCCACCGCAAACAAAAAGGCGATTCATGGCAATTGAACAAGGCATCTGGCGCATTGGCGACCAGCCGAAAAAGCTAAAACCCGCCGCCCTGGCAGATGAAGCTCTGCTGGAAGACCAGGTGATGAAGGATATCTCTATCCTGAACGCCGATTGGCTGCTCATCGGCCGCCAGGTTCGCACCGGCTATGACAAGCTCATCGACCTGCTCGCCATGGATGCGAATGGCTCCATCATCATCGTCGAACTGAAGCGGAACAAAACACCCCGTGATGTGGTCGCGCAAACCGTTGACTATGCATCATGGATAGCCAGCCTCTCTGATTCCGAGGTAGTCGATATCTACCTTAACTTCGCCCAGACCTACCAGTTGGAGCATCAAACACTGGATGAGGCTTTCGCAGCAAAGTTCCGGACACCGCTTTCAGACATCACCATCAACGACAGCCATCAGATGGTCGTGGTCGCAACGTCCCTCGACGCCAGCTCAGAGCGCATCATCAATTACCTGAACGAGTACGCCCAGATATCCATCAACGCGCTCTTTTTCGCCGCCTTCGAGGACAACGGCCAGCAGTATCTGAGCCGCGCTTGGATGATTGACCCGGTTGAAAACCAGGAGCGCGCTGTCACCAAAGGCAAGAAGGAGCCGTGGAACGGAGAGTTCTATGTCTCATTCGGCGATAACCGTCCATGGGAGCTGGCGCGTGAGCTCGGCTTCGTAGCCGGTGGGGGCGCCGACTGGTATTCCAAAACGCTTTCCATGCTGTCTGAGGGCGACCGTGTGTGGGTCAATATCCCGAAAACTGGTTACGTGGGGGTCGGCATTGTCACCGGCGAGCGTGAGCGCGCTGACCAATACCGGTTCGAGACACAGGACGGATCCAAAACCATCCTGGAGATGAATGACAGTGCGCCCTATGAACATTTAGTGGGTGACGTAGACGACGAGGCAGCGGAATATCTTGTTCCCGTGCGCTGGCTGCACACCGTTCCCAAAGCAAGTGCTTTTAGCGAGGTCGGCCTGTTCGGAAACCAGAATACAGTTTGCAAACCGACGACACCGAAGTGGAGTCATACAGTCAATCGACTCAAACAAGCCTGGCATATTGAATGAGCGATTGGAGAATGAGGTGAAATCAAACAACCACGGCCCAGACATTGGGCCACTAAAAATTGCGGACTTGCATGGCGATAAAACCCCAAAGCCTCTGCGACAACTATGGCTCGAGGGTAAGCTCACTACCCCAGGAGCGGCACAGGAAGGCTACTGGGCACAACATCAGTATCTGAAGAACACGGACCAGAAGTGAGAGAGCTGACTTCGCTCACCGCTTTAAAATGTCAACATTCATCAACATTTTGAGCGCTGAACAGCGACGGGATACCGATTACACGATGGGATCTGTTTCAATAAGCGTTAACAATCTCCCTCCAAGAACGGAACCATTTGTATGACGACATTCTCTCAATCTATAAAGCGGCTGTTAGGAGGAGCTATATGGACCTGTTAACTCTAGCCGTTGGCTTCGTCGTTGGCACGTTTACTGGTGCTGGAGGCCAATATATGGCAGCCAAGTACACAGACAGACGAAGGAGCAAAGAGGCTTCTTCTGCAAAGCGCGCACAATGGGCCGAAGTTAAAAAGCGATTCCCGGCCATCATCGAGGAAATGAAAGAAGACGCGAATAATTCAGAGCTACAAAGCGTGAGGGAGTTCTTCGTCAAAAGTAGCCGGACGACGGTTAGTCGCGACGAACCTTGTTTCGAGTATCACACAGATGTTCATAGCGATATCGGGGCCGCTGTTCGGTATTTGGAGGAACTGGGGTACATCGAAGACATAACCCCAGGAAACTGTCCGATGTACCGTATGAGAGAGCATTTCATTGATCAATTACGCCACCCCTAGCCAGTTATCTGAGTCCTTTTCCGACCTGACGACCGACCGCCAGAGACCCAGGCTGGGCGCTGCTTAATATTGGCTTCCAGCAGAAAGGACCGATAGCAAATTCGCCCGAGGCAGGATGCTTCAGTGTTTCCAAACCACCTTCCCACCTGCAATGTGAAGCTTCAATATTGTCAAAGGTGAAATAGCGGAGTGGGTAGAGGCCGGAAATACTCAGGTTTAACGCTACTCCTGCGAGAATGCACCCGCTCAGGTCTCTATAGCCAAAAAATCTCAACATTCTTCAACATTTTGAATGTGGGACACTGGTGGGGCAGTGACTGTCAATAAAAGGCCAAAACCTTCAACGCCTCACAACCAGAAAAATAGCTAACCCACTGAATTAAATAACGTAGTGTTTTGCCTTAATTCGTTCAGAGTTGTATTCAGCTGATTGAAAATCCGTGTGTCGGTGGTTCGATTCCGCCTCCGGGCACCATCCTGATTTTATACAAAGCCCGCTTTTGCGGGCTTTGTTGTTTCTGGCGTCCACCTCCTGGTAACCACTGTAGTATTCCCCTAATACCCCTGATCGCACGGCTGTTGGTATTGTTAAAGCGCTATCACCAACAAGTACAAGGAGCAGGGTATGAGCGGTAAAAAGATTCTGATGATCACCGGTGATTTCACCGAGGACTACGAAACCATGGTGCCATTCCAGGCATTGCAGGCTGTCGGCCACACGGTTCACGCAGTGTGCCCCGACAAGAAGTCGGGAGACACCGTAGCCACGGCCATTCACGACTTCGAAGGCGACCAGACGTACACCGAAAAGCCCGGGCACCGGTTTGCCCTGAACGCTGATTTCGCGGGGCTCAACCCCGCCGACTATGATGCGCTGGTCGTTCCAGGCGGCCGTGCCCCGGAGTATCTGCGCCTGAACGAAGACGTGAAGAGGCTGGTTCGTCATTTTTTCGAAACAGATAAACCGGTGGCGGCCATCTGCCACGGCGCCCAGCTACTGGCCGCAGCCGGAGTGCTTGAAGGCCGCGAGTGTTCCGCCTATCCCGCTTGCCAGCCGGAAGTTGAACTGGCCGGCGGCCGCTTCGCAGCCATCGACGTTGACGCGGCGGTGACGGATGGTAATCTGGTGACAGCACCGGCATGGCCAGCTCACCCGCAGTGGCTGGCACAGTTTTTCAAGCTGCTGGACAAGTGACAGAACGGGGCCGTAACTGCGGCCCCGGTTCATGAGGATAGCGCCATGTGCAAACTCTTCATCCACGCCGATTCCGACCTCTGGGTCAGCCGCACCCACTCTCTGCGCATTGACGGTATGGTCACGAGCATTCGTATGGAAAATGCTTTCTGGCATGCCCTTACGGAAATCGCCGCCAGAGACGGCATGAACCTGCCACAGATGATCACCAGGCTGTATCATGAATCCATCGACGTCGGGCACGATCTCGGTAACTTCACGTCTTTTCTGCGGGTATGTGCAATGCGTTACCTCGCGCTGCAACTCAGCGGTGATATCCCGCGTGACACGGGGATACCCATTGCCTCGCTGGACGCAGACAGTATCCTTTCCAGAAACATGGACCAGAAGCCGCCCAGTGAAGCAACCCACTGAGCGGGACGTCACAATCGATAAATCCTGCTTTTAAGGGTCGACGCGGAACCTATTCGCATAAATGCTCAGATAGACAATCCACACGTTCCGTCTAACATTCTATCGGGACAACAGCTCTCTTTCAGGTTACTTACGGATTAAACCACCAGACTCACAAGGAAGAATATGGTTTTACCATTGTTTGCGATTGCCCTCGGCCTGGCCCTGCTGGTCTGGAGCGCCGGCAAGTTTGTGAAAGGGTCTGCCGCTGCAGCCGCCCACTTTGGCATGCCGCCCCTGCTTATCGGCATGGTGGTAGTTGGCTTTGGCACCTCGGCGCCGGAAATGGTGGTATCGGCCCTGGCCGCGTCCCAGGGCAATCCGGGGCTGGCACTGGGTAACGCCTATGGTTCAAACATCACTAACATTGCGCTGATTCTGGGTATTACCGCGCTGATCAGCCCGATTGTGGTTCACTCCCAGGTAATGCGTAAAGAGCTGCCCATTCTGGCAGGCGTGACCCTTCTGGCCGCGTTTCAGCTTTGGGATGGCCAGCTGACGAGGATGGATGCCTATGTGCTTCTGGGCGTATTCGCGGCGTTGATGGCCTGGTCCATTCGGCAGGGCATGACTCAGAAACACGATGCGCTGGGCGAAGAAATCGCGGCAGAAATGACCAACCACCGTATGCAGCTGCGTCCTGCCATCATCTGGTTGGTTGCGGGCCTGGTGCTGCTGGTTATCAGCTCCCGGGTTCTGGTGTGGGGCGCTATTGAAGTGGCTCAGGGCTTTGGCGTCAGTGACCTGATCATCGGCCTGACCATTGTAGCGGTGGGTACGTCGCTGCCGGAACTGGCGTCGTCAGTCATTGCCGCGCGCAAGGGCGAGCACGACATCGCCCTGGGCAACATCCTGGGATCCAACCTGTTTAACACCCTGGCGGTGGTGGGCATTGCAGGCGTGATTAGCCCGATGGCCGTCGCGCCGGAAATACTGACGCGTGATATAGCGGTGATGGCAGCGCTGACCCTGTCACTGTTTGTGCTGGGTTACGGGTTTCGTTCGCAGGGTCGGATTAACCGGGTGGAGGGCCTGCTACTGCTGTCTGCATTCTTTGGCTACACCGCCTACCTGTTAGTCACAACTTTCTGATGTCGCTGACCGCTCCGGCCGCCCCCTGGAAACACGGGAAGAAAAAATGAATCACACTAAAAATGCCAGGCTGATCATTACCGCACCACAAAACGAGCGATAGACCGAAAACCCATCGCTCTGAGGATCGCTGCCAAAACGCTTCAGGCAATGGACAATCGCAAACATAAGCATCGTCTGAATGATTGTGAAACCCATCAGGTAAGCGAACACAGGCGTGTTCTCGGCGCCAACGATCGCGCCACCATAGCCATATCCGTGCAAAAGTCCCGCGACGGGTGCCAAAAACCACAATAGCCTGGCACTGTCCAGCTTCTGGACCAGCAGAAAACCACCAACGATGACTGTAGTCAGAACTATGCCGGCTTCCATATACGGTAGGTCCGGCCGGGCAAGGTGCCCCAGGGTGCCCACCATCGCCAGGGCCAGAAACAGCCCGGCATGGATGATGATTTTCCGGCTGCAAAGGGCCAGAAAACCCGCAAACCCGACCACAAACAGAAAATGGTCCAGTTCGATAATCGGGTGGCCAAGCCCGGACAGAAGCCCCTGGATTGCGGTCTCGGGGGCTTCCCCGCCCATTGGATGGTGCCCATGGCTGACCACCGGAAAAAGCAGAACGAACAGTTTGAGCAATGGATATTTCATCGTGGCATCTCCGATGATTTCAGGCGCTGATTTACCATCAGCCTGGATATCCGGGAAATCGCCGTCAGAAACCGCTGTGAGTCAGAGATAGTTGAAAGATAACCACCTTCCACCTTGAGCAGTTCAATGGCAATTTCATGGGTCTTCTGATCCGGCTCTGCACAGCAGTCCTCCAGCACCAGGACGTTATAGCCACGGTCGGAGGCCTCGCGAACCGTAGAGTTGATACAGACACCCGTGGTCACACCGGTAATGATCAGGTTCTCGACGTTTTTATTGTTAAGGATGTCGTTCAGTTCGGTGCCATGAAAGGAACCCGTCCCGGCCTTGTCAACCACGATCTCGGTATCGTCGGGCTGCAACTCATCAATAAAATCCCAGCCATGCTCACCACGTATCAATAGCCGCCCAAGAGGGCCCTGACTGCCGATTTCGGCGCCCGCCAATGCGGTTTTTATGCGCTTGCTGCGGGGCAGGTCCGAAAGATTCGGGCGATGGCCCTCCCGGGTGTAGATGATGGCAATACCAGCCTCCCTGCAGGCATCCCTGACTGCGCTGATCCGGGGAACAATGGCCCGCGCCAGCCCAACGTCGCCGCCGCGGGTATGCATGTAACCAGACAGGTCACAGAAGTCCCGCTGCATATCAATGATCATCAAGGCCGTTTTTTCTGGCAACAACGGCCCTTCTATCGGGAAATCATAAGGATTACCTGGGATCGTCATTTGACCACCTCCGGCTGGACAGCCTGATGGCCATGTCGCTGTTGCTCCTTGCGGTGCTCACCCGCTTCCACAACTTCCACCTCACGCTCGTGCAGTTGATGGGCCTGCCACAGATTCTTTTCCTCCAGCAGCCCCTGCAGAGCCTCTAGCCAGCAGGTGTAATAGTCATCATCAGTGGTGATACATCCATCCTGCTCCTTTTCACTGATACGGCCTATCAGTGCCGACTGGAATTGCTGCAGGGTAAAGAACCGCTTCTCGCTTGCGGCAAGGGTCATACCGAACAGACGCGCGGACCAGGGTGTGCTGAACGTCAGGTTTTCAAAACCGGACTGGTTAAGGGCAGCGGAAAGCGTTTCTGGTTGCATGGTAAGCCTCCTACCCGGCTTGTGGAATGTGGCGGGCAACCCCGATCATGTGATCGCGGGTTATCCGTTCTGCAAACTCGGCTTCACTGAGATTTTCAGAATGGTCGGGCTTTTCCGGCATAACCAGATAGCGGATCTCGGAAACGCTGTCCCAAACCCGGATCTCGACCTCGTCCGGCAGATCAACGCCCAGTTCCGACAGCACCTTACGAGGCTCCCTTACCAGGCGTGATCGGTAGGCACTCGACTTGTACCAGGCTGGCGGCAGCCCCAGAATCGGCCAGGGGTAGCAGGAACAAAGGGTGCAGACCACTACGTTGTGAACCCTGGGCGTATTTTCCACCACGTGCAGTAGCTCGGTCTCCGGACCGCCGATCCCGAGCTCCTCGCAGGCCACCAATCCATCCGCCAACAGCCGTGTCTTGAACTCCGGATCAACCCAGGCACGGGCAATTACCCTGGCACCGGTTTTCGGCCCGACATTCTCTTCATAATGCCGGACTACCTTGTCGACATCCTCGGAAGTCAGCACATTGATTTCATTAAGCAGACTTTCAATGGCTTCGGTCCGAATGGCCTGCCAGGCTTTTTCCGGGTGCGCATGATTGTGGCCCATTACTGGTTCTCCTGATCTGCTTCCAGGTGGTTTTCGCTAAGATCGATATAAACATAAAGATTGGGTTCAGCCTGTGACTCCCCCCAAAGTGTCTGGGCGTCAAAACGCACCGTGTACACCGCCTGCAGGTTTTCACCCTGGTAATGTGCACGGGTATCGGGAAAGACCCATGCCTGGGCATTTACCCGGTAGATGTCACCGCTCTTTCCACGGGTGTAATTGGTGACCCGGGTGTGCCCCGGGGGATGAATGTTTCTCACCCTTACCCGCTGCCCCTCTGCAAATTTTGGGGTTACCGACTCATCCTTGCGCCAGCCCCCCCAGGGCACTTTGGCATCCTCGGCCAGAGGCCAGTTACGGTCGGCTGTCCGGACAGGGGTAAACTGGCGCCTGTCGCTGGCAATTTCAGCCGCGCGCAGATCCACTTCCGCCCGGCGCACTATGTTGCGGCGTTCCAGTATGTGCTCCATGGCAAACAGCCAGCGGCCATAGTAGGTATGGGTGAGATAATCCTCGGGAGCCATCAGTTCAATTTCATGGCGGTGCTCATCCAGGTTCCAGATCCCGAGGCCATCAATAACCTGTGTCATGCAAAAAATCCGGCTACCCCATTCGGTGGTGAACACCGGTTCGTCGGGATCAATTTCCACCGGTCCGAAGCCGTGCAGTCCACCCATATCATGAATGCCATTCATGGCGATCTCCTGCTAGTAGATAACGTTTTCCACCTTCTTCTGAAGGTCCAGATACTCGGCTGAATAACGATCTCGCATGTCCGGACTGGTGGTATCTTCATCGATCAGAATCTTTGCGGGATCACCACCGAGGACCAGAACGCGATCACCCACCGTGATTGCTTCCTCAACATCGTGGGTAACCATCACCATGGACGTTCCGGTCTGCTCCTGAAGCTCCCGGATCAGGGTGTGCATATGTCGCTTCAGGCTGATATCCAGTGCGCTGAACGGCTCATCGAGCAAAAGCACTGCGGGTCGGGTAATGAGTGCCCTGGCGATGGCGGTGCGCTGCTTCATCCCGCCGGAGAGCTCGTGGGGGTATTGCCGGGCAGCGTCTGTCAGATCAACACTCGCAAGAATATCCCGCACGGCCTGAGCCTTATCGCGCTTGTCGTTCCGGCGAAAGCGCAGGCCGAACTTCACATTTCCCTCAACGGTCAGCCAGGGGAAAAGATTGTTCTCCTGAAAGATCATCACAATGTCCGGCGTGGGTCCGGTCAGGAACTTCTGCCGGTAAACTACCCCACCAGTGTCTTCAGGCCGGATAAATCCGCCGAGCGCCCTGAGCAGGGTGCTTTTGCCACAGCCGGACCGGCCAAGAATCGTGGTAATGCGCCCTGGCTCGATCTTCAGGTTCAGATTCTGCAGGGGGCTTGGAACCACGCCCTTGCGTGCGGGGAAATTGACGGTCAGGTGGTCCAGGTGAAACACCGGGCCTGGCTGAGCCTGCACGGGTGATGCACCGCCCTGATTAACGGTATTAACGCTGTTCATTAAACCCTCCACCAAAGGATGCGCTGCCCAATAAAAGCCAGAACGCGATCCACCACGAAACCGGAAACGCCAATCACCAGCATGCCAAACATGATCAACTCGTTATTGAACAGATTTCGGCCCATCATGATGATTGCGCCTAATCCATCCCGCATACCAACCATTTCCGCCACCAGAACAGCCATCCAGGCAGCGATGAAGTTAGTCCGGAGCAGAGTAAACACGCCGGGGAGAATGGCGGGCAGGATGACCCACACCCAGCGCTGCCACTGACTGGCCCCGAGGTTGCCGGAAACCGTCAGGTATTCCTCGGGCACCCGGCGGATTTCCGCCAGCGTGCCGATGGTCAGAATGAAATAAACACCCATAAAGACGATAAACACCGCCGTCACATTACCGATCCCGAACACCACGATGGCCAGCGGGATCCAGGCAATGGGTGCAATCGGTGCCAGAACATACAGAAAAGGCGAGATGCACCAGGTTGCGTAGCGGGAGAGCCCGATCAGCGTGCCGGTCAAAAGCGCCCCAACGAAGGCAAGGCCCATGCCCGCGAACACGCGCCCAAAAGTGGATAATATTGCTTCGTCCAGAGAGGCAGCCTGAGAGCCCAGCCCCACACGGAAACCACTATCCACGACCATGGCCAGAAACTGGCTGGGCGGCGGCGCGACCGTTGTGAAGGCCAGGCCGCTGCGCCCTGCTGCTTCCCAGAGCACAACGAAGAGCGTGAAAGACAGGGCTCCAATAACCCAGGGCCCTGCCCGCTCCCAACTGATGGCTCTCACTATCATTTTTCCAGTGACTCAATCAGGTCAGTGCGGAAGATGTCTTCTGCGGTGGTAGTGCCACTGACGTAACCCATACGGGTCAACTCATCCACGACAAATTGAACAGAATCGATATCGGGTGTGAAGGAAATGGGCTGCGGGGCACTGGCGAAGGCTTGCCTGAGGACATCCTCGGACACCCGGAAGTAGTTGCCACCGTCCAGCAGCTCCAGCGCCTGATCCACGTCATCGTTGATGATGCTGGCAGCACACTGCATGCCCTTCATGAAGGATTCGACCATCTCTGGTTTTTCATCCAGTGTGGACTGCAGAGCGCTGATTACAGTATTAGGGGCTTTTTCGGCCCATGCGGCGGCGTTATTGGTGACCATGGTGGCGCCACGATTTTCCACCATCTCGGATGTGTAGGGCTTGATGTGGCTGAGCATGTCCACCCCCCCGCTGCGGAAGGCTTCCACCATTGCCAGCAGGTCATCAAAGTAGATCAACTCTACGTCATCCGTAGACAAGCCTACTCGCGCCAGCTCTGTAACCATAATCAGTTCGAGGGTGTCCCCCTGAAGTACCGCCACACTCAGCTTTTTTCCGCCCGACTCTGCGTGCTTTTTCAGATCGTCCATTGAGTCCAGTTCGAATTCACCCTGGGCAATCACTTCCATGACCCCCCAGCCACCCGCGGCGGCCAGCACACGAATGGGAACACCACTATTGGCAGCAAAAAACGGAAGTGTGAAGGGGTTGATATTGAAGTCCAGCGAACCACCCGCCAGGGCGGCATTGTTGTCACCCGGATTGGCAAAGAAGCGGGTATCAACCGCGAGCCCCTGTTTTTCAAAACAACCGCTTTCGACGCCAACAAAAAGCGGCGCCATATCCAGAGCCACCAGATGGCCGACAGTGACAGATGTCAGGTCCTGGTTGGCGTGAGCCGGTAATGTAAAGGTGAGCGCTAAAGCGGCGCCCATCGAGGAAACGGTGTGTCGGATAGCCATGTCACTTCTCCAGATTTCAATATGTGAACCGGGTTGAAATTACCTTTAAAGGCTAACGGGCCCGATGCCTGCGAAAAATAGTGGTGAATCCACGTTTACTTTGACGAGTGACGGGGTAAGAGCCGCAAATGGCTATTTACGCCCCAACAAGGCGCTCTGCCATCCGGTCATGCTCGTTTTTGGTGCGATCAATCAGGGCTCTGGCGGTGGGTTTCTGCGCGATGTTCTCATCGTGATAAGCCAGAAAAATCTGCGAATAACGCACAAACTGCTCTGGCATAAGGGCAACCAGGCGGCCCTCATCCAGCCACCGACGGGCGAAATGCCAGGGGAGAAAACCGATAAAAGGTCCATGAAGGATCATCAATACCGCCTCTTCCACATTGCACACAGTGGCCACAACGCTGTTGTGATCCTCTGCGATAAATGGGAACTCCCGCTTTTGCATGAAGTGGCGCACCACTTTTTTCTCGTTCGCCAGTGCATTTGCAAGTTGCCTGGGGTCCGCCATTTGCGCCAGATGATGGTCCGGGCGGCAGACAAGTATGTCCCTCTCGCGGTAAAGCGGCTCGTAGGTCAGATCACTGTGGTGATGATCGAAAATGCCTACGCCCATATCCAGGCTTTGGTTAATCAGGCATTTTTCAATAGCATCAGGAGCCAACACTTCGATCGTCAGGCTGGTGGGTTCAACGGACTGGTGAGGCCCGTAAAACCAGGCCAGGGCCTTGTGCAGGGGGCACTGATCATCGGTGGCGAGATTGTCGAGAATCCCCAGGTGAATGGCATCCTGATGACTGTGCCGCAGTTGATCTGCCTTTGCCTGGAAGCTATGGATGGCGGTGAAAAATTCTCCGACTGCGTGATGAAAACTCTCGCCCTTGGGCGTCAACCAGAACCCACCTCGTCCACGCTGACAAAGCCGGAATCCGACTCTGGTTTCCAGCTGGCTCATGTGATTGCTGATTGTAGATGTGCTTATATTCAGCTGCTCCTGAGCATTGTGAAAGCCTTCAGCTTCCACAACGGCCCGGAAAACGCGCAGTAGTCGAATATCGATATCGGAAAGATTCATGGTGGACACCCGATGGTCTATACATCGGATTAGAAAGCAAGATTGCTGCCATAGATAAGCAAAGCGAGTCAGCGCCCAATCACCCCAGCACACATTCCCGTGAATACCTCTGGCCCAGCGCCCTGCGCTGGCGCCGGAGGCTGTTGCCGCGGTCATTGGAGTAGCCAGCACGCAGCTTCTGCTGGATTTTCTCAATCCGAAGCTGCAGCTTTCTGCACTGCTTGTCTGCGCCAGATGTTTCACCGGGGCTTCTGAAGCGCTGTTCGGGTCTGTCTCGCTGAAAGGACTGCTGGACCTTTCTGTGTATGGCTCTGACTTTTTCACCCTGCCGGATGTTGCCCGCCATGGGGATAACTGAAGGCGTTCCGAGGATCACCTGTTCTGCTTCCCCGGCGGCGGGCGCGGTATCAGAAAAGTGGGTTATTCCCTGCTGGTCAGTCCAGGTGAACATTTCAGCAATCGCGGGCTGGGCCAGCATGAATAAGCTCAAAAATACGCAATGCCGTCCTGGCATAAGGTCTACGCTCCCTGTAGTAGTGTCGTTTTTCAGTCTTTACGCCCGGTCCTCGGGCGCTGCGTCATCGTCTGTGCCGGTCTCCCCGTAATCAATCTCGGGCCCGATCAGCCCCTCTTCCGCCAGCTGCTCGGCCCTTGCCAGGTCCCGCTCTTCCAGCAGCTGCATCATGCGTCCGCGGATAATCGCCTCATGAAGTTCCAGCTGCCGCTTTTCCTCGCGCAGTGATCTAAGCAGGGAAACCGCCATAAAGATCATCAACACCATGAACGGAAAGGCTGCCAGGATGGAAATCGTCTGAAGCGCCGCCAGCCCGCCACTGACCAGGAGTACCCCGGCGACCAATACCTGAACCAACCCCCAGGTCACCCGCAGCCAACGCTTGGGCGTCAGCGTCCCTTTACTGGTAAACATCCCCAGCACAAAGGTCGCGGAATTGGCCGAGGTGATCACGAACAGGACAATTAACACCAGCATCAGGGCGCTGATTATGGAGGTTCCGGGCAGGAACTCGAGAGTGGCAAAGAGCGCCGAGCTCATCTCACGGGTAACGGCTTCGCCTAGTGCCGCGCCTTCGAAAAGTTCGAAATAAAGTGCTGAGCCACCAAATGTGGAGAACCAGAAGATGCTCAGCAGCACCGGTGTTCCGATAACACCGAAAACAAACTCGCGAATGGTTCTGCCCCGGGAGATCCGCGCAATAAAGCTGCCCACAAACGGCGCCCAGGACAGCCCCCAGGCCCAGTAGAAAATCGTCCAGCGCTCTACCCAGTCATCGCCTGTGTAGGGCGTCATCACCAGGCTCATGCCCATCATGTTGGCAAAATAATCACCGATGGCATTGGTCATGGCGGCGGTAATGAAGTCGGTGGGCCCGAAGAAGAAGACGAATGCCAGCAGAAACGCAGCCAGCACCATGTTGGCATCGCTGACATAACGCACACCACTTTCCAGTGGAGCCAGAGCGCAAAGCAGGAAAACAACAGCTATCGCCCCCAGAATGAACAGCTGTTGATTTGCGCCAAAACCGATGTCGCTCACCGACACCAACCCGCTGTTGATCTGGATGACCCCCAGGCCCAGAGTCGTTGCTACCCCGAATACGGTAGAAACAACCGCCAGGGTATTGATGCCATGGCCGACACCGCCGTCTACATGTTTGCCAAGCGATGCCCGGAAGGTCTCACTGATCAGTCCGGGACCTTGCTTGCGGAAGCGGACGTAGGCAATGGCAAGTCCCACCACGGCGAAGTTCGCCCATTGATGGAACCCCCAATGAAACAGTGAGTAACGCATGGCCAGGCTGGCAGCGTTGGGGCTTTCGGGCGCGGCAGCGCCAAACGGAGGTGACATGAAGTGGCTCATGGGTTCCGCCACCGCCCAGAACACAAGCCCTACCCCCATGCCAGAGGAAAAGATCATGCCCAGCCAGGTCAGATAGGGGAACTCTGGTGCCTCGCCGTCTGCACCCAGCCGGATGTGGCCATAGTCACTCGCGGCCACAGCAAGACAGAACACCAGAAAACCGGTGGTGGCGAACAGATAAAGCCAGCCGAAATGTACGGTGGTGAATTCCAGACCGGTATCAGCCCACGCGGTCATCTGATCGGGAATAAAGATACCCGCAGCAACGAAAGCCGCCAGCAGCAGAATGGATGTATAAAATACCCAGCCCGGGCGAGTTGTCATGCTCACAATGCCACTCCCTGTGGTTCTGTTTAAGGGCCACGCATTGTAAACAAAACCACAGGCGAATGCAGATCAGGCGTCCAGCAATTCAATCCAATGTTGCACGGGCACCTGCGACTTCGTTTCCAGATGCATCTGGCAGCCGATGTTGGCGGTAACGATGCGGTCCGGCTTGTCGATGGTCAGTGCTTCCAGTTTATTTTTCAGCAGACGCTGGCTCATTTCCGGCTGAAGAATGGAATAGGTGCCGGCGGAACCGCAGCACAGGTGTTTGTCTTTGGTCTGCGCCAGGTCGATGCCTGCTTTGCGCAGTACCTGATCCACCACACCACTTTGTTGCATCGCGTGCTGCAGGGTGCAGGGGCAATGGAAAGCAACTTTCCCGGCGTTCGGGGATGGCGTCAGCTTTCCCAGGTCCTGCTGCAGCAGGAAGGCGCCAATATCAGTGCAAAGTTCGCTGACCTTCTGCGCCTTCTGAGCGTATACCGGATCGTCTTTCAGAAGGTGGCCATAATCCTGAACCATGGCGCCACAACCGGAGGCGGTCATCACAATAGCTTCCGCGCCTGCGTCGATGGCGGGCCACCAGGCGTCGATATTGCGGCGCATGGCGTTCAGGGCCACTTCATGCTCGGAAAGGTGATGGTTTACCGCGCCACAGCATCCCGCTTCCGGTGCTTCCACCATGGTGATGCCGAGCTTGTCCATTACCCTTGCGGCGGCGGCGTTGGTGTTGGGTGTGGCGGACGGCTGAGCGCAGCCTGCCAGAGCCAGCACGATGCGGTCATGGCTGGCGGTGGGCCAGGGGCTGGCTTTCTTCTTCGGCGGCACTTTTGCGCCCAGGGCGCCGGGCAGAACCGGTTTGAAGAACTGGCCCAGGCGGAGGAAGAAGCCGAACAGTCTGCGGTTGGGTATGAAGCGACCCAGGGTCCAGCGAATCCAGCGTTCTTTGGGCGGACGCGGCATTTCTTTTTCCATCAGGCCACGGCTGATGTCGACCAGGCGGCCATATTTGACGCCTGACGGGCAGGTGGTTTCACAGCTGCGGCAGGTCAGGCAGCGGTCCAGGTGTTCCCGGGATTTTTCGGTGACTTCCTCGCCTTCCAGAAACATTTTCATGAGATAGATCCGGCCCCGCGGCCCATCACGCTCGTCGTTCAGTTCCTGGTATGTCGGGCAGGTAGCAGTGCAAAAACCGCAGTGCACACAGGCCCGCAGGATGGATTCAGCCTCCTGGCCTTCGGCGGTGTTGGCAAATTGTTGAACTAGGTTTGTTTGCATGATTTACCTGGACTGCTTAGTTCTGGAGTATTTTCAAAGCCAGCTGTAGAGCCGCCCCGGGTTGAATAAACCGTCAGGGTCGAACGACTCCTTCAGCCGCTTCTGAATCGTCTGTAACGCCTCGGGCTGGTGGTGCATCACTTCATCCGTTCTGTCACCGCCGCGGAACAGGCTAACCTGCCCGCCAGCCCGCTTGGCCATGGATTCCAGCTTTGCCATATCGGCTTCGCCCCGATACCAGCGCTGGGACCCGGCCCAGTCAATCAGCCAGGGGCCTTCCAGCTCCGGGTCAGCCGCAGTGGAGCCGATGGAGAAACGCCAGAGCGGCTCGTCGCCGGCGAAAAATTCGTGCTGCATGTGCTGCAGCTGCTTCCAGAAATCGTCCCCCTGCTCCATCACTTGGCCAGACCATTTTTCCGCGGTGGCTTCCACGGCGGATTTGGCCCCGGATAAGCGCAGATAGACTTTGCCGTCTACCCAGGCCGCGCCGGTGATGGGTTTAGATTCACCCGCGCGCTGATTCATATAGCGGATAACATCGCTCTGTGGCATATCCTCAACCAGCGTCAGTGCCATGGCCGGTTTGGGCATGACTTTCAGGCTGATTTCGGTGATCGCGCCGAGCGTGCCCATGGCACCGGCCTGTAATCTTGAAACGTCGTAGCCGGCCACGTTTTTCATTACCTGGCCGCCGAAGCGCAGGTGTTCGCCTTTGCCGTTCAGCAGACGAACGCCGAGCACCTGATCCCGCACCGAGCCGGACCAGGGTCTTGCCGGGCCGGAGAGGTTGCAGGCCAGGGTGCCACCCAGCGTGGAGGCGTCGCCGAAACGGGGTGGCTCGAAGTGCAGGCACTGGCCTTCTTCGGCCAGTGCGGCTTCGATGTCCGCAATACGGGTACCGGCTCGCACGGTCATGATCAGCTCTACCGGGTGGTATTCCACGATCCCGGTGTGTTCCGCCAGGCTCAGGGTGCCCGCATAGCTATCGGCTATGCGGCCCATAAAGCCTTTGGTTCCGCCGCCGGCAATGTTGAGCTTCTGTTCTTTCTTGCGGGCGCTCAGTACCTGTTTTCTCAACGCCTCGGATACGTCAGCCATGGGCGGCTTCCACCGTGTCGTGATTGTGTTGTTTATACTCCAGCGAGCGGTATTCCTGGCAGAATTTCAGCGTTGGTACGCCTTTGCCGGGGTTGAGAATGCCTCTGGGGTCAAAAGCCGCCTTGAGATCATGGAACTGCTGAAGCTCTTCGTCATTGAACTGTATGGCCATCTGGCGGATTTTTTCCACGCCCACGCCGTGTTCGCCGGTGATGCAGCCACCTACTTCCACGCAGAGATTCAGAATGCTGCCGCCAAAGGCTTCGGTGCGTTCAAATTCACCCGGAACGTTGGCATCGAACAGGATCAGCGGGTGCAGGTTGCCGTCGCCCGCGTGGAAGACGTTGGCCACGCGAAGGCCGAATTTCTCGGACATCTTTTCCATTTCCAGCAGCACATGAGCCAGGTGCCGGCGGGGAATGGTGCCGTCCATGCAGTAGTAATCCGGAGAGATGCGCCCGACCGCCGGGAAGGCGGATTTACGGCCTTTCCACAGCAGCGCGCGTTCATCTTCACTTTGGGACGTTCTCACCGAGGTGGCGCCCAGCTTCTTGAACAGGGCTTCTGCCTGTTCGATGTGTTCGTGCACTTCCTCTTCGGTGCCATCCACTTCGCACAGCAGCAGAGCTTTGGCGTCTCTCGGGTAACCGGCCTGGGCAAAATCATCGGCGGCGACGATGGCGTAACCGTCCATCATTTCCAGACCACCGGGGATGATGCCGGCAGAGATAATGCCGCCAACCGCGTCGCCAGCTTTCTGCACACTGTCAAAACCGGCCATCACCACCTGGGCGATTTCCGGTTTGGGCAGAAGCTTCACCTTCACTTCGGTGACAATGCCAAGCAGGCCCTCAGAACCGGTCATCAGGGCCAGCAAGTCCATGCCGCAGACGTCCAGGGCATCGTTGCCTACAACTACCCGATCGCCCTCGGCGGTGATCATTTCCACGCTCAGGATGTTGTGAACCGTCAGGCCGTATTTCAGGCAGTGCACGCCACCGGAATTTTCCGCCACGTTGCCACCGATGGTGCAGGCAATCTGGGAGGATGGGTCCGGTCCGTAATACAGGCCATGCTGGGCGACTTCCTCACTGATGGCCAGGTTACGGACACCGGGCTGAAGCCGGGCGGTGCGGGCCAGCGGGTCGACCTCGAGAATACGGTTGAACTTGGCCAGCGACAGCACCACGCCTTCTTTATGGGGCATCGCGCCAGCGCTGAGCCCGGTACCGGCGCCGCGGGCCACCACAGGTACGCGATGCTCGTTACACAACCGCATCACCCGCTGAACCTGGGCCGGGGTTTCCGGCAGCACCACCAGCAGCGGCATTTCGCAATACATGGACATGCCGTCGCATTCGTAGGGCTTCATGGTTTCGTTATCGGTAATGACGAAGTCCGGGTCGATAAACGCCCGGAATTTCTCCGCCAGTTCCGCTTTGCTGATGGTTGGCCTGGTTGTCATAACCGCCTCTGATCTTGAAGGTCGGTGCTGTGACAGCACTACCCCCGTTTGGTTTCGAAGTGATCAAGCCCCGCCTGGGCGCAATCCATATCCTGCTGGGGCGTGCCCGAACTGAGACCAATGCCGCCGACAACTTCGCCATCAACGATCACCGGCAGGCCGCCGCCCACAGAACTGATACGACCGCCTACCTCGGTATGGATCCCGAAGGCCAGCTTGCCCGGCACGTTGACGGCGTTGTAGTCGTGGGTCGCTTTCTTGGCAGCGGACGCGGTGAACGATTTGTCCTGGGCAATGGTTACGCTGGTGATCTTGCCACCGTCCATACGCTCAAAGGCAACCAGGTTGCCGGACTCATCAGTGATGGCGATACACATGGGAACGCCAATTTCACGGGCTTTTTCAGCCGCGCCTTCGATCAGTATTCTGGCGTCCGCCAGATCAAGCCGATTAATTTTCAACATGAACGATTACTCCTTTTTTTAGCCATAAACCAGATTGGGCAGCCAGGTAACGACGCCCGGAATGAGCACGCAGATAAACAGCCCGAACGCCTGAATAAGCAGGAACACCAGCGACGACTTGAAAATCGTGCCCATGGTGATGTCCGGCGGGCAAACGCCGCGGATGTAGAACAATGCATAGCCAAACGGCGGGCTGAGGAACGACATCTGCATATTGACCAGATACAACACCCCGAACCACAACACCACATCCGAACCTTCCACCCCAGGCAGGCCGAACAGGCCCGGAAATTCCAGTGCTTCCACAATGGGGATAAAAATCGGCACTGCCAGCAGCAGAATACCAACCCAGTCAAGGAACATGCCCAACACCACCAGCAACACCATCAACAGCAGCAGAACGGCATAAGGTGAAAGGCCGATTCCCAGTATGGTTTCGGTGATGAAATCCTGCCCGCCCTGAAGGATATAAAAGCCAACAAACACCGAGGCACCGAACATGATCCACAGCACCATGGCCGATGCCTTGGCGGTTGTTACCGAGGCATCTCGCAGTGTGGCTATGGAGAAGACCTTGTGCTTCATCGCCACCAGGATGGCCCCGAAGGAGCCAATACCGGCCGCCTCTACCGGCGTGGCCACACCGCCAAACAGCAGCCCCAGCACCAGGAACACCAGGAACAGCGGCGCAATCAGGTCTTTCAGCAGCAGCAGTTTTTCTTTAAGCCCGACCCGCTCTTCCATTGGTACCGGCGGGCCCAGTTCCGGATTGATTTTAGCGCGAATGCCCACGTAAAGAATGTACAGGCTGGCAAGAATCAGACCCGGAAGTACCGAACCCAGATAGAGCTCGCCCACGGACTGTTGAGCTACAACCGCGTAGAGGATCGCGAGAATTGACGGTGGAATCAGAATGCCCAGAGTGCCGCCGGCCATGATCGAGCCCAGCGCTATCTTCTGGTCATAGCCACGTTTAAGCATCGCTGGTAGCGCAATAATGCCCATGGTGACCACCGCTGCACCGATCACTCCGACCATGGCGGCCAGGATGGTGGACGCCATAATGGTTGCAATGGCCAGGCCGCCGCCGAGGCCGCCCATCCACTTGTAGACCACGTTGAACATCTCTTCGATCAGCCCCGCCCGTTCCAGCATCGAGGCCATAAAGATAAACAGCGGGATCGCCGCCAGATCCGAGTTGGTCATCATCGGGAAGATGCGGCTGGGGATGATGTTCAGCATCATCGAGTCGCCCACCAGATAGATGAACATCACCCCCAGGCCGCCGGTGACAAAGGCCAGTGGTAGCCCCATCATCAACAGCACCGCCAGGGAGCCAAACATGATGTAGGTCAGCGGGCCGATTTTGACATCCGCCAGCAGGCCGGAGAGCTTGAACAGGAATTTGTCGTCGCTCCAGGGGTCATAAAACAGGATGTTGATGACTTCCACCAGCATCACAAAGCCCAGGGCGACCGTGGCAATAATCATTAGCCAGGTGCCGAGCTTGCCGATCAGGGAATTGCCGGGGCTGGGATTGGTCATGGTCTCTGAGCTCATGCGTGTTGCTCCCGGCCAAGTTTGATATAAATCGAGATGTCCTTGAGAAGTTTGGACAGGCCAGCCAGCAACAGCAGCGTCGACCCCAGCATCATCACGCCTTTCACCGGCCAGTACTGGATGCCCCAGGTTTCAACGGTTCGTTCATCCATCGAGTAGGAATTCTCTAAAAAGGTCCAGGAGGTAATCATCAACGCGATCGCGAACATGAAGAAAAACATGGAGGTGAAAATATCCATGCCCACACGCCCCCGAACTGGTAGGAAGTTGTAAACCACATCAACCCTGACATGGGCGCCGTGGAGCAGTGCAAACGCGCCGGCCATCAGGTATTGCATACCAAATAGCAGGAAACTGGCCTCGTGCACCCACACGGTGGGCTGATTAAACACGTAGCGCATCACTACTTCGAAGAAGTAAAACACCACGGCATTCACGGTCCAGAAGGAAATAAAGACGCCGGATTTTTCGCTGATCCAGTCAATGGCGTTGGTAAACCAGTTGCTGGCATCGCTGTAATCAACGGTTTTTTTCAGTTCTGCTTCAATTTCCTGAAGCTTCTCGGTGGCGGCAGCGTTTTTGTCAACGGCTTTAACGCCGCGCTGGGAGAGCCAACGGTCCAGCGCCATCATAATGAGTGGCATTACCGCCAACCAGCCCCAATAGAACCAGTGAGGCAGCACAAAGCCGAAAGCACTCAGATCAGACATCTTGTTATCACCCTAATGACAGAGCGGGGAAGGAGGAGTATGCCACCGGCCTACTCCCTGCCCTTCCCCGTGATCTGTTTTGTTATGGTATTGCTGCCTTACATGCCTTTGATGTCGTCCGGCTCAAGATAGCCAACGGTTTCATTCATCATGTATTCAAGCTGAATATCCAGAATCGCGCGAGCATCCTCGTTCTTGCTGGCCCAGTTGAACCAGATCGGAATGGCGGCCTTGCGGAACTCATCCAGATCGCTCTGACTGAGACGCGTCACGGTAGAGCCATCTGCCTTGAACTTTTTCATGGCTTCAATGTTGCGTTCCTGAATGGTCAGGTAATGCTTCTGGGAGTAGTTGCGAACTTCGTCCTCAACCAGCTGCTGCAGCTC
>Ga0136557_1000765_pt1 | contig 23287 bp, 18 predicted proteins | sample AntRauTorckE6832_FD_104796 | JGI IMG/M metagenome (GOLD analysis project Ga0136557, IMG submission 104796) | Saline lake microbial communities from Rauer Islands, Antarctica - Metagenome Torckler E6 #832 | ecosystem: Environmental > Aquatic > Non-marine Saline and Alkaline > Saline | place...
CAAAACAGAAACTGCAGAAAATAATTACAGAAAAATAATCAGTATCAACCCTCAAAACTGGCAACCTTACTTAAAGCTTGCAAAAATAGAATTTTCAAAACAAAACTTTGATAAAGCAGAAGAGCTTTTATTGAAAGCAGAAAAAACTGATCCGGGTTCCATGGAACCCTTTTCCATGCTTGTAACACTTAAGATGCACACAAAAAATTTTGACAAAGCCCATGAGCTCTGCATTGAGAAAGCAGTCGATACAGCAGACAACAAAAAAGCTTTATCTGCTGTTTATAATATTCACGGATCAGTTTATCTTACACAAAACAATACTGAAAAAGCTGAAAATTATTTTAAAAAAGCAATATCTGCTTTTCCTGATTATCTTCAGCCGTACAGGACTCTTGCAGGAATTTATCTTTCCAGGAACAATATTGATAAAGCAGTAACTCAGTACAAAGAAATCATAAACAAAGATTCAAGAGATCCATACCCTCATATGATGCTAGGCACAATTTATGAGCTGAAAAAAGATTACCAGGCAGCAGAGACCCATTATAAAAATGCACTCAGCATAAATCCAGACTTTGCTCCGGCGGCTAATAATCTTGCTTATCATCTTGCTGATAAAACAGACAGATATGATGAAGCTCTTAAATATGCAAGAAAAGCAAAAGCTCTTCTTCCGGAGAGCCCTGCTGTTATGGACACACTCGGACTTGCTTATCTTAAAAAAGGGTTATACTCAAGTGCTGCTTCTGAATTTCGAGATAGCCTTAAAATTTCAGAGGACCCCCTGGTAAGATATCACCTGGCTCTTGCATATAAACACACAGGAGAAACAGATCTTGCAAAAAAAGAACTTATTCAGGTCTTAAATTCACACAAAGAATATGAGTGGACGGAAAGTGCAAAAGAAATTCTGAATAAACTCAATAAAGGATAATTTATATGAAATGGAGAAAAATATTTTTTTTCATTTTTTCAGCTATTCTAATATTTTCAGTAAAGTCCTTCACAGCAGATTTATCTCCAAAAGATATTGCACTGAATGTTTTTCATAGAGATGTCGGTAAAAACTCAGAAGCTGAAGCCAGGATGCTTTTAATTGATAAAAACAACAGAAAAAAAGCAAGGGATTTTAGCCAGAAAAGGGTCAAAAAAAACAGGCTTGAAAAAAACCTTATTGTATTCAGATCTCCGGCTGAAATCGAGGGTACTGCTTTTCTGACAATTGAAAAAAAGGACTGGGAAACAGACCAGTTTTTATACCTCCCAGCTTTGAAAAGGACCAGAAGAATTGTCTCATCGCAAAAAGATCAAAAATTTGTTAACAGCGATTTTACTTACGAAGATATGGAAAGACATCCTGTAGATAATTATTCTTATAAACTTCTCGATACTAAAAAATTCAATAACCTTGACTGCTATGTTCTTGAATCAACACCGCTTAAAAATACAGACTCACAATACTCAAAAACAGTAAGTTATATACATCAAGATTCTTTTGTTACCGTTTATAAAAAGTTTTATTTAAAAAAAAACAAACTTTTCAAAGAATACAAAGTATTAGCACTTGAAACTATACAAAATATACCAACAGAAATTGTAGTCTCTATGGAAACAATAAAAACAAATCATAAAACATTTATTAAAATAGATAATATCAAATATAATACAAATATTTCTCCGGAAGACTTGTCCAGAGAAAAGCTAAAGTTTTATTAATACTAAATCGCTGTCCATAAAAGAGAATACTTTCAGTTCAAAATCCAATAAAAACTGCCCGGTAAAAAAATATGATGCAAAAAAGTTTTTATGCTTTTACAATTATCTTTATTTTACAGACTTTCTTTTTTTCTAGCGAATCATATCCGCAGGAAAGATCCTATATAGAAAATATTTTTTTTGAAAAAACAGAATATAAAGATATTGTATCTATTGAACTACAAAAAAAAACAGAAATAAATTCTTTTACCCTTAAAAATCCTGAACGAATAGTTATTGATGTCGACAATGGCTATTTACCTTCCATACAATTTTCCAGATTAGTCAACGGGTTGTGTTCAAAAGAAATTAGAGCTTCACAATTCAAAAAAAACAAAGCGAGAATTGTAATAGATATAACCAAAAATTCAGACTGCATTTTTAAAATAATTAAAACCCAAAAAATTTTTTTTTATTCGGTAAAAATTGAAATAATACCTAACAGCAAAAATGATTCTTCTGAAAAAAATAATATTATTCCCGGTAATAAATCAAAAAGCGAACTTCATTACAAAACAAATGACTCTGTCCCTGAAGCTCTTTTTAATAACGAAACAGAACACAATAATAATAATTTTTCTGTTTCCGGAAATTTTTTTAACAGATTAACATCAGATATAAAAAACAATGACCGTATTGAAAACCATACAGTTTTTAGGAACAGATCACTGGTTGAGGCCGATTATAAAAAAACTATAACATTATCTGCATTATCAGACTATACATACAAAAGTCCTGAAAATCATGGACATGATTATGATCTTTATCTTCACGAGGCTTACTTCAGAACCAGAAAATCGTTTTTTGAAATCTCAGCAGGAAAACAGATCGTCAGATGGGGTAAAACTGATCAATTAAGCCCTGTTGATACTATAAACCCCGAAGATCTCAGACATTTTGTAACATACGACTATGAAGACAGAAAAATCCCGATCTGGCTTGCTGATATAAAAATCTATACATCTTTATTTAATATTGAGGCAGTATATATTCCCTTTTTTAAAAACGCACGAATAGATCATTTCAATTCTGACTGGGCACTTTTCCCTCACCTAAAGGAAGAAATAAAAAGATCTGATCTTCCGAATACTGTAAAAACATATTTCACCAACATTAAAATAAAAGAGAATATACCTGATAATAAAAATGAGTACGGATTAAGAATCTTTAAAACACTCGGAGACATTGATTTTGGAATGAGTTGGCACAAAACCAGCCAGGACTTACCATTTATAACAAACTTTCCTGTAAAAAATCTTAGTGTAAAAAGCTTTTCTTTGAGTGAAATAATGCAAACTCAGGTTATTTCAGATTTTAAAAATGAAGACATAGTAACAGATTATAAAAATGCTGATATTTATGGAGCAGAATTTGAAACTGTTGCCCTGGGCTTCGGTATAAGAGGTGAGGCAGCAGTTCAGAATAAAGAATCTTTTATTACCTCTTCCCTTGAATCGATCCAGAAGCTGACCAGTGAGTATGTATTAGGAATTGACCATACTTTTACTGATAATATTTATACAAACCTGAATTTTGTTTTTAAAAAAATACACAAATATGAAGAATCGATTATCTTATACAAAAAAGAAAATTTTGCGATTTTCGGAGAACTGACAAAAGACTTCACTTCAAACTGGACAAGTATAGGATTTGATTATTATTTTGAGACAACATCTGCTTCAGGACTGTTTTCTCCAAATATAACAAACTACTATTTTGATAATATTAATATTTCTCTTGGGGCTGATATTTTTTTTGGCAAAGACTATTCAAATATGGGGAGATATAAAGATAACAACCAAATCTTTATAACACTCGATTTTTTTATATAATATTTTAAGCCTTTAAAGGCTTAAACACCCATTAAGCAGACTAACCACCCTTCTCAACAAAAAAATGATAAATACCGTAAATAAAAGATTGAAATTATTTTTTTTATATATATAATTATATATAATTCTTCAAACAAATATAATTCTTATCTTTTTTATTTTTTTATTTTCTCAACACAGTAATAATTTTGCTTTTTTATAAAGCAGAATATTTTTTTAAGTTTACTGCCGGGTTATTTTTATTTCTGACCGGTATAACCTTAAATATAAACAAGGAGGTGTTAAATATCATCAAATCATCCGGCAACAGCAACATTTAAAAACTAAACAGGAGGCAACATGAAACATTTTCTTTTTTTATCAACCGCATTTTTATTTTTATTATTTTTATGCACTGAATCGTTTGCTTTTTCAGTAGCATTGCCTAACGGTCCTTTGAATATAAAATTGAATACTTATTCAATAGGCACTGATTATTCTGACTATGACAACCCCGACAACCCTGCATACAGCGAAACCGGTAACCCTGCTTCATTCACAGGGTTTGACTACGGCGGAGCAGGTTCCGGCGGAACAAACACATACGGACTTCTTAGCCTGTCAAGTATCCAGACAGACTCAAACAATGACGGAGTTTGGGAAAACGTATGGTCTCAAACTGCTGGTGAATATATTATAGGACATTTCTGGGGATTATCAGACAACCAGTTTCTGTATAATCAAGATTCAGGTCAGTATCGTTTTAATGAAATTGGCGGGTATGTAAACCTTTATAAGTCTACTACAGGACTGACTACAGCCAGCGGCCCAATGCCTGTCCCTGATTACGACGGACTTCTTGACTCTGAAATGCCTGACTGGAACTTATGGAATGGATACGGAGACGGTGATCTGTGGGTCAGTGCAGATTTTACCCCTGGTGTTATAATCGGTGATTCGGTTACAACATATACAGAAGCTCTGGATACATTCACTTTACCAGCATCAGGTTCATCAAACGCATTTTTAAATGTTACAGGTGGCCTTGTTGCTGCACTTCTTGATACAAACGGCTTTACAACAGGTATCGGAACTGATGCAGATCTTGATATGTCTGTTGATATCACCGGAAATCAGAACAATTCTGGATGGAATCTGGGAGAAGACCCAATTAAAGCTAATGTAGTTCCTGAACCTACAACACTTATTCTGTTCGGCCTTGGACTGTTAGGTTTTGCAGGAATAGCAAGAAAAAAACTTAACAAGTAGTAAAAAAAGCGTTTCAAAATAAAAATGACCGTTGCTTATATTTAAGCGGCGGTCATTTTAATTAGTATTTGGCTGAAAACCAGAAAATTTTCTTCAGTTCAAGGCTGATGAAAAATTTAACAACTGGAATACTTGAGTATTTTGAGGATTAAATTTTGATCCTAACTTAAGCATGAACAAAAAAAGGCCGTTTTCGTTCAGCAATTAATTACCTGAAGAGATTTGCTCTCTCAAATAAAATATCAATAAAAATCTTTGCAGCTTCGCAATTTTTGAAAAGTCTTAAATATCTTTTCCTCATAAGAATTTCAGGTAAATTAAACTGGGGTTTAAACATGAATAACAGATTAATAATCAAGTTAGCAGGTATTCTTTTCATTGCCGGGGGTATAATACACTGGCTTATAATCTTTGATATCCTAAAGGAAAAAACACCTTTATTAATAACTGTATACTTTCATTCACTTTCTGTTCTAAGCCCTGCAGCAGGAGCAGGACTTTTGCTTTTTAAGGAACGGGGAAGAAAAACAGCTCTTTTCATTGCTGCTACACAGATACCTGCACATCTTTACATGATGACAATTGACAGATTCTGCGAATGGAACAGCGGCCTCAGTTATAATGAAAGAATAATAGATATAATTTTTGCTTGCTTTATTCTTTTTTTTCTTACGCAAAAAAAGCAGAAACAATTGTTTTCATAAACACAATACATAATAAAAAGGCCTAAGCAATCCTGTTTTGTATATTCTTCAACAATCCACCACTCTATTTAGTTGATGATCAAAAACTGCCTTGCTTGCCCAGTTCTTCGTTAGAATCAAAATTTAACCCTCAAAATACTCGAGTATTCCTGCGGTTAAATTTTTCATCTGCCTTGAACTGAAGAAAATTTTCTGATTTTCGGCCAAATACTATTAATATTGCAGCTTTTTAACAAGTCAATTAAATTTATAACCTTTTTAAACATCAGTGCCTGGCCAAAACTAGTTAAAATTTATTATTAATGTCAGGTTCATGCAATGTTTAAAGCAGATGAAAAGGTTTTCATTGAAAATTCAACCCTCTCTTCAGGTGTGAAATAAAGGTCCGGATCAATACTTTCTATAATTTTAAGCCTCGGAATAAGCCCTGTACCATTTGCAGCCTGGATTGAAAGTCCGGGACGTGCATTCAGCTCAAGAAGCATTGCCCCTTGATTTCTGTCAACTACAAGATCTGCACCTACATATCCGAGCTTTGTCATTTCATAACTTTTAGCAGCCAGAAGAAGAAGATTTTTCCAGTCAGGAACTTCAATTTTATCCAGGCCAAGACCTGTATCAGGATGATTATACACTCTTTTTGAATACTGTATTGCATGGAGTCCTTTTCCTGATGCAATGTCAAGCCCTACCCCCACTGCTCCCTGATGCAAATTGGCCTTACCGTCGGAGGCTCTTGTGGAAAGACGAAGCATTGCCATAACAGGGTATCCTTTAAAAATGATAAACCTTATATCAGGTACTCCGTCATAGGAAAGTTGTTCAAACATTTTTGACGGACGTATAAGATCTTCAATAATTATTGAATCAGGAACTCCAGCAAGCGAGTAAAGTCCTGCTAAAATATTTGAAAGATGCCTTTTTACATGTGAAATATCAACTTTTCTTCCCGATGTTTTAATAAAAAGTTCATCCTCCCTGCCTTTTATTACTAAAATCCCCTTTCCCCCGGAACCCTTGGAAGGCTTAACAGCAAATCCGTCAAGGTTTTGAACCATTTCTGAAAAAAAAGCTGTTTCATACTGGTATCTTATAACTCCTCTAAGTTTCGGAGTAGACAATTTGAATTTTTCTGCAAGAAGTTTTGTTTTAAGCTTGTCATCAACAAGAGGGTATCTGCTTCGCATATTGTATCTGCTTATATATGATACATTTCTGCGGTTCATACCTAAAATTCCGTACTGTCTGAGAACTGAAGGCAAAATCCACATTTTAAAAATCCTTCCTGATATCCCCGAAGCGTTTAAGCTCAGTAAGCTTGTACCCGGTGTACTGACCCATCATCAGGATAAATGCCAGGATAATAAGGTGGGTTTCAGGAAAATTGAATGTAAAATGCCTGATAATATCCATATCCATACAGATATAAGCAATTATTGCAACACAAAGACTTCCAAGACCCTGTACAAAAACTTCCCGGCTCCCTTCTTCCTCCCATAAAATGCTCATTCTCTCTATTGTCCATGCAATTATTATCATTGGAAAAAAAGTCAGTGTTAGCCCCATCTGAAATCCGAGTTCATAACCTATTACGCTTATAAGCGAAGTCAGAAAAATTACAAGAACAATAAGAGTCGAGATCCTGGCTACCATGAGAAGGTTAAGTTTTGAAAGATATCCTCTCAGCATAAGACCCAGCGCAACAATGCTTACAAAAGCTGAAATTCCCTGAAACAACTGAGTCTGAAGAAATGAAAGAGCTATTAGGACAGGCATGAAAGTTCCTGATGTTCTTATTCCGATTATAATTCTCATAAATGTTACTATAAGAGCTCCCACGGGAAGAAGCAGCAGAAGCTTAAAAACACTTTGTTCTTCTATTGGCAGTGAATAAAGATTTAATTTTGAAAAACCGTTTTGTTCAAATTGAAGTCTTGCAAGATCGATTGCAGGAAGAGTCTGTTTAAGCATTGAAAATCTTATTTCAGAATCTCTTCCCCCTGTTACATCAATAACTGATTTTCCCTCCCTATGCCACAAAAGCATGTTGTCAGGGAAACCCTCTATTCCAGTTTCAGGGTTAATTCCAGTCCATTTCTTTTCATAAAAAATCTCAAGCACAGGCTTTAAAGACTGATATCTTCTAGCATCTTCAAGCTCCAGGCCCATTGAAAGTCTTGCTGGAATTCCTGCATGATTCAAAAGCATCATTAAAAGATTTGTTAGACTATAGTCACTCAAAAGAAGAGATGCGTTCTGATCTGGTTCAGGTGAGCTTATAAGCTTGACCAGCTCCCTGGTAAAGCTTAAAGGAGTGCTTGATTTGTCATAAGCCTGTTCTACAAGCTGGTGTGCTGCAACTGACTGGAGAAGATCCCAGTAAATCTTTTTCGGTTTTGGATTTTTTTTAAATCTGATTAAAGTCTGAACTTCAGGATCTTCAACCACCTGTACTTTATAATAAATGGTCTGAGAACCGTTTGCTTCTCTTTTAGTCCATTCGCCTCTTCTACCTTCCGGGCTTTCAATAATTGAAAATCCATACCCGGTTGATGCCGCCTGTTCAGACACCATGGTAAACCCGGGGGGATGGTCAGGAAGATCAAGGTTTACTTTTACAGGTTTTCCGTATGCAGCAAAGTCAATCCTGGCTTCAATAAGCCATACAGACTTATCCATCCCCGGCTTAAAAGGAACCTTAAGGTATATGTGTCTATGCCAGGCAACACAGATTCCGACAAGTATAAGACCGAAAATGACCAGGTAAAAAGGAAGTTTTGATTTCATTGGATTTATTTTCCGTTTTCTTTTTCTTCCTGAAGGGGAACAATAAATTTCTGAGCAACATCAACTACCATAAGATCTCTTAATATATTTCGTCCGATCAAAAGCTGAAAATCGAGATGAGATCTGTCTTCCAAAGTAAATTCTTCAATTCTTATAATATCACCTATCTGAAATTGAAGTTCAATTACAGGCCTTCTGCTTACTTCTTCTGTTGAAGCCTGTTTAATTCTGGCTTTTCTGGCAAGAGGCTTTTCTACATCATACAAAGTGTCTTCAACCGGATCTTTTATTTTAAAGCGAACCCAGGAGTTTCCGTCTCTTTCAAAAGTTTGAATATCCTGGGCATCTAGCGATGATGTTGTAGCTCCGGTATCTATTCTTGCATGAAATACTCTGTCAGGAGGATTTAACCTGACTTTTTCAATTTTACCTATTAAAAGCTTGTGTGTTGCAGAAATTTTCAGAGGTAGCCTTTTATCACTGCTGTATCCCTCTGGATTCTCTTTGCTTTGATTGCTCTGGTAAATATTTGCGGCTTTTTCAATTAATCTCAGTTTATTGGCAGTAAAATTATGATTTGCTTTGATCTGTTCTTCAACAACTTCAAAATTCAGCTCGCTTTGATCAACAGCCCTGGAAAGCAAAAGCTCCTGGTTTTTGTTAAGCTCGATAAGGATCTCAGTTTTGGCAGATTGATTGCCCAACCTCTCTTCAAGAAGGGAAAGTCTTTGATTCAATCGAGACAGATCCGATTTTTGAATTAAAAAGCTGTCTGCACATCCGGTTATAAAAAGAATTATCCAGAAGACCGAAATCGCCTTGAAAATGATTCTTGTTTGTTGTTTCACGAGAGAGGTCCTTTTCCCAGAGCATGGTAAAATATCGGATAAAAAAAGCAAAATTGTTGAATTTTATATAAAGTTATTAAAGGGAGGTCAAGTGGAGAAATTTTAAACATCAGTATATAAAAAAATTTCTTCTCTGTTCGAGTTAGCCCGCCTTACTCTTTACAAGCCCCTTAAGCATAACGTAAGCCTTGAAGCTGGAACAAAGTTTTCAATACCAGAGAACAAACTATCAAAAATAACATTTTCCGCTTAATCTACATCATAAACCGGAAAGGCCTGAACCCTGAAGAAAGAATTCAAAGTTGAGGCCTAAATTAAAGCTTAAATCATAATCAGTTTATGCATATTTATGCTTTTTTATATAAACGGCTACTTCATTTTTAAAAATTTTATTGAGATGTTAGTTGTTTTTTTGCAAAAGCCTATATATGAAAGTAATCTCTACTCAAAAAAATATCTTTCAGCCTCTTTTTTCTAACATTATTTTAAAAACTAATATTATGAATTATAATATAAAAAACTGAACAGGCTGTACTTAAACATTGTATTACTTTAAAATCTCAGGGACCCTATGTTTAAAAGGATCATACATTTTAAAATCAGGAGCATGAGCAAACTCTCCTATGCCGGTTAAAATCTTTAAAACCTCAGCAGCCATTAAAACAGATGTAAGCCATACCATAGGTGCAAAAGATGGAATAAATCCCTGTTCAAGTTTTTCAGCAATATCTTCTGGATAAAAATCTATGATCCCTTCTGTATTGCCGAGACTGAACAAAACTTCAAGCCCTAGCCTGCTGATCTCTTCATCTGAAAAATCCGCCAGAGACTTTCCCCTGGTAGGAAGACCATAGACTTCTTCAAGAGAAGGGGTATCTTTTGTAAAAGTTCTTACATTCCCGTAGGGAATAGCCCAGCCTTCAACAAGGGGAATATTCATTTCATATGCTTTTCTTGAAATAATAATACAAGGTTTAAGCTCATCTATTGCAAGAAGAACAACAGAAACTCCTGAAAGAATATTTTCAATATTTTTTTCCTCAACTTTTGTAAAACATGAAATATCTGCTTCAGGGTTTATTTTAAGAGCAAATTCTTTTGCTGTATCAACTTTGCTTTTTCCAACAGTATCACTAAAAGCGTAAATCTGACGGTTCATATTCGATTTATCAAAAAAATCCTTATCAATAATAGCAAAATTTTCAATACCTGACCTTACAAGTATTTCAAAAGCAGGACTTCCTATTCCTCCCATTCCGAAAACTGCAACTTTAGAATTTTTCAAACTGTTTTGCTGCTTTATGCTTAAAATTCCGATATTTCTTTGAACAAGCTCTGAATAATCTTTACTCCAGTTTTTATCTTCACTGTTATTGTCCATTTTAATCACCTCTTGTAAAGGTTCAGCTCTTTTTCAGGAATATATCTCACAAAGACTTAAAGCCACCCAAATTTAAACTCATATTATCTCTTTTTACACTCTTTACTTTTTTATTAGTGCCTTTAAGGCTCTAGTAAAGTTATCACAAAAGCTGCTATATCAGGCTGAAATATACTTATTCTTTTTTTCAAAGTTGTGCTCTATCCCGTAATAAAAAGGTATATATTCCTTTAGAACTATTTTAAAATTCAAGTTTGTATAATTTTTCATTGAATTAAAAAACTTATCGCAGAGAGCTTCACTCCAGGGTATATTCTTTTTTAGCTGGGTATATATAATTATAAAATCACCGTCCTGAAAAAGGCGAAAATTGCCTGTAACACAGGATGCAAAATCAAAGTCAAAGTAAAGAGCCTCCTTTACTTCATTAACACCTAGACTTTCACCATTATTATTTATTATTTTCTGATTTTTTCCTGTTACAATACCAAAAGGAAGTTTATATTTAGGCATGACACATGAAGATCCGCTGGTTTGCAAAATTTCTTTTACTCTGTTGTAACTTACAAGTTCTGCCCTGTCTTTTGTATTATATCTTATTAAAGGAATTTTAAGATTCGGATCAAGCATTGAAACTATAAGTTCATTGTTGTCACCGATATTTTCAAGCCATGTTGCTGAAGGAAAATACTGCATCAGAAGGGGTAGTTCGGATTCATTTTTAAAAAGTTCTTTTCTCAGTTTTTTATTTTTTAAAGCTGCCCTTCTTATATTTATACACTCTGTACTTTCTGAAAAAAGACTCAGAGATAACTCAGACAGCCCCATATTTACAGCAATTATTCCTGATTCAGGATTATTTAAATCTATATCAAGAAGCTCTGCCATATACGATCTGTATGTTTCAGGTATAAACTCTCCGCCTGTAATCAGATTTATCTTTAAATCTTTAAATAAAGTACCGCATTCAGCTCCAAACTCAGCAAGATGCTTCAAAAAAGCGCTTTCGCCAACAATTATGAACTGATCATAATAATTTTTCAGTTTTTCAAGAAGTGATAAAACCACATCTTCTCTTACGCTTGTCTCTGCAAGTGGTAAAGTTCTTGTAAATACTTTTACTCCCATTGGCAGACAGTTTATAAGCAAAGTCTTTTTTTTAAAAATATCGAAACTGTGATCCAGAAGAAATTCAAGGCCAAGTGCAATACGACTTCTGTTTTTCCAGGTTTCTGCACCGAAAGAAAAAACGCCAGATGAACCTGAGCTGGAATAAAAAAGACATACATCATCTATTTGACCGTTTCTGCAGATATCCTTTAAATCATTTTCCAGAAACACTTTTTCTTTATCCAGAAAAGGTACTTGTTTCTTAAAATCTGATAAAGACTTAACCAAATCAGAACTTATTTTCTGCTTTAAAAGAAACCGTTTGTAAAAAGGTACACAAGATGCTGAATTTTTAAATGCTTTTATTAATTTTTTTTCACCGTCCGCCAGAATTTTTTCAGGAGAGGAGGTCTTAAGATATTCATCCAGCTTTTTATACTGGTAAAGAACTGTTTTGTTATATAACCAGGAAGCTGTTTTCATATTTCACCGCTTTATTGTCTAATAAATGCAGGGTTAAAATCCTTTTTTACCAAGCATATCTTCTGCTGATATAGGTTCGGCTTTTTTTCTACCGTAAAAAAGATGCTTGTAGTTTTCCGAAAAAATATCTTTTTTAATATTTTCATCAATATCAAGGCTTTTTATACAGTCTGTAAAATCTTTCATCCTGTGCACTTTCCCTGCATACGGCATTGGGTAGTCAGTACCAAAAATAATTTTGTCTGAACCGATTCTTTCTATAAGATTTGCAGTAAGAAGCTCTTTAATCTCATAAAGGTATGCTGCTGTGTCTATATAAACACAGGGATTTTTTTCAACCACCATAAAAGATTCATTGTGCCACAGCGTTCCAAGATGAGTCAGCATTATCCTGAGCTCGGGAAAAGCTACAGCAACATCATCAACCAGAATGGGATTAGCCTGTGAAAGCCTGCAAATACTTCCAAAAGGTGTTGTCCCTACATGAAAAATTACCGGGATATCAAGCTCCAGAGCTTTTTCATAAACAGGAAAAACTTTTTCGTCATTTATAAAAAAATTCTGAAGAGGCGGATGAAGCTTAAGTCCTTTCATTCCAAAGTCATTAACAGCCCGCTCAAGATTATCAGTACAGTTTTTATCAAGAGGATTTACTGATGCAACTCCTGTAAGCCTGTCAGGATATTTTTTACAAAGCTTTCCGACATATTCATTTGAAGCATAAACAATCGGGGCATCAACAGCATAAAGAAATGACATTGAAATTTCTGCCTCATCCATCTGTTTGAGCAAAATATCAGAATCAAGCAGCGGAAGAGTTGATTCAAGCTCATTAAGAACTGAAATATTCCCGGGAATCTCTACATTCCCCATTTTTTCAATCATTTTATCAAGTTCAACCATATGAACATGGCTGTTTACAATATCCATATCCGTTCCCTATATCCTGCCTGTAAGTTTAGCAAAATTTATAAAAAAATAATTTCTCAAAAAAAGCATGAAACATAGGTTCGGCATATAACGCGGATAGAGTCCGTAAATCATTAAATGGAGAAGCTCTGGTTTATTTCTGTATACAAGATCTTCTATCTCTGAGATTTCTCCGAGAAAAGGAATTACAGGACCAGAATAGTTTTGTACAGGTCCGATAGGGTCAAATTTAAATGAAAATTTGGCCAATGCACTGCTCAGCTTTTCTTCCATTGCAGCATACCAGTGTGTCATCCCTCTTTTTTTACTTTCCATGTAAACCATTTTATAAAGACCTATTACAATAACAGGTCTTTTCCTTTTCTCCCTAATATGTTCAGGAATCTCATCCATGGCCTTTTCATCATATGATGCCATTCCATACATTCCGTCGTGTTTACGTCTTCTGAACGACTTATCAACCGTTAATCTTGATATCTCTGCAAGCTGTGACCTTGGAAAACAAATTTTTGAGTTATCATATTCCGGACAATACTTTTCAAGAGGAAAGCCAAGTTCGGAATCAAGCACAAGTCTTATTGTCCCGAGAACGTTGTCGTCCTTATCTACTGCAGCAAAATGGATTGAGTGTGCATCATACTGATCAATTTCTTTTTCCTGTGAATAGTTTTCAGGATCAAGATATTTAACTTCTTTGCAATAAATTTTATACCTAAGCTGATACGATTTGTTCAGCAAATCTTCATTATCATCAACACATATAAATCTGTAGCCTGAAATATTCATTGTTCTCTCCATTTGTTAAACAAGCCTTTGCCTTAGCAAAGCTTTATGTTTTAGTTTGTGTGTGAAAATATCTATTAAAATGAAGGCATTAAAACTAATCTAAAATATATAGATACATATAGTATAAATAAATTATTTATAAATTCAAACTTAATTTTTCAATAATTTGTTTTTTTACCGACAACAAATCTGATCACCTGAAAAAGACAGAAAAACAATCAGTCCTTTTTTAAAAAAAGAAGAAAGGAAGGAAGAATTAATAAATCAGCAAAAATTGCAGCAAGCATTATTACAGCACACAGAAATCCAAACTGTACCGTCGGTATAAAACTGCTTAAAACAAGTATCCCAAACCCTATAGCAAGGATAAAAGAGCTTGAAATCAAAGCAGGACCTTTTCTGTAAATAACAGATTTTACAAGACCGCCTGACGAATCAAACATATTTTCTCCTGATTTGTAATCTGTAAGAAAATGAATTGTATCATCTACTGCAATACCTATAGCAACAGCAGAGATAAGTGCAGTTGCAGTATTGAGAGGAATACCCAGAATACCCATGACACCAAAATTGAAAACAATGGGGTATATATTAGGAACAAAGCTTACTATTCCCATTAAAAAAGATCTGAAAACAAAAAACAACAACCCCCATATAATCAAAACAGCAAGTCCCAGACTTTTTACCTGGCCTATAAAAATCTCGTTTATCACATTTACATCCTGAACAACCCTTCCTGTTACTGTAATTTCGACATCTTCTATCTCTGTAAGATCTGCAAATTTTTTTACTTTTTTTATTATTTCAGCCTGACTTGACGAATTATGTTCAGAAATCCTTACAAGTATTCTTGCATGGTCATAATACGAATTTATGTAGTCGTCTATATCATCTGAATCGTATAAAAGAAGATATTGGGCTATGAGGTTTTTTGAGTCGGGAATTCTATAGAATAAGGGGTCTTCATTATGAAAAGACTTATTCATATCTTTTATAAAATTATTAAAAGATACTGTTTTATCAACTCCGTCTATATCAGAAACAAAATTTTCAATTTTTTCAATTAATTTAAGTTTTTCTGGTTCTTTAAATGCATTTTCATAACCAGCTTTAACAGAAATATCAAAAGATTCAATTCCCGAAAGTTCTGACTCTATGAATTCAAGAGATTTTCTGAAACTACTGTCTGCCTTAAAAAATTCAGTTATATTTGTTTCAATTTTTATAAACCCTGCAGAAAAAACAGAAAGAATAAAAATTATAACTCCTGCAGCAAGAATACCTTTTTTTCTTTTTACAACAAGCTCAGCAGTAAAATCGAGAAGTATTTTTACAAAACTCTTTTTATCATAGTCTCCATAAATTTTTTCAGGTTTAAACAAAAGAATGAGTGAGGGAAGAAGGGTAAAGGAAAAAATAAATTCAAAAACAATTCCCGCAGCTGCAGCAATTGCAAACTCTTCTATGGGAACAAGCCTGCTTGTCATAAGAGAAAGAAATCCTGCACCTGTGGTAAGTGATGTATAAAAACAAGGTTTCAGATTTTTATTCAACACAGAAGTCATGGCTTTTCTTCTGCCGAACCCGCAGTAAAAAAGTTCGTCAGATGTAAGTCTTGAAAAAATATGAACAGTATCGCAAAGAGACAGCGCCATAATAAGAGGCAGAACTATGCTTGTAACACTATTCTGGGTAATGGAAAAAAAGCCCATAAACCCCATGGTGCTTCCAAGGCAGAAACTTATATTAACTATACCAAGAATTGTTAAATAAATATTTCTGAAAAAATAATAAATCGACAATGTTATAAGAAGGTATGAAAGAGGAATAAGCAGGGACATATCTTTTTCCATGTACCTGCTCATTGTGGTATCTGTAATTGTTTTTCCTGCAAGATGAAATTTTATGCTTTGACTTTCATACTTATCAAGAACTTCTTGAGTTTTATCTAAAAGCCTGAACCTGTACCCGTAATCATCAGGTTTTTCATAGGCTTCTACTGCAATTGCAGCTGTTCTGCCGTCTTGAGAAATAAAATTATCTATATATAAAGGATTTGATACAGCCCTGTTTTTTAAATCATTTAACTCTTTTCGGGATTTAGGTATATCTCCAAGAAAAGGTCTTACTTCAAAATAATCCTGATAACCTATTGTTTCGTCAATATTTGCAAGACTTTTAACATCCTTAACCTCTTCAATATTTTCAATTTCTCTTGTAATATTTTTAAGAAGCGCAAGATTTGCTTTTGTAAAAATATTTTCTGTTTTAAAAGCTATCAGAAAAAACTCATCATTTCCGAAAATCTTTTTAAAATCCTTATAATAAAGATTTTCCGGATCATCCTGAATTATAAACTGATCTACATTTTCTACGTTTTCTACTTTGGGTATATAGGAGAAAAGAAAAAAAGCTAGTACACAGGGCAAAATCAAAAAGACTATATTATGCTTGGTTATAAAAGTCATGATATGTACGCTTATTTTTTTATTGATGGTTTTTAAAATATTTACCGCAGGAACATGGGTAAGCCAGAAACAACCGGATTAAACTTATTTAGTTGCTGAACAAAAAATTCTAGTTTTCGACCAAATACTATTTATATTACTTTTATTTTTTAATATTTTTCAAATTGACTCTGTATAAAGGATCTCCAACCAGAACCATTTTCCATGAAAGATAAGGAATACTTAAAAGATAGGATTCAGCAAGGGTCATATAACCCTTTGCAAGAGATTTAAAAAAAATTTCGGGGAAAGGAAAAGCCTGAACATAAGGTTCTTCAACAGGGCCTGCTGTTGCAGCAGCTCCATTATCAATTATTTTTTTACACCACACACTGCTTTTTTCATTTTTTAAAGTTCTGCATTCTCTGCTTGCAATGTGAAAACCTACAGAGCCTCTTGTCCATGTAAAAGAATCAATATATTTACCAAGGCTGTACCATCCGCAATACATTGCTGTATCAGGGCATTCATCAGGCTTAAAAAGTTTTTCTTCCTGATCAAGAACTGCATCAATCCTATTCTGAGATTTTATAAATCTATAGGCATTATGAATTGATCTGTCATAAAGAAAATAACCTGAAACATCTTTTTGTTCCGGATATTCCCATCTTGCATCGAAATACGCCTTTCCTTTTAAACCGTTTTTTTCTGCATAAATACTGTCATCAATAATTCTTTTAACTGTATCTGAATCAGCTCCGTCAAGCCTTGAAACCATTATTATATCATTTTTATCAACACCAGTATCACGTCCGCTGAATCCGACAAAATAAGGATTTGGAATCCACATTCTAATATCGTAATTTTCTTTTTTTACAAGCATAAGTTCAGAATCAAAGGAAGCTGTTTTATCGAGCCTCATTTTATATTTTTTTATATTTTTATTTACCGTAGAAATCTCTCTATCAAGAGCTTTTTGTTTTATTTTATCTGTTTCTGTTTTTCTGTTATTTTCGAGAGAAAGCTTATGCTGGTCCATTTTTTCAATTTTTGTTTTTTCCTGATCTGTAAATCCGGGAGTGTAAACTCTTAACGGAAGTCCGTAAACAGTTGCTATACAACTGATACCTTTGTTCTCTTTTTTACTTAGAAATCTTTTTACAGGGGCTTCAACTTTTTTTACGAATTCCTCACGTGAGCATGTCTCTTTATCAGTAATCCAAAGTGACAAAAGGTTTTTTTCAGGAATATTTCTTTTTTCAATATAATACCTGGCAAGACCTATGCTTTCTGAAGCGTTTTTGTTTGCCAGCACCATTATTTCTTCAGGCTCAAGAGCATAACCAGGTAAAACCATAAATACATGGATCAAAATAAAACAGATATATTTAACCATGAAAAAAGACCCCCAAGCATTTACATTTATTTTTTTATAATCTTCAAAAGAACAATAAAAAGACCGGCAAGAAAAACTAAAACAGTGAGTATAGTCTGTCCTGAATAATCATATGTACTTACTGAAGACTGGGTGACAGATTTTGATAAGTCAGGTATTTTTATATCATCAAAATCTGATTTTATGCTCAATGGTGAATATGCGCCGGGTCCTGTTTTCGAAAGTTTTTTATCGGTTGAGGCTATTTTCATTTCAGGAGTGCCGAACTTATATAAATCGGGGTATACATTGTATATTCCGTCTTTTTCCTTTGTAGGCAACAAGGGTTTTTCTTCTGAACCGAAACTGTACCATGCATTTTTTATAAATCTGAAGGTGTCAGGTGCTGTATCAGGGCCTATATTTACATAAGTTTTAAGCCTTTTGTCTGTTACAACAAAATTCGACATAAATACTCCGTTACTGCTCGGTTTAAAATGATCATCCTTTGTTTCCTGCAAAATCCTGCATACATAATTTACCGGAAGATAAAATATATTATTTTTAACAACTGTATTTGTACATGTAACCCATGCTATATGAGCTTCTCCTCCGATAAATTTATTACCTCCGATAATTATATTTTCAGCTTCATAATCTGTTCCCGAAGGCCGGAAGTATTTTTTTCCTGTTAATCCCCCTATATTAACAGCTCTTGCGCCCGAATTCATAAAAACCGACCTCTGAACAAGAATATCCGAAGAACCGCCTTTTATCTGCATACCGTTTCCTGTCCTGAATCCGGCTTTTCCTTTAAGCAAAACATTATCTATAATCCCGCTGTGACAACCTACAAGATCAATCCCTGATCCTCCCCATCCGTTTATAGAGGAATTTTTGATAATAAAATTATCAACTCCTGATAATTTTATAGCATCCTGATTTCCTCCTGAGCCGATATCAAGAAGCAAAATATTTTCCAGAACAATATGATGTGAAGGACTGGAAAAATCACCACCGTCATCAATATTTATTCCATTACCAGAAAATCCGATTATTTTGATATTAGAAAGTTTTAGATAGCTAACGTTGGAAAGCTTTATTCCATCTCCCTTTCCTGTAAAAACAGGCGGGTTTTTCAAATCACTTCCTGATATAATAACAGGTTTTTCTTTTGTTCCAAAAATATGAGACGCACCAAACCCATTCTTATAAAAACCAGGCTCAATTAATATTTCATCCCCCGGTTCTGCTGCTGAAACAGCAGTTCTAAGCTCTTTGATCCCTGAAACAACTACAGTTTCAGACCTGTATTCCTCCGCACAAAGGTTTTTATAATCTCCTGAGAATATAACAAGGCAAACAATGATTAAATACTTAACAAAAGATATGCTTTTCATAATTATGCTCCATATTTAAATCAGATAATAACCTGATTTGAACTTTTCAAATTTTTTATACTTGGAAAGCACTCAATTCAGATTTCATTTTTTTTTAACGTATTGAAATTTTTAATCTTTTTTAAACCGATTTTTTTGCGAATGGGCATTAAAAGCTCAACATACATTTTTTCACATAAAAATTTTCTTCCGGTTATTCCTTTTTCCAAAAGAGTGTTAACTCTTTTTATATAATCAGATCCTATTTTTGACCGGTCTATTGAAATCCTTTTTCCATCATCGTAAACAGGAATCTGTTTTATATTGCAAACAGATTCACCATCAAGATCGGCTGTAAACAGGCATCCTGTTCTTTCAAACCTGTTCCAGGTTAAAAAATCACCATCATCCCACCAGACTTTATTGGATATAAAATTACCAAGGGAGTATAATACAGGAGCGTTTCTGTAAACTTCCATACCCTGCAGCACATGAGGATGATGACCTATAAGGACAGATGCTCCTGAATCAATAAATTTTCTAGCCTGAGATATCTGCTCCGGGGAAGGTATTGTAAATCTTTCAAAACCCCAGTGCAGAGAAACAATAACATGATCTGCAATTTTCGAAGCTTTTTGAATTTTTTCACAAACCTTTTTTGTATCAAGAAGAGCTGCACCAGGAGATGATCCGGATGCAAAGGTCTTCATTCCCGAAGATTTATCAGCAAAAGAAAGAAATGCTGTTTTTATACCTTTGATATCTGTTACTACAGGATCAAAAGCCTCTTTTTCATTCATTCCGGCTCCTGAATATTTAACCCCCTGTTGTTTAAGCTGCTCAACAGTATTAATAAAACCGTCATTATAACAATCAAAAGTATGATTGTTAGCAAGACTTACAATGTTAACACCGGCTTTTTTCAATGAAGCTATCTGAGAATTAACGGCAGTCACCCTTGGTTCAGACTCTGTTTTTTTGGTTCCCTGAAGTGTACATTCAAGATTTGCAAAAACAATATCGCAGGATTTAAAAACTGATACAAGTTCATCTGAAACAGATCCCAAATCTTTTTCAGGCTTTCCTTTGAAAGAAGTAAGCAAAAGATCTCCAACTGCTGCAAAACGTATTTTTTTCGAATTTATCATATTTTTTCCATTAAAAATTTTTATTTAGTATTCAGTTAAGAGTTTTATATCTGAGCCATGCTCCAAGAGCTCCTCCTGAAGCAAAACAGTAAAGATCTGTAGGTGAAGGAATTCTGGAAGGCAGGAAAAACTGGAAGCTTTCCAGAAATATACCAAAAAAAGCACTAAAAAGACCTGCAGTTGCAATACCTGAAAAAGAAGCAGAAAAGATTCTGTATCTTATAATTATAAGATAAACCAGTGCAGCCTGAAGACTTATGTTTTGGAAAAAAAGCCTTGCATGCTCAAGGGTTGATCCCATTGCGTAATCATATAATGGAATCCAGTTAATCAAACCTGGAATCTTTTTTTTTACAATCTCTGTATCTATAGTAAAATTAAAAGGATAAAGCTGATTTTTTAAAATATATAGTATCAGAAAAATAATACATAAATTTAATTTTGTATTATTTTTGAACGAAAGAACTTTTTTTCCTGACAATAACCCTGCTGCAATGCCTGCAAACCCTGTTACAATATTTGCGGTATTAAAAAATCGCGAAATAATAAAAAACTTGGATATTTCAAGAAACAGAAGAAAAAGAAAAACAAAAAATCCGACACTAAAAAAAGATCGTTTCTTTTTAAAAATATGAATACAGATTAAAGTAAGAAAAAACCAGGTTAAACTTCTTAATATCCACCAGTAAAAAGAATGAAGCATAAAACCTTGAAATAAGTTAAAATGCGAATTTTGAAAACTTTGCCATACATCCTTGATCATTATGGTCGGCATAAAAGGTGACAATGAGTCTGCCGCAGTTAAAAGAACAAAAAGCAGGCCTGCGGTTATTAAAGGCGTATTATGATTTTTTCCATTTAGAAAACCTGTAAAAGATCCCCATATCTTTTTCCCGCAACACCCTCCGGAAATTCCACCGCAAAATGCGCTGAAAGAGTTGATTAACCAGTCTCCGCCGCTTGCAGTCCTTTTGATGCTGAATATCTGAAGAATTTCAATACACAGGCTCAGACATGAACATGCTGTAAGCGCAAAAAGCGCCGAAATAAAAAAGTTGTTGTTTTTCAGTCTCAGCTTTACAGATATAAGCCAGCTCAATGGAAAGTACAAAACAAGGTTGCTTATAACATCGGATCCGCTGAAACGATTTTCCGGTTTTAATGGCCAGTGATTCCAGAACGAACTTATGTCCCTGCTCAAATAAACATTTAATGAAAAGTCAAAAGGCATTAGACTGGCATAAACAAGCAAAATCACATATATTAATATTAAATTAAACAAAAGACTGCTTTTGGAAACCATTAATTTTTTAAGCCTGATTTTTACTATTCTGCTGCTTTTTCAAACTCACAGAAAACGATTATAAAAAGTATCTGTGCCTGAAGGCACCGTGAAAAAAACAAGATATATTACATTTAAAAAAAGGTAATTGATATGAAATTCATGATATCTGTAGACTGTGAAGGGGCTGCATGTGTTACAGGATCCCCCGGAAAAAATCTTTCGGATTCCACAGATTTCACTTTTGCATGCCGTCAGGCAACCTTTGAAACAAATTCCTGCATAAAAGGTCTTTTTGACTCTGGAGCAAAAGAAGTTTATGTAAAAGACAGCCATGGTCAGGGAAGAAACCTTTTATATGAAAAGCTTGATAAAAGATGCCGGATTATTTCAGGCCAGGACTTTGATCAGCGGTTTCCTGTGCTGGATTCTTCTTTTACAGGTCTTTTAATGATCGGATACCATTCAATGGAAGGTACAAAAAACGGAGTTCTTGCTCATACATACAGCTCTGAAACATACAAAAATATAAAAGTTAACAGTATAATTTCCGGAGAGATACTTCTTGATGCTTCTGTCGCAGGAGAATACCACGTTCCCCTTATTTTTTTATCAGGTGATTCAAAAACATGTGAAGAAGGTCTGGATAAAATGCCGTGGATTGAAACTGTTTCTACAAAGACAGGCTATGGAAGAAACTCTGCTGTAAACAGACATCCTTATTCAGTCAGGGAGGAAATATATACAAAAACGGTATCTGCAGTTAAAAATATTAAAGAAATGAAACCTTTCAGATTTGAATCACCTGCAGAGATTGAAATAGAATTCAAAACTGTTTTTAAAACTTTAAAATCTTTACTGAAAAAAAGAAGGGGGTGGAAACTGAAAGGTTTTAAAATAATCGGAAAGACTTTCCCTGATATGAAATCATGGAATTGCTGAAAAAAATTTAACCGCAGGAAAACTGGAGCATTTTTAGGATTAAATTTTGATTATAACGCAGAGCGGGTCAAAAAAGGCAGTTTTCGTTCAGCAACTAAGTAAAAACTCTCTGCTTTATCAAATCTTCGGCCGGCTTACTTATAACAGGCCTGTATTTTCCTGACGGAGCAGGTTTTATATCTTCAACAATTTCAACAAAGATTTTATCACCGCTCTTAAGTCTTGCTGCTGCTGCTGCTTCAACCTGAGCCTTGCCGTCTTCAGGAAAATTATCATCTACTGTTATTCTTATAAGAATTGCACCTATTTTTTCCTGAATAATCTGAAACTTTACAATACCTTTTACTGATCTTGCTATGTATATAAAGGAATACCCGACAATCCATCTTCCGTCTTTTGCAACAACAAATTCAACAGCTCTTCCTCCGCTTACCTTTAATGAAGAAAGAGTTTTTCCGCATTCACATTTTTTTTTCGAAAGTGTAACTATATCTCCTGTTCTGTATCTTATTACAGGAAATGCTGTTCCGGTTACATTGGTAAGAACAAGCTCTCCTTCTTTTTCACAAGGCTCAAGAGTCTGCGGATCTATTGTCTCCAGGATAAGCTGTTCATCCATTGAATGCATTACACCCTTTTCACATTCATAGCCTATAAGACCACCTTCCCTTAATCCGTAGGAATCGTGAACTGGAACCTGAAATGCTTTTTTTATAAGATCTCTGTCTGTTTCAGAAAGCATTTCACTTGTTGTTACTATTACTCTGAGGCCTTTTTTTTTTAATTTGCTTAAATCGTTTCAAAGGTTTGAAAACATTTTTTTTTTAAAAAAAAAATGGTTGGGTTA